>Ga0209829_10002678_pt1 | contig 13405 bp, 10 predicted proteins | sample C_140205_EF_Meta_FD_187311 | JGI IMG/M metagenome (GOLD analysis project Ga0209829, IMG submission 187311) | Freshwater microbial communities from Lake Croche, Canada to study carbon cycling - C_140205_EF_MetaG (SPAdes) (version 2) | ecosystem: Environmental > Aquatic > Freshwater > Lake...
CGCCGCGCAATCGAGCACCAGATCGGCCATCTCGCCGCCGGTGATGTCGGCCACGGTCTCCAGCACATCCTGCTCGTCCACATTGATCGTGTGATGAGCGCCGAGACGCTTCGCCAGCTCCAGCCGCCGCGTGTCGGTGGGCGTGCCAAGCCCCGTCACGATGATGCACCCCGCGCCCGCCTCTTTCGCCGCGACCACGCAGGCGAGACCCTGCTGTCCCGGGCCTTGAATGACGACGGTTTCGCCAATGCGCAGCTTGCCCTGCAAATAGGCCCATTCGACGCCATTGCCGAGCGGCAGCGCCATGGCGGCGAGAACGGCCGGCATGGAGTCAGGCACGCGATGGAAGACGGAGTTGGGATGCAGATATTGATGCGTCGCGAAGCCGCCCCACAGGCCCGGGCCAATCGCCACAGCGGTCGAGCCATAGCGCACGGTGTCCGCGCGGTTGAGCGTGTCGGTCTCGTCGCAGAGGCGGAATTCCTGCTGACGGCAATAGCGGCAATGGCCGCAGGGCAGATATTCCTCCAGCGCGATGCGGTCGCCCTCTTTCAGGCCAAACCGCCGACCCGCATCGCGCCCGAGCCGCTCGATGCGCCCCACCGATTCATGGCCCAGAACCAGCGCGCCCTTGGTCTTCGGATATTTCAGATAATAGGGCCAGTCGCTGCCGCAGACCCCGGTCATCTCGATGCGCAGCAACCCCGCATCCGCAGCGATGTCCGGGAGCGGCAGTTCGCGCACCTCGGTCTTGCGAATATCGAAACTGACGGCGGCGGGAACGGTCTGCATGAAACACCAATGGTGCAAGGAAAGACTGCGAAGCGTGAGAACTCAGATCGAGATATGTCCCGCGCCCTTGCGCGCAACAAGCGCTTCGGGCCTGGCCGTATGGAACGGCTCGTTTTCCGGCAGCACGAAAGAGGCGGAGCGCACCGCGTGGCACTGGGGCGCAAGGGCGGGCGGCGCGCCGCCCTTCTCCAGAGCCTGCGCGGCGCGCATCAGGCGATGCCGCGCCATGATGATGGCGTTGTCGGTGGTGCAGAGATTCTCGCGCGTGCGGTCGCTGATCGGCCCCATGCTTTCCTGCACGGAGGCGTCCTGCTGGGCGACGCCATGCACGCCGCTGAAGGTGACGCCAGCCTTCTGTCCCGCGCGGTCCATGCCGTAGTCATTATCCTTGTTCAGTTTGGGCCGGAACGTGCCGGGCTCGAACTCCACATGGATGCCATGGCCGCCCTGCATGGCGCCCAATTCCGCCTCGCTCAAGGGGCGCGCGGGGTGATAGGTGAAGGTCCAGACGAAGGAGTTTTCATCGTCGATGGGCGTCCATGCGTGGCCGTTCAGCGCATTGTCGCCGTAGGGGGGAATCATGGTGTACCAGGGCATGATCCATTGGGTGACGCGCCAATAATAGTGGCCCGCCTCGGCATTGCGGCGCGCGCCGATCAGCAGCCCGCCCTCGGATTCCACGATCTCGAATTTCGGCGCCTTGTCGGCCTGATATTGCGCGCCCCTGGTGGCGCGATGCAGCGGGTCCGTCTTCAACTCGCCGCTGTGCAGCCACGACACATGGGACGAATCGATGCCGCCCTCCATGGCTTGCAGGAAATTGCATTCCTGCAAACGCTTCGTCACGAACAAATGGCCGGGCGGCAGATTGAGCCATTCGAAACCGGGCATGGGCGGCTGCGCTTCGGGATCGCCCAAATAGGTCCAGAGAATCCCGCCGCCCTCGACCAGCGGATAGGACTTGAGCTTGATCTTCTTCGCATAGCCGGACTGCGCGGGCTCGGAGGGAACCTCGACGCATTGGCCGGTGACGTCGAATTTCCAGCCGTGGTAGGGGCAGCGCAGCCCGCAATCCTCGTTGCGGCCGAACCAGAGCGAGACGCCGCGATGGGCGCAAAACTCGTCGATGAGGCCAAGCTTGCCCTCGCTATCGCGAAAGGCCAGCAACCGTTCGGACAGCACCTTCACGCGCACCGGCGGACAATCGTTTTCAGGCAATTCGCTCGCCAGCAGAACCGGCGTCCAGTAGCGGCGCAGCAGCGCCCCCATGGGCTCGCCCGGACCCGTGCGGGTCAGGTAAAGGTTCTGCTCATGCTTCATCGCCGGTCTCTATTGCTTGAGGGCCTTCAGGCGCTCGATCACTCTTGGCGGCATCTTATACACCCGATCGACGATGGCTTGCACATCTTCCGCGCTCTGGGGCGCATCCACCTGCAACCCCGCCTGCCGCGCATCCGCCAGAAAGGCGGGATCGGCGAAGGTGGCGCGCATGGCGGCCTTGATGGCGGCGGCGCGATCTTCCGGCACGCCGGGCGGCAGCACATAGGGGCGGCCAATGTCGGTTAGGGCGAATCCCGCCTGCGCCAGCAACCGATCCTCGGGGTCGCTCACCTGATCCATCATGGAGGGCACGTCAGGGAATTCGGGGCGCGTGCGCGAGCCGAATTGCACCATGAGCTTGATGGTCTTGTCCTTCACCCATTGCGGCTTGAACGAGGTCAGGCTCGAATAGAAGATGCTCGGATAGCCGTTCACCTCGCCCTGCTCCATGGCCATCAGGGCCTCGTTCTGGCCGGGATAGCCCGAAATCATCTTGAGCTTGAACTTCAGGACCTCATTCTGCAACCGCGCGAAGAAGGCGGGCGATGACGAAGGGCCGGAGGTCGCCACCGTCACTTCGGTCTTGCGCAGATCGTCGAGCGAATGCACCGGCGCCGAATTCCACAGAGCCAGAAAGCCTGTATCGGGATCGGAAGAGCCGAGGTAGGTGAACTTGCGCGCGTCATAGCGCAGCCCCTCCGTGCCGAAGGCCTGTTCCAGCGGGCCTATGTTGAGCAGGGCGCCGATGACTGTCCCGTCCTTCTCCGCCACGTTGTAAAGCCAGTTCGTGCCCACGATGCCGCCGCCGCCGGGCATGTTCTTGACATTCACCGAAGGCTTGCCGGGAATATGTTTGCCGATATGTTTCGACAGCACGCGCGCCAATATGTCATAGGCGCCACCCGAGGATGTCGCGACCACGATGGAAATGGCGCGGCCCTTGTAGAAATCCTCCACCGCATCGGCGCGGGCGCCTGACGCGGTGGCGCAAAGCCATGCGCAAAGCGAGAGGGAAAGAACGGATTTTTTCACGCAAGCCTCCTCAGATCTTTTCGATGACATGGGCGAATTTTTTCGACACGCGGTCGATGAGGTCCAGCGGCGCGCTCGCGACTTCGGGAAAATCCTTCAGCCGCTCGAACGGACGGCAAGCGTCGATCAGCGCGCGCGAGGTCATGTTGGTTGCAGGCGCCATGGGATCGAGCGGCCCGCTCCACATGCGGCGGATGAAGTCGATATCCTCGGACGGATCGCAGCGCGTCGACATGGCCCAGATGACGCTGAACATGTCGGTGGGGTCGATGTCCTCATCCACCACGATGGTGAAGCGGCCCACATAGGCGCCGGACTGACAACCCGCCGCCACCAGCAAAGCCTGTTTCGCATGGCCGCCGTAGGCCTGCTTCAGCGAAATCACGTTGAACAAACGCGCCACGCCCGCTTCATGGCACCACACGCCCTTGATGCCGGCGATGCCCGCGCGCTCCATCTCGTCCCAGATCATGCCCGCCTTCACGATGCATTTGCCGAAGGACACATCGGTGGGCGGCCGCATGGGGCAAGCGACACCCATGATCGGATCGTTGCGATGGTAGATTCGCTGCACATGCACCACCGGCTGTTCGCTGGGCGCGCTGGCGTAATAGCCGGTGAATTCGCCGAAGGGCCCTTCCATGCGGACATCGTCGGGATACATGACGCCTTCCAGCACGATCTCCGCATGGGCTGGCATGGGCAGGCCATGGACCTCGCTCATCACAACTTCGAAAGGCTCGCCGCGATGGCCGCCCGCATAGTCGATCTCAGACACGCCGTAGCGCACTTCGTGATTGGCGGCGAGGAACAGCAGCGGATCCTGCCCGCAGCAGATCAGCACTGGACAGGGCTTGCCCTGCTTGAAATATTTATCGCGGATCTGGCGCCCCTGTTTGCCCGGCGAAATCCAGATGCCCGCCGTCTTCTCGTCATGCACCATGACGCGATAGGTCGCGGCGTTCACCCAGCCCCCTTCGGGATCGCGCATGATGACGAGATCGTCAGTGCCGATATAGCGCCCGCCATCCTTCTCATGCAGGAACGGCACGGGGAAGGACCAGAGATTCACGTCCTCGTCGCGCTGGATGTTTTCCAGCACCGGCCCATGCGCCACAACCACTGGCGGAATCGGACGATGCACCTTCATGCGGTCGCGATAGGCCTGCACCACATCAATGGCGGAGCGCGGCTCGGGGAAGCCCAAAGTCAGCGCCAGCCGCTTGGAGGAATTCGACAGGCCGGAAACCGCGCGATAACCCTTGGGGTAGCCCTCGATATCCTCGAACAATATCGCAGGCGGCTCGGCGCGGCGATGGTTGACGATCTCCGCCAGCGCGCCCATTTCCAGATTCCAGTCGATGCCCGATGCGCGCACGATTTCTCCCGCGCGTTCGGCGCGTTCGAGGAATTCGCGCAGATCGCGATGGGGGCGATTGTAGAGGCCCAGCCAGCTGCGCTGGATTCCGTCTTGCGAATGGCTTGCGTCGTCGCTCATGTGTTTCCCCTTATGCGTTCGCGCCTTTTCCACGCGCGCAGCGTTACATCACTTTGTCGGCGCCTCGATCAGCGCCTTGGCGCGGGCCAGAACGTCGGGCGGCGTGTTGACGATGGAGTCGGCGATCTTCTGCGATGCTTCCCCCGTGCCGGGGCTGATGTCCATCGCGGCTTTCGCCGCTTCGGCGAGGAATTCGGGATCCTTGATCATGGCGTCGAAAGCCTTGCGCAGGGCCGCCACCCGCTCCGCAGGCACATCCTGCGTGGTCACCAGCGAGCGCGACAGATCGGTGTCGGAGGAGAAGAATTCGAGCAGCTTGCGGTCGGAGTCGTTGGTGGCGAGATCCATCAGCAGCGGCACGTCTGGCAGATCGGGATGGCGCACGAGGGCCACCTGCACGAGGATGTTGATCTTCTTGTCCTTCAGCCAGTCCGGCTTGGTGGATTTCCACGAGGCCCAGGAGTTGGAGCCGCGCCCCTCGACCTCGCCGCGCTCCATGGCCAGATTGACCTCGTTGCCGCCGGGATAGCCCGTCACCACGCGGAATTTCGTGCCCGCCACCGTATTGATCAGCACCGGATAGAGCGCGCCAGCCGTGCCCATGGGCGCGCCCAGCAGCACTTCGCGGGTCTTGACCTGCTCGACAGAGGTGACGCCGGTCGTGTGCCAGGTGTTGATCACATTGGGGGCGCTGGTCGTGTTGCCGAGCCAGACGAATTTGCGCGTGTCGAACTCGACGCCCGGCGCGCTCACCGCCTGCGCCGCCATCATGTTCTGCATGATCATGTGCAGGGTCGCGCCATCGCGCGGGGCGATCTTGGCCAGCCAGTTGGCCGCCTGGATGCCGCCGCCGCCGGGCATGTTGCGCGGCACGATGGTGGGCTCGCCGGGGATGTATTTGCCCATGTAGCGGGCGATGAGGCGGCCGCGATAATCATAATCATTGCCGGAGGAGGTGCCGATGACGAGGCTGATGGTCTTGCCGCGGTAGAAATCCGCCACGCTCTGCGCCCAGGCCTGCGGCGCCATGGCGCCCATGGCCGCGCAAACAACGCCCACCATCGCGATCCTGCGATTGATCATTCCATCCTCCCCTTCGCCAGCGTACCGGCCTGAGGGCGCCGCGCTCTTTTGCAGGAGGCCGCGCCAGTCTATGATTTGGCATACCCATCCGCAGGAAAATGCGCAATGAGGGCAGACACAGAGGATTCCCCCATGACCGGCCTTTCCGCCCTCGCCAACGCCGCCAATCTCGACGACCTGAGCCGCCAGCTCGACCCACTCGACTTCATGGCGGGCTGGAACAAGCACGAACCTTCCCTGTGGAAAGAGCCGCGCACGGATTTCAAACCCATGGTCTGGCGCTGGGAGGCGGCCAAGGCCGGGCTCGACGCCGCCGGGCGGCTGATCGACGCCGAACAGGCGGAGCGGCGCAACCTGTTCATGGTGAACCCCATCGAGGGCAACCATTACGCGACCCTGCGCACCCTCGTCAGCGCCTATCAGATGCTGCTGCCCGGCGAGAAGGCGCGCACCCATCGCCATTCCCCCAACGCCCTGCGCCTCGTTCTGGATGTGGCGGACAATTGCTACACCATCGTGGACGGCGTGCGCATCGACATGGAGCCGGGCGACGTTTTGCTGACGCCGGGCATGAGCTGGCACGGCCATGGCAATGAGGGCTCGGCGCCCGGCTACTGGATCGACTTTCTCGACGTGCCGCTGGTGCAGCTTCTGGAGCCCATGTTCCTCGACCTGTGGGAGGGCTTGCAGGCCGCCGCCGACAATACCCGCGACAGTCCCTATGTCTTCTCCATGGCCGACATGCAGGCGCAATTGGCGCAGGCCGCGCCTGATGCTTTCGGCCGTCTGCGCATCAGGCTCGACGCGCCCTCAATGCCCACCACCGCCTTGTTCATGGAGAAGCTGGCGGGCGGGGTGAGCGGCCAACGGCTGCGCTCGACCGAAAACCAGATTTTCGCCGTTGTAAGCGGCTCCGGCGAAAGCCGGATCGGCGATGCATGTCTCAGCTGGAGCCGGGGCGATGTGTTCGTGGCGCCGGGCTGGCATGCGCTCCAGCACCGCCCAGCGGAAGACGCCATGCTGTTTTGCGTGTCGGACCTGCCGGTGCATGCAAAGCTGGGCTTCCACCGACTGCGCGTGGAGGATTAGGCCTCCGCTTCGGGGAGCAATTGCGGCGCGGCCTGCGGAACCAGCCGAAACACCCCGCGCCAGCGGATCACCCCCCAGGCCAGCGGATGCGCGCGGCGCCACAGGCGCGCCACCTCCTCCACCAGCACCCCGCCGCGCACCTGCGGCGGGGCCGCGAAGACCTCCCCCATCCGCCCCGACAGGGCGAGGTCCGCCAGCACGTCCCAGCGGGAATGCCCGCCCATGAGCGGGGAATAGACGCCAAAGACCACCCGCGCGATCCGCGTCTCGCGCACGGCGAAGGAGCACATGGGACAGGGCTCGACCGTGGCGTAGAGGGTACAGTCGCCCAATGCGCCCCGGCCAAGCAGACGCTGCGCCTCGCTCATGGCGACCATTTCCGCGTGCCGGGTCACGTCGCCGTCCCGTTTTGTGCGGTTGGAGCCGGTGCAGATGACCTCCTCGCCCCGGGCGATGACGCAGGCGAAGGGATATTCCCCTGCGGCCACCCCTTCTCGCGCGCAGGCGATGCAGCGGCGCATCATGCTGTGGTCAATGGCTTCGCCGATATCGTCCCGCATCGTCCGCCGCGCTCCTGTGGGTCAGGCATCAGACAATAGGGCGCAGCTGTCGAATAGATGGCTGAGGCGTCAAGAAATGATCGCAATTATGGCGCATGCATCATTTTTATGCAGGACGGGCAAATTCATGCTCCGCCCCACGCAAGCTCAGGCCTCCCGGCGCCGGATTTATCACCAAAGCCGGACTGGTATATGCCTTGCTTGCCAGCTACCCTGTCCTTCGGGATGAAACCTCCAGCAGGAGTGAAGGCGTGACGCAGCCGGCGTTTTTCGATGAGATGACTGCCTCGGGCGGAGATGTCCGGGGCGTCTACGCCCGCATCAGCCGCTGGCTCAACGCATCGCCGCCAGAACTCCTCGCCGCCCGCCGCGAACAGGCCGAACTGATGTTCCGGCGCATCGGCATCACCTTCGCAGTTTATGGCGACAAGGAGGCGACCGAGCGGCTGATCCCCTTCGACATCATCCCGCGCGTGCTCTCCCGCACCGAATGGAACCGACTGGAGAAGGGCCTCGTGCAGCGCGTGAAGGCGCTGAACGCCTTCCTCGCCGATCTCTATGGCAAGGGGGAGATTCTGAAGGCGGGCGTGGTGCCCTCCGACATCATCTACCGCAACCCCGCCTTCCGCCCGGAAATGGCGGGGCGTCCGGTGCCCCACAATATCTATGTCCATATCGCGGGCATCGACATCGTGCGGGTGGACGATCACGATTTCTATGTGCTGGAAGACAACGCCCGCACCCCCTCCGGGGTCTCCTACATGCTGGAGAACCGCGAGGTGATGATGCGCCTGCTGCCCGACCTCTTCGCCAGCTGCGGCGTGGCGCCGGTGGAGAATTATCCCGAACATCTGCGGGCCTCCCTGCGCTCCGTGGCGCCGCTGCGCGCGGGGGGCGATCCCACCATCGTCGTGCTGACGCCCGGCCAGTTCAATTCGGCCTATTACGAGCACTCGTTCCTCGCCGACAAACTCGGCGTGGAGCTGGTGGAGGGCCGCGACCTCATGGTGCGCGACGGTTTCGTCTATATGCGCACCACACAGGGCCCCAAGCGGGTGGATGTGATCTACCGCCGCCTCGACGATGATTTCCTCGACCCCCTCGCCTTCCGCCCCGACAGCGCGCTGGGCGTGCCCGGCCTCATGAGCGCCTATCAGGCGGGCAATGTGACGCTGGCCAACGCCGTGGGCACAGGCGTGGCGGACGACAAGGCCGTCTATACCTACATGCCCGAGATCATCCGATTCTACACGGGCGAAGAGCCGCTGCTGAAGAATGTGCCGACATGGCGCTGCCGCGAGCCCGACGCCCTGAAATATGTGCTGGAGCATCTGCCCGACCTCGTGGTGAAGGAAGTCAACGGCTCCGGCGGCTACGGCATGCTCGTCGGCCCGCATGCGACGCGCGCCGAGATCGAGACCTTCGGCAAGAAGCTCGCCGCCGATCCCGCCAATTTCATCGCCCAGCCCACCCTGTCGCTGTCCACCTGCCCCACCTCTTTCAGCGGCGGCGTCGGCCCGCGCCATGTGGACCTGCGTCCCTTCGTGCTCAGCGGCGCGGACGGTGTGCGCGTGGTGCCCGGCGGCTTGACCCGCGTGGCGCTGAAGGAAGGGTCGCTCGTGGTCAATTCCAGCCAGGGCGGCGGAACCAAGGACACCTGGGTCGTCGACGACCCCCAATTGGCCTGAGAGACCCATGCTCGCTCGCACCGCAGACAGTCTTTTCTGGTTCGCCCGTTACATGGAGCGCGCCGATTTCGTGGCGCGCATCGTCCATACGACGCGCCGCCTCGCCTCCCTGCCCTCCGGCGAGGGGAGCGTCGCCAATGAATGGGAAGCCGCCCTTTCGGCGGCGGGCGCCCTCGAAGCCTATCAGGAAGCCCATGAGGAAGTGGAGGCCAACGCCGCCATCGAATTCCTGCTCTTCGACACGCGCAACACATCCTCCATCGTCAGCTGCATCGAGAGCGGGCGCATCAACGCCCGCGCCGTGCGCACGGCGCTGACCATCGAAACCTGGCAGACCATCAACGAGGGCTGGCAGGAGATGAAGAAAGTGCAGGCCAAGCATCAGGCGCGCAGCCTTGGCACAGAGGAGCTGGTGGCCTTTCTCGACATGGCCATGAAGATTGCGCTCGACGTGGACGGCTCGGCCTATCGCACCATGTTGCGCAACGACGCCTACTGGTTCTCGCGCCTCGGCCTCTATGTGGAGCGGGCGGACAATACGGCGCGCATTCTGGACGTGAAATACAATATCCTGCTGCCGGAGAGCGAAAGCGTCGGCGGCTCGCTGGATTATTTCCAGTGGAACGCGATCCTGCGCGCGGTCTCCGCCGTCACCTCCTATCACTGGATCTATCGCGACGGAGTGAAGCCCTGGCTCATCGCCGATCTCTTGATCCTGCGCCCGGAAATGCCCCGCTCCCTGCTCGCCTGCTATGGCGAGATCGTGCGCTTCCTCGACGCCATCTCCAGCGCCTATGGCCGTCAAGGCGTCGCCCAGCGCCGCGCCCGCCAGATCCTGGGGCGGCTCGAAAACACCACGATGAAAGATGTTTTCGGCGCGGGCCTTCACGAATTCTTGACGGATTTCATCGAGGACAACAATTCCATCGGCGGAGCCATCGCCGAGCAATATCTTCTCGACTGAGGCGGACATGCGCATCAAGGTCCACCACGAGACCCTGTTTCATTTTGATACACCCCAGCGCTCTGTCCTGCAGGCCCTGCGCCTGACCCCGCGCGCCTTCGAGGCCCAGCATGTGGCCACATGGCGCATCGATGTGGACATGGATTGCCATCTGGCGGCCAGCGAAGACGCATTCGGCAACATCACCCACGCCTTCACCGCCGAGGGCGCGGTGGAGCATTTCAAGGTGCTGGTGGAAGGCGAGATCGAGACCATCGACATGGCGGGCGTGGTGCGCGGCGCGCGCGAGCCCTTCCCCGTCGAACTCTATTTGCGCCCGACCGACCTCACCCATGCGGGCGAAAGCGTCGGCGCCTTCGCCCGGGCCGCCATCGGCGCCACGACCGAGCCTCTGGAGCGGCTGCACAAGCTGATGCACGCCTGCAACGAGACCGTGACCTTTGCGGCGGAAGGGGCGGAACTGAGCGCCGCGCAGGCGCTCGCTACGAAACAGGGCGACGCAGCGAGCCTCGCCCATCTCTTCATCGCCAGCGCCAGGCTGATCGGCGCCCCCGCCCGTTGCATCAGCGGTTATCTGCTGCGCGAGGAGCCCGTGGGGCCGCAGTCCCTGCATGTCTGGGCCGAGGCCCATGTGGAGGATCTGGGCTGGGTCGCCTTCGATCCCACCCATGCCGTCTGCCCCACCGACCGTCATATTCGCGTGGCCTGCGCGCTGGATCATCTGGGCGCGCGTCCCGTTCGTAGTTCCCATTCAGGCGCGGGCGCTGGCAAGAGCGACGTGCGCGTCGTCAAGGCTCAGGCCCAGCGCCAATGGCAGAGTTGAGAGAGCGACAAGGACGGCGCTGACGCCAAAAGCGCGCTTGTCAGGGAGTTATTTGAGATGACCTATTGCTGCGGCGTGCTCGTGCGCGAAGGCCTTGTGATGATCGCCGACACCCGCACCAATGCGGGCATCGACAATATCTCCACCTATCGCAAACTGCATATGTTCAACGAGCCGGACCATCATGTGATGATGATCGCCTCGGCGGGCAATCTCTCGGCGACGCAGAGCATCCTGCATCTGGTGAGCGAGGGTTTCGAAAACCCTGAAACCAAGGAGAAGGAGCGCATCGCCGGTTGCAAGAGCATGTTCGACGCCGCCCAGCTCATCGGTCGCGCCATTCGCCGGGTGCAGACCATCGAGGGCGAGGCCTATCAGCAGGGCAGTGTGAAATTCGAAGTGTCCTTCCTTTTTGGCGGGCAGATCGCGGGCGACCGCATGCGCCTGTTCATGATCTATGCGGCAGGCAATTTCATCGAATGTTCGCAGGACGCGCCGTTCTTCCAGATCGGCGAATATAAATACGGCAAGCCCGTGCTCGACCGCGCCATGAATTTCGAGACCAATCTCGACGACGCCCTGAAGGTGGCGCTCGTATCCATGGATTCCACCATGCGCTCGAACCTGGGCGTCGGCCTGCCCATCGACATGGCCACCAGCCGCCGCGATTGCCTGCGCCTCGAGGTGGACGAGCGCATCGACCACACCGAACCCTATTTCCACGACCTGCGCGACCGCTGGTCCACCGCCCTCAAGCTCGCCTATGCGGGCATCCCGGCCCCGCCCTATGGGAAGAACCGGAAGCGTTGAGGCGCCTGTTCCCGGCTCTTGCGCCCCTCGCCAAACCGGATTAGGTTTCGCACAGAGCCGAGGGGTGCCGCATGGGTTGTGCGGCTGAGATCATACCCGTCGAACCTGATCTGGTTAACCCCAGCGGAGGGAAGGCGAAACGGGGCCCATGGGCCTCATCTGCAATCCTCTCCGGCATCAACCAACAAGGCCGACGCCCAACGGCGCGGCGCCAGGAGGACCACATGAACGTGCAGCCCAAGCACAGCACCCTTGTCCCGGAAACCGTGACCACTGGTCCACTGACCGGATCGCGCAAGGTCTATTACAGCCCCGAAGGCCATCCCGAAATTCAGGTCCCCTTCCGCGAAATCGCCCTGAGCGACCCCAACGAGCCGACCCTGCGCGTCTATGACCCCTCCGGTCCCTATACCGAAACCGACGCCCGCATCGACCTCGCCAAGGGCTTGGCGCCCGTGCGCGACGCGTGGCTCGCCAAGCGCGAAGGCCTCGAGACCTACGAGGGCCGCGTCGTGAAGTCGGAAGACAATGGCGACGTCGCCGCCGACAAGCTGGTGCCCGCCTGCCCGGCCAACCGCAAGCCGCGCCGCGGCCTCGATGGCAAGATGGTCACCCAGTATGAATTCGCCCGCGCCGGGATCATCACCGAAGAGATGATCTATGTGGCCCATCGCGAAAACCTCGGCCGCGAGAAGATGCTGGAAGGCGCGGAGGAGCGCATCGCCGATGGCGAGAGCTTCGGCGCCTCGGTCCCCGCCTTCGTGACCCCCGAATTCGTGCGCGACGAGATCGCCCGCGGCCGCGCCATCATCCCCTGCAACATCAACCATCCCGAACTGGAGCCGATGATCATCGGCCGCAACTTCCTGGTGAAGGTCAACGCCAATATCGGCAACTCCGCCGTGACCTCCTCGGTCGCCGAGGAAGTCGAGAAGCTGGTCTGGTCGATCCGTTGGGGTGGCGACACGGTCATGGATCTGTCCACGGGCCGCAACATCCACAATATCCGCGACTGGATCATGCGCAACTCGCCCGTGCCGATCGGAACCGTGCCGATCTATCAGGCGCTGGAGAAGGTGGACGGCGACCCGGTGAAGCTGACCTGGGAAATCTTCCGCGACACGCTGATCGAGCAGGCCGAGCAGGGCGTGGACTATTTCACCATCCATGCGGGCGTGCGTCTCGCCTATGTGCCGCTGACCGCCAAGCGCACCACCGGCATCGTGTCGCGCGGCGGCTCGATCATGGCGCGCTGGTGCCTGGCCCATCACAAGGAGAGCTTCCTCTACACCCACTTCGAAGAGATCTGCGACATCATGCGCAAGTATGACGTCTCCTTCTCGCTGGGCGACGGCTTGCGTCCCGGCTCCATCGCCGACGCCAACGACCGCGCCCAGTTCGCCGAACTGGAGACCCTTGGCGAACTGACGAAAATCGCTTGGGAAAAGGGCTGTCAGGTGATGATCGAAGGGCCCGGCCATGTGCCGATCCACAAGATCAAGATCAACATGGAGAAGCAGCTGAAGGAATGCCACGAGGCCCCCTTCTACACGCTTGGACCGTTAACGACCGACATTGCGCCCGGCTATGACCACATCACCTCCGGCATCGGCGCCGCGATGATCGGCTGGTTCGGCTGCGCCATGCTCTGCTACGTGACGCCGAAGGAACATCTGGGCCTTCCCGACCGCGACGATGTGAAGGTGGGCGTCATCACCTACCGCATCGCCGCCCATGCGGGCGATC
>Ga0209829_10002681_pt1 | contig 13391 bp, 10 predicted proteins | sample C_140205_EF_Meta_FD_187311 | JGI IMG/M metagenome (GOLD analysis project Ga0209829, IMG submission 187311) | Freshwater microbial communities from Lake Croche, Canada to study carbon cycling - C_140205_EF_MetaG (SPAdes) (version 2) | ecosystem: Environmental > Aquatic > Freshwater > Lake...
CTCCATAGTCCACTAGGAAGTTCAAAATTGATGGTTATGCACTCATTTATTACGTGGAATGTATATAACACTTTTGGTGGAAGATCGGCCTATTTAGGTTCAGGTGCGACTAAGACTGAGATGCGCAATGATCGAAGCAGAGTTGTTTCACTGGACCGCCCAATAGTTGGAAGTGGCGGATTTAGCATTCACCGCGATGGAGTTTCACTGGTGCAGTTCCTTGAAAAACAAGGCTTAAATTATGACCAATTCTCAGATATTGATCTAGATTCTTGGCCATCAATTACGAAGAGCTATAGCGGAGTTATTTTAGGCGGCCATCCGGAATACTTTACGCGGCGAATATTTGAGACTTTAATATCGGCCAGAAATACCGGGACGAATATCGCAATTTTGGGTGGAAATACAGGCATTTGGCAGATGCGAATGACCGAATCTAAAATTGGACCTAACCGTCGAATTATTATTTACCGCACTGCGACTGAGGATCCAGTCACTGATTTGCGACAGGTTTCAATTAAATTTGCAGATAAACGCTTGAATGTTCCACAAACATTATTAACGGGAACACTTGCTGACGGAGTTCACGTTTATGGAAATCTAAAAGCCGTCTCGATTCCCAAATGGCTCAATATCCCATCCAGCGCCACAATCACTGGGATCTCTCCCGATAGCGAGGTTGAGCGCACCGTCTCAACTGTGGCCTCGCCTCCCAATATCCATGTTCTATTTTCAGGAACCATGCATTATCGTGATGCACCAACGGTTGGGCTTCCGCCCCGGCCAGTATCAATCGCGCAAGCTGTTTGGTTTACAACACCCTCAGGGGCTGCCGTTTTCAATGCTGGTGTAACTACGTGGAGCTGTGATCTCATACAAACATGCGCCTACTCCACAGTTGATGAGGCCTCGCGCGCAACCATGGTTTCAGTGACCACACAAATCTTAAATTTGTGGCAGACCAAAGCCGTTGGGAAAACATTAACTAAATAGAGTTAGACTCAACTTTTCTGAGAGCGTAAAGGAGCCAATCGTGGCAGCAGATAGCAGTTTTGATGTTACCTCCAAAATCGACCGTATGGAGCTCGATAACGCCATCAATCAAGCAATCCGCGAGATTGATACGCGCTTTGATTTTAAAAACACGGGCTCAAAGATTGAACTAGAGGGAGAAAAGATACTTATCGAGGCCGATACTGAGGAGCGCGCTAAAGCCGCCCTGGATGTCGTTAAAGACAAGATGATTAAGCGCGGAGTATCGCTCAAGCACCTTGATGCCGGTGCACCACAACTGAGTGGAAAGATTTATAAGATTGCCGCGCCATTGAAGGAGGGCATCTCCACTGAGAATGCCAAAAAGATTGCAAAATTTGTTCGCGATGAAGGTCCTAAATCAATTAAGACTCAAATTCAAGGCGATGAGCTCCGAGTTGTCTCTAAAAGTCGTGACGATCTTCAAGAGGTCATGGCCATGATAAAAGATGGTGGCTGGGATTTCGCCGTGCAGTTTACGAACTTTAGATAATTGAGTAAAAACAAAACTGGCTTACTCTTCGGAATAAGTTCTTACGTTCTCTGGGGTGCATTCCCACTGTATTGGCCCTTACTCAAACCCGCATCAGCCCTAGAAATTGTCTCCCACCGAGCGGTTTGGACTTTAGTTTTCTGTGTAATCATTTTGGCAATCACAAAATCACTTAAAACTACACTCCTAACGATGAAACGACCAAAAGTTGCATCCAAGTTGTTTTTAACATCGCTGTTGATTTCGGTCAACTGGATGGTTTATATCTGGGCGACAAATAACGGTCATGTTGTAGAAGCTTCGCTGGGTTATTACATCAATCCATTGGTCACGATTGGTTTCGGAGTCATTGTTCTTAAAGAAAAGTTGCAGACACTGCAGTGGGCTGCTGTTTGTCTGGCTTCACTTGGCGTTGTAGTTTTAACTATTGACTTTGGTCGCTTGCCCTGGATAGCACTGGCTTTGGCATTCTCATGGGGAAGTTATGGCTTCGTTAAAAAACAGCTGGGTCTTGGCGCCTTAGAGGGTCTAGCCATTGAAACCCTTATAGCAAGCCTGCCATACGTCTTATACCTTCTCTATATTGGCAACAAAGGTACTGGCCAATTTGGCCATGGTATTAACATAACAATTTTATTGGTTAGCGCCGGGGCCATTACGGCAATTCCGCTCCTACTATTTAATGGTGCTACAACTCGGTTACCACTGACTGTAATTGGTCTATTTCAATACATTACGCCAACGCTTCAATTCTGCATTGGTGTTTGGATACGCCACGAAGATATGCCTACGTTGCGCTGGATCGGTTTCTTAATAATTTGGGTTGCACTTAGTGTGCTGGCAATTGATTTAGTTAGGTCAACTAGAGCGGTCGATAACAGCGTCGCATAGCGACATTAGTGCGCCCGTTGCATCACAGATAGGCAAAGGCCCAAGGGCTAGCCGTGCATCTTTTGCAACTTGGTGCAACTGCTCACGAGATTCACCCAAGGCCCGATGGTTTCGAAGCGCAACTAATACTTCTTGCACTGTTGTTTCTTCTTCAATAGGGGCCGACAAAAGATGTTGTAAATCGCGATCTGCAGAATCCGTTGACTTCATAACATTTAATGTTACGAGTGTTGGTACGCCTTCTCGAAGATCGGTACCTGGAGTTTTGCCCGATTGATTAGATTCACTCGCAATATCGATTACATCATCGGCTAACTGAAAGGCGACACCGATTTTTTCACCGAATAACGTCACGGTATCCATAATCTCAACCGGAGCACCAGAGACCATTGCGCCATAGCGCGCACTAGCGGCAATGAGTGAGCCCGTTTTATCAGCGACAACTTTCAAATAATGTTCCAACGGATCTTGACCCGGATTCGGTCCCTGTGTCTCCATAATCTGTCCGATAACTAGGCGCTCAAAAGTACGGGCCTGCAAACGGACAGCCTCAGGCCCAAGATCGGCTAAAAGATCAGAGGATTTTGCAAAGAGAAAATCACCAGTCAGAATTGCGATGGTGTTGCCCCACCGTATATTGGCGCTCTCTACTCCTCGACGAAGCGGCGCCTCATCCATAACATCATCGTGATAGAGCGTTGCAAGGTGCGTAATCTCGCATGCAACGGCTGCAGCGATGACGCCTTGGCCCGTTGGATCACCAAACTGGGCAGTTAATAGGGTTAAAAGGGGGCGCAAACGCTTGCCACCAGCTGCAACTAAATGGTGTGCCGTCTCATCAACAAATGGATAGTCACTTTTAGTATGGCTTAAGAGCAGGGCTTCGACTTGTGACATCTGTGAAACTAATGTCGCCTCAAGAGCTGGCGCAACGTTCGGAATGCCAAAAGATGACATTAGCGAATAAAGGTTGCTAGGTTCGTTATTACATTAAGAAGTGGTGCTGGGTAAACGCCAAGGGCAATTGTGACGACAATCGAAAAGATGATTGCGCTGCGAGTAAGAATCGATGGGATTTCAACACTAGTGCCATCTTGAATTGGATCAGTAAAGAACATTAAGACAATTACTCGAATATAAAAGAAAGCAGCGATTGCGCTAGAAAGTACGCCAGCAATTACGACGCCTTTAGCGCCACTTTCATAGGCAGCTGAGAAGATTGAAAACTTTCCAATGAAACCACTTGTTAAAGGAATCCCCGCGAAAGCTAATAAAAATACGGCAAAAGCTGCTGCGACCCATGGCGAACGTTTTCCTAAACCTTTCCAGCGGTTTAAGTCTGTGACCTCTCCCCCAGAATCTCGAACCAAAGTTACGATGGCGAAGGCGCCGACAGTTGCGATTCCGTAAGCAAATAAGTAAAAGATTGAGGCATCTAGTCCGGCCTTATTTAGCGCAATAACTCCAGCGAGTAAGAAACCGGCGTGGGCAATAGATGAGTAAGCCAACATACGCTTTACGTCGCGTTGAGCAATTGCAACAAGCGAGCCGAAGAGCATAGTAATGATTGCAACTGCCGATAGTAATGGTGTCCAAGACCACTGGGCATTAGCAAAGACGGTGTAATAAATGCGCAGCATCGCACCAAAGGCCGCGACTTTCGTAGCTGCTGCCATAAAGCCAGTGACTGGCGTTGGTGCACCCTGATAAACATCGGGTGACCAAGCATGAAAGGGCACCGCTCCAACTTTAAAGAGCAAACCGATAGAAACAAATGCCATTCCTATCAATAGCAATACATCGTTGCCACTACCGCCAACGATCGATTCACGGATTCCGGCAAAAGTTACTGAGCCTGAAAAGCCATATAAATAAGCCATTCCGAAGAGGAAAAATGCCGACGAAAATGCGCCGAGCAAGAAATATTTAAGCGCGGCCTCTTGTGATGCCAAGCGGCGGCGGCGTGAGAGTCCAGCCATTAAATACAGTGGAAGTGAGAGCATTTCAAGGGCCACAAATAGAGTAATCAGATCACTTGAAATAGGAAATAACATCATTCCCGAGATTGCAAAAAGTGTTAGCGGATAAACCTCAGTAACTTGATTGCCGGTCTGAACGGCGTGACGCTCTTCGTCGGATCCTGGTAACGATGCAGCCAGGGCTGTGAAGTGATCCGTATCTGCAATAAGAAAGACTGAAATAATTGCAATAATGAGAATTGATGCCTGTAATAAAATACCCGGGCCGTCGATTACAACCGATCCCATGGCTGCCGTAGTTGAACCTTCGTGTCGAATTCGCCATACCTGAGCAAGAGATAAAACGAGTGTGCCAACTGTGATGCTTAATTGGGTGATTGGGCGAAGTGCTTTAGATACAAATGCTTCGACAAGCACGCCAATTAATGCACCACCAAGCAGAATGAGAATCGGTGATAAGAGTGTGTAGTTAAGAATTGGCGCTGAGAATGTCATTACTTGCTCCCACTCGTTGGAACTGGATCGCTAAAGCCCATGTGAGCGATGACATGTGTTGCCGCTGGATTAATAACTTTAAGTAGTGGTGCTGGATAGAAACCAAGTACAAGGATAATTGCAATTACGGGAGCGATGGCAATCTTTTCACGTAGATTCAAATCACTTAAGTTTTCATTTCCAGGAGTCGTTGGGCCATGCAGCGCCTTTTGTACTGGAATCAAGATGTAGAGCGCAGCCAAAACGATTCCAAAGGTTGCGATGATTGCATGCACGGGGTAGCGCGTGAAAGTGCCAACTAAGACAAGAAATTCGCTGACGAAACTTGAGAGTCCTGGCAGGGCAAGTGATGACATTCCGGCCAAGAAGAACATCCACGCCATTACTGGAGTAACACGTTGTAATCCACCAAAGTCTGCAATCGTCGAAGATCCTCGGCGGGAAATCATCCATCCCCCAACTAAGAACAGGGCAGCCGTTGAGAAGCCGTGATTGAACATATATAACGTTGCCCCGCTGTGGCCTTGAGAGGTCATAGCGAAGATTCCCATGGTGATGAAGCCGAAGTGGGAGATTGAAGTAAATGCAATTAAACGCTTTAAGTCGCGCTGGCCAATTGCAAGGATTGCTCCGTAGACGATGGAGATTACGGCTAGGACCAAAATCATTGGGGTGAAGGTCTTACTCGCATCTGGGAAAAGCGTTAAGCAATAGCGAATCATTCCAAAAGTACCGACTTTATCGAGCACGCCAAGAAGTAGAACTGATGTGCCCGGTGTAGCGGATTCAGCTGCATCTGGAAGCCATGTATGAAGTGGCCAGAGCGGAGCTTTGATTGCAAAAGCTATAAAGAAGCCGAGGAACAAAAGGTTCTGCGTCATGCGGCTCATCTGAAGGTGAGAAAGCGTGGCCAAATCAAAAGTATGACCACCTTGAGTACCAGACATGACATAAAGCGCGATGATAGATGCCAACATTAAGAGTCCGCCAAAGAGGCTATAAATCAAAAACTTAACGGCAGCGGCCGAACGATTACCGGTTCCATAGCCACCAATAAGGAAGTAAACCGGGATCAGCATCGCTTCAAAGATGACATAGAAGAGGAAAACATCGGTTGCAGCAAAGACACCGATGATCATCGTTTCCAGAACAAGAATGAGAATATAGAAAGTTTTAACACTCCAACGACCGCCATGAGCTTCATTCCAACCAGCTAGAACAACCACAGGTGCCAAAATCGTAGACATTAAAATCAGAACGAGCGCTAAACCATCGATTCCTAGGGCAAAGTTAATTCCAAAAGATGGAATCCAAGCGTACTTTTCAACGAATTGAAGCTCTACGTTATCGCGTTGGAAACTGACTGCCATTGCAATCGTGGAAACCATAACAATCAATGTAGTAGCGAGAGCTACTTGCTTTGCAAGCGTCTCATTTGCCTTTGGTAACGCCACAATAACTGCAGTACCAATAATTGGAAGGAGCATTAAGAAAGTTAACCAAATCATTATTGTGTCACCACCCAAATAGCTGCAACCAGTAAGACGGCACCAATCAAAATTAGAGCGGCATAACTTCGGACAAAGCCAGACTGAATCCCACGCAGAGATGCACCTGAGCCAAGTGCGGCTCTACCAACTCCACGCACTGCCCCATCGATTACTGCCTCATCGGTTTTAACTAGCACGCTAGTCAGGGTTTGGCCTGGGCGCATAAAGACTGCTTCATTGAAGCGATCCTGCATTAAATCTTGGCGCGCAATTGTTGTAAAGATTGAAACATCGGTAGGTGCAACTGCATCAACCTCATTGAGTGAATACTTAATGAAGGCGATGGCAACACCGATTGCAACCATTACTAAGGCAAGACCAGAGACAACCATTGGTGAGAGAAGTTCTGAATGCTCACCATGGTTTTCAAATAGAGGTGATAACCAGTTAACTAGGGCATGTCCATGACTTAATAGATACCCGGATGTAACCGATCCAATTGCAAGAATTGCCATTGGTAACCACATCAGCCATGGGGATTCATGCGGATGGGCCTCTTCATCCCAGCGTGATGTTCCAGTAAATGTAAGAATCATTACGCGGGTCATATAGAAGGCGGTAATTCCAGCTCCAAGTAGCGTGACGCAACCAAGGATTACTCCCTTAGCGCCACCGGAATTAAATGCAGTTTCAATAATCATATCCTTGGAATAAAACCCAGCAAATGGTGGAACGCCCAAGATTGCTAAGTAACCAAGACCAAATGTTGCAAAGGTAATCGGCATGAACTTTCGAAGCGCGCCATATTTGCGCATATTTACCTCATCGTTCATTCCATGCATAACTGAACCTGCGCCAAGGAACATTCCAGCTTTGAAGAAACCATGAGTCAGCAAGTGCATGATTGCAAATGCATAGCCGACCGGTCCAAGACCGGCGCCTAAAATCATGTAACCAATCTGCGACATCGTCGATGCGGCAAGAGCTTTTTTAATATCATCTTTTGCAGTACCAATGAGAGCGCCAAACATCAGCGTAATTGCGCCGACAATTACTACTAACAACTGCGCTGTAGGAGCTGCATCAAAGATGAAATTGGAACGCGTAATTAAATAGACGCCAGCTGTAACCATCGTCGCTGCGTGAATAAGGGCTGAGACTGGCGTTGGGCCAGCCATTGCATCCCCAAGCCATGCCTGCAGCGGAAATTGTGCTGATTTTCCAGTAGCGGCCACAAGTAACATGATGCCGATGCCAGTTAAGGCCGCGGTTGATGTGTGACCAACTGCTGCCTTTATCCCGTCGAAAGAGACAGTGCCCATGGTTGCAAAAGCGATCATGATGGCAAAAGAGAGCCCCATATCGCCAATTCGGTTCATAACAAATGCTTTTTTAGATGCCGTTGCATACGCTGGTTTTTGATTCCAGAAGCCAATCAGCAGGTATGAGGCAAGGCCTACGCCTTCCCAGCCAACATAGAGATTGAGGTAGCTATCTCCGAGTACGAGCAACAACATTGCTGCAATAAAAAGGTTAAGGAAAGCGAAGAAACGTCGACGGTCAGGATCATGTGACATGTAAGAGATTGAATAAATATGGATAAGCGTTCCGACACCCGTAATCAAGAGAACAAAACAGATGGAAAGCTGATCAAGCAAGAGGGAGGCATCAATTTTGAATGTGCCGACCGAAATCCACTCAAAGAGTTTTTGAGTTATCGGGCGTTCACTATTGGTGCGGCCTAACATTAATGAGAGTTGATAGAGGCCTACGAAGAAAGAAGCGGCAGAAAGTCCGGTCGCAAGTAAGTGTCCCCACTTATCGCTGCGGCGTCCTGAAAGTAAGAGAATGGCAGAGCCCGCAAGTGGCAGGGCGATGAGATAGACGAGGCCATTTGAAGTCATCATTATCGCTTCAGCAAACTAGCATCATCAACGGATGCTGATCGGCGTGAACGATAAATCGTCACAATAATTGCTAGGCCAACTACAACTTCGCAAGCGGCAACAACCATGGTGAAGAAGGCGACTACTTGACCGTTGAGATCTCCATTAATGCGCGAAAATGTTACAAATGAAAGATTCGCAGCATTGAGCATTAACTCAATACACATAAAAACAACGATTGCATTGCGTCGAACAACTACACCGACGGCGCCAATAGTAAAAAGAAGTGCTGAGAGGTAGAGATAGTTAGCTGCATTCATTTACTTCTCCTCCTCAATGCTGGTATCAACCGTTCCAAGTTCAAAAACCGATGAATCTAAGACATCTCCGCGGGCCTTTAAGCTGGCATTGACCGATGCGGCAGCTGCCGTGCCATCTGGCAAAAGCGCTGGAACGTCAACGGCATTATGGCGAGCAAATACACCTGGTGCTGGAAGCCCAGCGGCATTTGCAAGGGATCCTCCACGGAATCGATCGATTGAGAGTTGTCGCTGGGTTGGGCGATCTTGAACTCTTTGGTGGTGAGCTAAGACCATGGCGCCAAGAGCGGCCGTAATTAATAGAGCTGATACAACTTCAAATGGCCAGACGAAAGTTGAGAATAATAACTTTGCGATCCCCTGAACATTTCCACCAGCGTTAGCAGCTTCAACTCCAACTGCACTGCGGCCAAGCGTTGCACGGCCTAGAAGAGAGAGCATCAAACCACCAAAGCCAACTGCTGCAGTTATTGCAATCGGGCGAAGTCCACGGATTGTTTCAGTAAGTGAATCCGATGAATCGACGCCAACTAACATAAGAATAAAGAGGAAGAGCATCATTACCGCGCCGGTATAAACAACTACCTGGACGATTCCAAGGAATGGTGCGCCTTGTGCAATATAAAAAATGGCAAGTGCAATCATGACAAATGCCATCAAGATTGCAGAATGGACGGCCTTCTTAACCAGCAACATGCCAAGCGCGGCAACAAGAGTTAATGGTGCGAGAATCCAAAAAAGTGTGGCTTCAGGTGCGGCAGTTTGGCCAACTTGCAGTGCGAGATTGTTCATTTATTCATATCCTGTGATGGATGAGCCTCAGTAACATCTCCTTGATAATAATTTGTATCGTTCATATCTGGATACATCGGATGCGGAGGCATCAACATTCCGGCCCGTAAAGGTCCGAGGAGGTCATCTTTTTCAAAAATTAACTTCTCGCGTGAGTCATCGGCAAGCTCATATTCATTTGTCATCGTCAGCGCCCGAGTTGGACAGGCTTCGATACATAGACCGCAGAAAACACAGCGCAAATAATTAATCTGATAAACCTTGCCGTAGCGCTCACCAGGAGACATACGATTTTCTTCAGTGTTGTCGGCGCCCTCAACGTAAATTGCATCGGCTGGACATGCCCAAGCACAGAGTTCGCAGCCAATGCACTTTTCAAGGCCATCTGGATGGCGGTTAAGTTGGTGGCGCCCGTGGAATCGCTCCTGCGTAGGAGCTTTAACTTCGGGGTACTCAACGGTTTCTGGCTTCTTGAAGATGGTCGAAAAAGTAACCCAGAAGCCCTTGGCGTGGCCTAAAAAGCCAACTGAGCCCGGTTGGTCGACTTGAGTGAACTCGACTTTTTTAATGTCGAGATCGTTATTTTTTAAAGGTTCGATCTCAGCCACGGTCGACTCCTTGGTTGTTAATTGAAACATTTATTGTGGAAATATTCATTGGAAGTTCAGGGACTGCAAAATCCGGTGCTATCGCCTCATCAACGACTAAGGCCGCTTTCTTTTTCTTAGCGTTATCAAAACCGGCGTTGACTAACATGACGCCCAGAACAATGAAGCTAGCAAAACCTACAACCACTATACGTGGCGCTCCTTGCAAGGACATCACGCGAAGCGTTGCAACTACTAAAATCCATACGATTGAAACTGGAATTAAGACCTTCCAGCCAAACTGCATAAACTGGTCGTAACGAAGGCGTGGCAGCGTTCCGCGTAACCAAACGAAGACAAAGAAGAAAACCAAAACTTTAGAGAAGAACCAGATTGCGGTGAACCAACCACCTAACCAGTTTTCTGTAAAGCCAAGGAAAGGTGGGGCGTGATAGCCGCCGAGGAAGAGCGTTGTAGCTAGCGCCGATACCGCAATGATGTTGACATATTCGGCCAAGAAGAAGAGTGCGAATTTAAGCGATGAATACTCAGTGTGGAATCCACCGACAAGCTCACCTTCGGCTTCAGCTAAATCAAATGGCGCACGGTTAGTTTCACCAACCATTGAGATTGCATAAATTACAAAGGAAGGGAACAAAACAATTGCATACCAAGTCTTTGATTGGGCGGCCACGATGTCAGAGGTTGACATTGACCCGGCATATATAAATACAGCAACGAGTGAAAGTCCCATCGCAATTTCATAGGAGATAACTTGGGCGCTAGAGCGCAGACCACCTAGAAGTGGATAAGTTGATCCAGATGACCAGCCGGCCAAAATAATTCCGTAAACACCAACCGATGCGATTGCAAGCACGTACAGCACGCCAATCGGAAGATCAGTTAACTGCATTGCAGTCTTATGGCCAAAGAGAGTTACTTGCCCAGTAATAGGAATGACCGCGAAAGACATAAAGCAGGTTGTAGCACTGATAATTGGGGCTATGACAAAGACAATCTTGTCGGCAGCTGCCGGAATGATGTCCTCTTTCAGCGCCAGTTTTACGCCATCGGCTAAAGCTTGAATTAAACCAAATGGACCAACGCGGTTAGGTCCTGGACGCTGTTGCATGCGGCCCACTAAGCGACGCTCTCCCCAGACCGATAAAAGAGTAAGAACAACGCAGAAAATAAAGACAAGTAGCGCCTTTACAGTGATTAACCAACCTGGATCTGCACCAATTAAATCTGCTGTTGTCATAGTTTCACCACCGTAACTACTGCGCCATGTCCGACGCCTAGGTTTACCAGTAATTGAGAGCCACGAGAGTTACGTGGCGCCCAGATTGCATCATCATGAATATCTTCAACTAATGCAGCGAGAGTTACTGAGCCCTCGGACGTTGAAATCTTTAATAAATCCCCATCACTAACGCCCATTGCTTGTGCGCGGGTTGGAGAGATAACTGCCACGGTTTGGCGTGCAGTTCCAGCTAAATTCTCTTCACCCTTTTGCAGAGTTCCAAGATCTAACAAACGTCGCCAAGAGGTAAGAATGAACTGATCGGCCTTTAGCGTTGGAATCTTTGATGCAGCAACAGCCTTCATCGTTACTCGCGCACCTTCCCAAGTGCCCAGAGATGCAATCTCTTTTGCCGCCGCTGTGACTGTTCCGAGGTTTAAGGAAGTGCCCATCTCTTCGGCGATCATCGAAAGGATTCGAAGATCACTTCGGTTGAGCGAATCTGCAACGGCGGCATCAAATGAACGCGCACGGCCCTCCCAGTTTAAAAACGAACCACTCTTTTCGGTAATTGCCGCAACCGGCAAAATGACATCCGCGCGCATTGTTACTTCACTTGGTGCAATTTCAAGGGCTACAACAAAAGCTTTATCAAGGGCGGCTAGCGCATCGCTGCTGTTAAGGCCATCTAGTGGGTCGACGCCACCTACTACTAGTGCGCCAATCGCACCTGAGTTAACTGCGGCGAAAATCTCATCACTGCTTCGGCCAACGGTTGTTGGAAGTGAAGTTGCGCCCCACAGTGCAGCAATATCCACGCGGGCTGCCGCATCGACCACTGGGCGTCCGCCTGGTAATAAGTTGCCAATTGCGCCTGCCTCTAGAGCTCCACGCTCACCTGCGCGACGTGGGATCCAAGCAATTTTTGCACCCGTTGAATCGCTGAGTGCGCCAACGGCCGTTAATACTCCGGCACTTTCAGATGCACGCTCTCCAACAAGAATAATTGATTTAGCAGTAAGTGCTTGGGAAGAAATCGCAGAACTTTCTTGACCAGGTGCAACCTTTACAAATTCGCCTTTAAGTTTTTCAACGCCAATTGAAAGTTTGCTTGAAACCGTTGTGACTTTAAGGGCGCGTTTGCGGAACTGCTTATTTAAACGCAAGAAAACAATTGGTGATTCTTCTTCGGGTTCAAAGCCAACGAGCAGTACATGGTCGGCACGATCGATGTCGCGATATGTTGTTGTGGAACCAACGACGCGGGAAGCTAAGAATTCACGCTCTTCATTAGATGAAAGGCGTGAGCGGAAATCAATATCATTTGTAGCAAGTGCGACGCGGGCAAACTTGCTATAGCCGTAAGCATCTTCATGAGTTGCACGACCGCCAACGAGTACGGCTGACGTGTTTGCCTTCAAACCCTTAGCGGCAGCAGCAAGAGCCTCTGGCCACGAAGCTTGAACTAAATCTCCATCGGCGTTGCGCACTAATGGATGCGTAAGGCGATCTAGAGCAGTGACATATTTAAATGCCCATCGACCCTTGTCGCAGTTCCACTCTTCGTTGACTGATGCATCATCACCGGCGAGACGGCGAAGAGTTTTTCCGCGGCGAACATCGGTACGCATGTCGCAACCAGAAGCACAGTGTTCGCACGCAGATGGTGTTGACACTAAATCAAATGGGCGTGCACGGAAACGATAAGAAGCGCCGGTTAGAGCACCCACTGGGCAGATTTGCACAGCGTTGCCTGAGAAATATGATTTGAACGGTTGCTTTTCGTAAATTCCAACTTGCTGAAGTGCGCCACGCTCATTCAAAGTAATGAAAGGATCGCTCGCAATTTGATCTGAAAAACGAGTACAGCGCGCACATAAAACACAGCGTTCGCGGTCAAGTAGGACCTGTGAAGAGATATTGATTGGCTTTTCAAATGTGCGCTTAACGCCTTCAAAGCGGGTCTCGCTACGGCCAGTGCTCATCGCTTGATTTTGCAATGGGCACTCTCCGCCTTTATCGCAGACTGGGCAATCGAGTGGGTGGTTGATGAGCAAAAGCTCCATCACGCCCTTCTGTGCTTTATCGGCAACGGCTGAGGTGAGTTGAGTTTTTACGATCATGCCTGGTTCCACCGGGATTGTGCAGGATGCTTGTGGCTTAGGGAATGCGCGACCGTTAAT
>Ga0209829_10002683_pt1 | contig 13388 bp, 6 predicted proteins | sample C_140205_EF_Meta_FD_187311 | JGI IMG/M metagenome (GOLD analysis project Ga0209829, IMG submission 187311) | Freshwater microbial communities from Lake Croche, Canada to study carbon cycling - C_140205_EF_MetaG (SPAdes) (version 2) | ecosystem: Environmental > Aquatic > Freshwater > Lake...
ACCCATCTGCTCCTTGCAGGCTCGTTCGCCTTCTGCGTGTGGTCAACGGCGCCGGCCTTTGCCGAAACACCCAAGAGTGACGCTTCATCACTCAGCGAAGACAAGAAAGCCCGTGCCTTGCTAGATGCCGGCGACAACCGCTTCGATGCCGGCGAATTCACTGCAGCTCTTGACCTCTACAAAGCGATGCTCGACAGGTACCCGGCATCGCGCTGGCGCTTCCTCGCCCGTCTCAAGATCGGGAAGCAATTCCTAGTCGAAAAAAAATACGCCTTGGCGCTCGATCAGTTTCGCCGTGTCGCCGTCGAGGAGAATGCCGATGCCGACCAGGTCGGCGACGCCAGCCTCCAGATCGGCGTGTGTTACTACGAGACGGGCAAATTCGAAGAGGCCTTCGTCGAACTCCGCAAGGTCATCCGCCGCCATCCCGGCACGCCTTACTCCAACGACGCATATTTCTACATCGGTCAGGCCCACTTCAAACTCGGCAGCTTCGCAAACGCCATCGAGGCCTTCAAGAATGTCGGCACCTCCGTCGATGCCAGTGCCCAGTCGACCTCCAAACTCGATGCCGGCAAACGCATGTTCATCAGGATCGAGGATCGCGACCTCTCTGCCCAAGCCAGTGAGGCTGGGCTTAACGCCGTCGTTGAGGCCACCTCCGGCGACAAGGAAACAATCACCTGCTTCCCCATCACCCAGGGCGCGCCGATTTTCATGGGCAGTCTACGCACCCAACTCGGCCATCTCGTACCTGGCGATGGAATCCTCCAGGTTACCGGCACCGATAAGATCAAGGTCACGATCATCGATAAGCAGACCGCTAGCGGTCAAATCAACGTCCCGCGTGTCAGTGAAGTTCAGGTCGTCGGCAACGCCCGCGTGAAGATCGTGGACGGTGCCTTCGCCGAGCAGGTCGGCGCTGTCGTCCTCGGAAAACCCGTCTTCCTGCTCGTTCAGGATGCCGACCGTGACACCTCCCCCAAGGCCGACACGATCGAGGCAACCGTACGTGTCAAACGTCCCGTCGACGACCCTGAAGCCGCTGCCAAGGCGACCGATGCCCCCGCCGGCCCGGAGACCCCCGCTCGAACCGCCTCCAAGGCGGCCGATGCCTCCGTCCCTCAGGAAACTCCCGCTCGAACCGCCGTTACCTTTAAGGTGATCGGGGAAAAGAAAATCACGCTGACCGAGCGCCCGGCGCCGCCGCCCACCGCCCCGCAGATCTCAGACACCGTTCCAAAGACCGCGGCCACTCCCCAGGTCCCCGTATCGACGGTTCACACCGGCGTGTTCACCGGCGAGATCCTGCTCGTCCGAGAGGGCGAAACCTGCAAGGCCGATGCCCTCTCCGCGCAAGTGGGAGACGTCTTTGAAATCGAATACAATGACATCCTCAGCAGCGAAGCGGCGCCGGTCCTGCGCAAGGTCAACGTCAAGGTCATTGAGGGCAACCTCAACTCCCTCCAGGTCGCCAACACCCAGATCTCTGACGAACAACTCAAGTTCAAGACGGCCCTCAACACCGGTGAATCACTAAAAAACATCGGCAACATCTACAAGGACCTGGGTCTCGCCAAACAGGCGACCGAAAAATACAAACAGGCACTGGCCGAAGTCGAGCAGGTCGCCAAAAGCTCCGGCGCCCTCAACCAGAGCCTTCTCGAACATACCTATGTGCAGATGTGGAAGATATACTTCGCGATGGACGACCTGAGTCACGCCTCGCAAATATGTCTTGAGCTTCAGCGTCGTTTCCCCGACAGCCCGTTTGTGGATGAAGCCCTCCTGCTCATGGGGCAAGTCCGCCAGAAGGAGGGTAAGTTCAAGGAGGCTATCGGCATCTACAATCGTCTTGCTGCCTTGAAAATCTCTCCGCTAGCCCCTGCCGCTCAATACGCCATCGGCGAATGCTACGAGCAGATGGGTAATACCGAGAATAGCAATAACTATGATCAGGCGTTTCAGGCCTTCACTGCCTGTTACGAAAAGTTCCCTAATTCAAACCAGGCCGGTGACGCCCTTTCCAAGATGGCCGAGTACTACTGCAGTAAGAAAAACTTCACCCGCGCTCTCGACCTCTATGAGGAGGCACTCGCCAAATATCAGGACAGTAAGTTCATCGACATCGTGCTCTACAACTACGGCCGCACTCTGGTGAAGATGAAGCGTCTCGATGACGCTGTGAACAAGTTTAACCAGCTCATTTCGAACTACCCCAACAGCAAGATGATCGGCAACGCCCAGAAGATTCTCGAACTTATCCAGAAACGCAAGGATCACCCTGGCGAAAGCTGAACCTCACCCGCACCAAGCCTCCCGCTCTGCGCAACCCTTTTTTGACCTTGTGAAAGTTCATCACACCCTCTGCCTCGCCACCTTTCTCGTGACCATGCAAGTTGCTCTTGCGGTGACTGCCGACAACGAGCTCTCCGCGTCAGTGAAGGCCGGCCAGGTTGCCGACTCCATCGCTCCGCTTGAGAAGGCCCTCCGATCCGCTGGAGGCGACGAAAAAACGATCCTCGCCATCCAGCTTGCACACGCCCAGATCGCCGCCGGTCTGCTCATCTCCGCCCAGCAGACCGCGGAAACTGCCCTCCGGGACGCCTCCTCCTCCTTCCCGCAGCGCAACACGCTCGTTCTGCTCAACGCCCATCTGCGCGAGGCCAACGGCTCCCCAGCCGAGGCTCTCTCCGCCTACCGTACACTTGCCGAAAAGACTCCTGCCGTCCCGGAGCGCGCCGAGGCTCTGGCCGGCGCCATCCGCGCAGCCACCCAGTTAGGCGCCACGGACATCACCCTGCGCAGCCTCGACGATTTTACCGCGGCCTTCCCGCAGGATTCGCGCTCGCGCGAGTTTCTCCTCCGTCTCTACCGTCTCCGCGCATCCAAGAACGACAACCGGGGCGCAGCCGAGATTGTCCACCGCTACAAGGCTTCTTATCCTGCCGACCCCGTCGGCGCCGCCTTGTCTGAAACAGTACACCTCTTCAAGGCCGGCGACTCCAAGGGCGCCCTCGCCGCCTTCGAGTTCGAGCGCAAGCTCCCCACATTTACGCTCACGCCCCCAATTGCCTCCTCTGTCATCGAATCCGCCCGTCGCGATCCCGCCAGTGCCGCCCTCATCACACAGATTGCCAATGAATTCGGCGTAAAAACCGGCGACCCACAGTTCCAAGTAAGTGCCGTCGAGTTGTTGACCTCGCTACATCTCGGGGATCAGGCCATCGCCCTGGGTAACACCCTGCTCCCGAAGCTGGCAGGCACAGCCTGGGGACCGCTACTCCGCCTTGCTCTCGCCAACGCCCTAAGCCTTGACCCGAAAACTGCCGTCGAATCCGAAAAACTCTTGATCGCTCTCCTCGCAGACAATCCCGCCAATGACGCCGCCTGGAATCTCTACCGCGAGGTCACCGCCAGATCGAACAGCACCGATGCCTATCCCAAGCTACTTGAGCAGACGCTCGAAAAACTCCCCGAGCAGAAAAACGTTACCCTCCGCGCCGCCGCGCAAAACCAGATTCGCTTCCGCCTCCTTAAGTTAGCAGTTTCCGCCCACGACGTCGCCGGCAGCATAAAAAACGCCAAAGCCTTCCTCGAAACCGACGGCCTCTCCTCCAACGGACCCGAGGTCATTAAGATATTTGCCGACACCTGCTTCACCGAGCTGCCCGAGGATGCCAAGACTGGCCCGGAGGCCGACGCAGCACGCGCTGCCTTTGGCGAACGTTTCGCAATTCTGCTTTCCTCACTGGAACGCTATCTCACCCGCACAATCGCTTGGGGTCCCGCTCTCAAGTCGCTCGACGTTTCCATAACGGCCCGACTCGCTGCCTATAAAACCGTCGCCCCATCGTTGAAAATATTCAACGACATGCTCGCTCGTGTCAATGTGAACCCCATCGTCAAGGCATCCCTCGATTTTCAGCGCCTGCGCGGCAACGGAGCCAATGTCGACGACAGCACCACGGCACAAGCCGAACAGCTCATGCCCCGGCTTCTTGAGGCAGGCGGCGCCGCCGCTCTCGAAGGCGGGGTAGACCTCATCAACATCATTAATCAAGCCCACCAGCCGAAAAAGGTCATCTCTGCCAGCCAGCTTTATTTTGAGAAAATCCCCGGCGCCACCGGTCCGCTCTCCATGGCCGCTACAGCGATCCTGCAACTCGGCGCGCCGCAAAATGCTGCCCTCGGCACGCTCCTCACCGACGCCGTTGCGAAGGCCGGCGGCAATCCATGGCCGCTGGACGGCATGAGCCAGAGCCAGTCCGTCCAGTCCTTCCTCTTCTCCATCGCCGAGCAAAACCGCCTGCCTGCGGATATGCAGAAGCGGATCAACGAGCTCAACGCACTCTACCCTGGTAGTCTCAGTGCTTTCGATTACCTGCGCCGTCTTGGGGTCGTCCAGATCGCCACCGGCGACTTGGTCGCCGCCAAGGCCACCCTTCTCGCTGCTGACAATATCGCCAAAACCATCGGCGCCGAACCCGACATCCTGTCGATCCTGGCAAAGTCGTCCCCCGATTCCTCCGACTGGGTGCTTCCACTGCTCGATGATTACCTGGCCCGCCCTTCGCGCGGCCCCCAGCAAGGCACCATCCAGTTGCTCCGCGCCCACCTTCTCCTTACTGGCAAAAAAGACCCGGTCGCCGCCCGTCAGTCCCTCGGGCTGGCCGCCTCCCGCCCCACTGATTTGTTGTGGGAAACCGGAAACCTTCCGATGCAGTGGCTCGACACCCTTGTCAAGAAAGCAATTTCCGCGCAGCTCGACGCCAGCACGCCCGAACAGATAGCACTCCTCGCCGACGCCGACGCTGTGTCCCCCAACGGCCTCTGGACTCCCGCCCTCATTGTCCGGCAGGCGCAGGGGGGCAACGCCTTTGACTTCGCCGAAAGACTCAATCGCTACGCCGCCGCCCAAAACCCCTCCGACACCAATAAGCTCACCGGTGTCTTCTTTCCCTCATCGCAGCAACTCGTCGCCATAGGCAAGCCCGAACTCGCCGGCCTCGTCCTCCGATCCGCCATGAATCGATTCACCGGCGTGAGCGCCGATCTCCGGACCCAGACCGAGCAGTCTCTCTTCAGTCTCGGAGGAAAAAGCGGCCTCCGCGCCACCGAGATCGACGAAAAGCTTGAATGGGCTCCCTTGCTGAAGGCCGCCGCAAGCTTCAGCGACGGCGACTCCAAGGATGCGTGGAATCGCTTTGAAAAAAACGAAACTCTCTTTGACAAATACTCCGAGAAACTTCCCTCCGATTTCCTCCGATGGATTTCCGAGCAACTTCTGAAGCGCGACGAAGACTCCTCCCACGAGAAGGCAGAGAAGATCCTCCGCCGCTGGATCATTAATAACGAAAATGCCACCGCAGTCCCCGCAGAGGAAAAGGCCAAGACCCAACTCCAGTTGACCGACGTATACTTCAAGACACTTCGATATGACCTCGCGCGTTCCGAGTGTCTTTCTCTTATCAACCACTTCCCCGACACGCCCCAGGCCGTCGAGGCCCAGTTCCGCATCGGTGAATGTTACCTTAACCAGAAGATGTACACCGAGGCAGCCAAGGCCTTCGAGGTCATGGCCAAGTCGAAGGACAAGAAGATCGCCAGCCGCGGCGAGTTTTTCCTGGGAGTACTCGCCCAGCAGCGCGGTGACACCGAGGAAGCCAAGGCCCGTTTTCACAACGTCATGGACCTCAGCCCATCGAAGGAGGTTTCCAATGAAATCCTCTTTCGCCTCTCCGAACTCTACGGTCAGGACAAACGCTACAGCGACCAACTTACCCTCCTGCGCAGCATCGGCATCATCGGAAGTAGTGCCAAGCTCTGGCACACGCCCGGCATGCCTCTCAATATCGTTATCCAGGACACCGATCTCGGCGTGAGCCGCGGCCAGAGCTACATCCCGGTCGTAGTAACGACCACCTCCGGTGACCGAGAGGTCGTGCGCCTCGAGCCCAGCCTATCCGCCAAGGGCTTTTTCCGTGCTGAACTCCCTACCCAGCTCGGCGACCCCAAGCCCGGCGACCACATCCTGCAGGTCACCGGCGGCGACGTCATCTCGTACGACTACACCGACGACTTCAAAAAGCAGTTCACCTCCATCGCACCTCCGCCGTCCGCCATACACCTCGCCTCCGACGCCGAATTCCGCATCTCCTCCACGGAGATCAAGGAAAATGAAGAAGTCAGTTCGGAGGAACGAGAGCGTGAAAATAACCGCGGCGCCGGAAAACAGGCCGGCCTTGAATTCCGTCAGGAGTTCCGCGATGGAAGCCAACTCAAGCCCGGCAACAACATCTTCCTTCAGGTCAAGGACCCAGACCGCGACGTGAGCAAGGATCCCGATATCGTTAGCGTGCTCTTGACAGCCTCCACTAGCGGCAGCCGCGCCACCGCCAAGCTCACCGAGACCGGGCCGCACACAGGCATCTTCCGCGGCACCATTCCGACCATCGAGATCCCCGTCAACATCTTCGCTAGCGACCACTCCTCCAGCAATGACGCCATGCGCGCTGTCGACAACAACCCGAAGACCTTCTGGGAGGGCCTAAACGATGAGCGCGCACCCAAGTTCATCGTCGTCGACCTCAAGCAGGCGACCAAGCTCGGCACCTTCAAGTGGACCTCCGACGCTCTCGCCAAGGACAAGGTTCCAGTCGAATTCGCCGTGCAGGTTTCCAACGACCTCAACGAATGGAAGACCGTCGCCGCCACAGCCAAGTTCACCGGATCGACTGATACGCTGGCCAAGCGCGTCACTCAGACCTCCTCTGACAACGTTACCCGCGTCTCCATCGATATCTCCGGCACTGAGGGACGTTACGTCCGCCTCTTCATCGAGAAATTCTCCGGCAGTACTCCCCGCATCGCCGAACTCGAAGTTGCCGATGTCGCGGGCACCCTCCTCGTTCCGGCAAAAACCTCCCCTGCCGGCGACGTCGCCAACGGTCTCTGTCTTACTCCACGCGATCAGGTGACTGCTGTATATGAGGATCAGTTCAACATGGTTTTGCCCGACAAGCCGCGCTATCTCACACAGCAGCTCAGGTGCACTTATTGCGACGGCAAGATCGGCTTCATTGGCTACGAATTTGTCCCGGTCCAAGGTCGCAGCGAGCCTGAGCGCTTTATCAAGCAGGTCCGACGAGTCGAGCCCGGCGATCGTGTCGTCGTGAGCATTACCGACTTCGACCTCGATACCACGGACCAACGCGACAAGGTGAAGTTCGGTCTGAGCACTTCCGATGGAAAGAAAACCGTCATGGAGGCGACCGAAACGAAGCCATTCAGCGGAGTCTTCACCAAGGAATTCGACATCTGGTCCCCGCAAAAGACCAACGGATTAAAGTTTGAACCTGGCGTCACACTTGAGGCCCACTACCTTGACGAACAGAACACCGATCACGGCAACCCTGTCATGCGCGTTGCCCCCCTCGACCCCGTGGCTCCAGCTGACGTCAAGGTTTCCTTCATCCCATCGAGCGTGAAAGTCTCGGATGACGGCGAGCAGAAGATGGTCTACACCCCGTCGAACAACCCTCGGACCAACGGCATTAAGTCGGTCGCCTTCGAACCTCCCCTTACCTTCGAGATCATTGATCCTGCTGCGGCAAAAGACTCCTTTAGCGAAGTCACTGCCATCCTCACAACCTCCAACGGTAGCCGTGCCGAGGTCATCTGCCCTCTCTCCTCCTTTCATGCGCTCGAAACCGGCCGATTCGTGGGACAAATCCTCATGAAGCTTGGCGACAAGGATTCGCCGTCGACCAGCGTGCGTGAATTCGGCGACACACGCTCCCTCATCCAGCGCAACTCACCCGCCGCCAGCAAGCAGAGCCAACAGATCGCCAACGTCGTCCCCGTTTTCAACATCAACGGCCAGGACATTATCACCGTCACCTACAAAGTGGGCGACCGTGAGTACACTGACCAAGCCCGGCTCGCCGTCACACCCAGCGTCGAGTTCACCGACAGCAAATACGACAAGCCCGTTGACGAACTCTACATCGGGGAAAAGGTATTCGTTAAGGTACGTGATTTGACCGCCGATGTGACCGCCGATGCCGACAGTGTCGACATAACCATCACAAGCCCACGCGGCGAAAAGTTCACCACCAAGCTGATGGAGACACTCGGCCACAGCGGCGAGTTCACCGGCAGCTTCCCTCTCGTGGCCAGCGAAAAACCCGTCCCCGGCACCAACACGATGCAGGCCTACTTCGGCGACACTCTCACCCTCACCTACACAAGTAAGGGCGACGGTGCCCTAAAGATCGAAAAGACCATCAACGTCGTGAAGGGAACCGACGCAAAACTGCTTGTTTTCGAGAAAAAATATGGCGCCGAAAGCATCGCCATCGAGTCACAGTTTCGAATGGCCGAGGCCTACTTCGAGCTCTTCAAGAATTACCGCAACCTCAAGCAGGACGACCAAGCGAACAAATCACTCTCCGAGGGTCTCCAACTGCTTAAGGAGCTTCATGAGAATTATCCCAGCAAGGCGTATGAAGCCAGAACTGATTACCTTCTCGGTCAGTTCGCGCAGGAACTCAAGAAATACGACGAAGCTATCGGCTACTACCGAGACATCATCTCCAACCACTCCGGCCATCCGCTCGCGCCCGACGCCCAATACAAACTCGGCCAGTGCGAAGAGGAAAATGGCGACATGGATGCTGCCAGTGCCGATTACGTCACGCTCGCTTACACCTGGCCGGATAATCCCCTGGTCGCCAACGTCATCGTCCGCATCTCCGAGTATTTTTACAATAAGATGGAATACCCCGCTGCCGCGGATGTCGCCATGAAGTTCGTCGAGCGCTTTCCGCAGCATGAGTGGGCCGAGCGCATGTTCTTCCGCGCCGGCCAATGCCGGTTCAAGGCTGCCGAGTTCCAGAAAGCCGGAGAAAACTTTGACCATCTCGCAGAGAACTATCCGCACGGCCATTTCACCGCTGACGCCATTTTCTGGGCCGGTGAATCCTACCGCAGCGCCGGTAGCGCCGAACAGCTCGAAAAGGCCTATCGCCGCTACAAGCGCGTGACTTGGGATTATCCTGAGTCCGAGGCGGCCCGGTATGCCCGAGGAAAACTCGTCCTGCCAGAACTGGCCACTTTTGCCGGCAAGGACGCCGCCGAATAATCACAACTTCCCCTATCACCACGATGACAATCAAACCCTCGAGTCCGCGTTCACCACGCTCGGCCAAGATCCTCTGGAAATGGACCGCTGTTTCCGCCGCACTGCACGTACTTTTCATCGCCCTGATATGCACCTTCAGTTACATCACGTGGCAGCACAAACAGACCGCGACCGCTGCCAAGGTGGCGCTCGAGGAAGCTGCGGCAGTCAAGGCTGAAGCTGAACGTGCTGCTAAGGCCGCTGCCGCGCCGTCTGCCGCGCCGTCTGCCGCGCCGTCTGCCGCGCCGTCTGCCGCGCCGTCTGCCGCGCCGTCTGCCGCGCCGTCTGCCGCGCCGTCTGCCGCGCCGTCTGCCGCGCCAGCTTCGGAACCTCCGCCGGTACAGGCCGAAAAAGTCCTCGGCATCGACAAGGTCGCCAAGCCTGACGAAATACCCCAAAGCCCCTTCGCCTCCGGCGAGAGCGATCTTCTCAAAGACCTGAAGTGAACCTCCGGCAAACCGATATCCGTCAGGAATGATTCGTTTGCTCACCGTTTCTCCCTCCAGCCCGCGCGTCTGGAATCCTTTTCATTGCGACGCTGTCTATTGGCAGGGCCGCCACGGCCGCCTACATCGCTTCATCACCCTCTCCTTCCTTTACCACCTCACACTGGCGCTCCTCCTCACTGGCACGTTGTTCATCCCTGGATGCAGAAAGACTTACGACCTCGTCAAGGGAACAGGCAAGGCAAATGCCACCTTCAAGCAGATGAAGGTCGAGGTAAAAAAGAAGAAACAGAAACACATTCTTGTCAACCCGGATAGCCCGATCATCTTTACTGTTCCTGAGGAGGTAAAACTCGACCTTCAAGAGGCAACCGCCAATGAGTACAAGGCAGGCCAGGCCGACGGGGCCGGACAGATCGGCGAAGGGGAGGGAGATGGTCCAGCCGGATATTCCTCCGGACGCGAAGGCACACGTTTTATCTTCGTCCGCGTACGCTACGACGGGGGAAACTGGGACTACAACCTGCACAACAATGCGGATGAAAACATGACCGTAGAGTTCGGCAAGCGCTCGCACATACCCGTTTCAAAAACTTCCCAGGACGTTACCCTGCTCGCACTCGGCCGCTATGTGAAGGGTCGCTCGCCTCCAGTCGTTTTCATGGTCGGCAGCAACGGTTTCCGCTTCGACGACCGCGAGGCCAAGGCCCTACGTTCCTACCTGCTCGAGAATCGCGGCATGCTCCTTGCCGATAACGGCGGCAGCGGGTTCCACGGGAGCTTTATTGGCCTCATGCGCAAGACGCTTCCCGAAGTGATGCCCGTCGAGATTTCCGACGACGATCCCATTTACCGCGCGCCCTACTCCCTGCACGGCGCCCCTCCTCTCTGGGCCCACAGCGGCACCCGACCCCTAGGTTGGAAAAAAGACGGGCGCTGGATCGTCTTCTACCATCAGGGCTCTCTCACAGATGCGTGGAAGGACTCACACGGCGGCACCACGGCCGAATCGGCGGAACAGGCTTACCAACTTGGGGTAAACATCCTCGCTCAAGCCATGTCCGGCTACAGCGAATGGAAGCGTGCCCTTGATGGAAAAAACAAACACTGACTTCCTACTAATACTAGGTTACTTTAGAAAAAAACAACTCTTAACCTGTAATAAACTATGTTGTGGCACTGGATACTTGACGGCGGGGTGACAATGGGCGCCCTGATCATTCTCTCAATCGTAAGCATCGGCGTAGTGCTTGAGCGCGTTGCTTTCTTTAAAGAAATTAGGAACGCATCGTACGACCTGCGAACAGGAATTCAGGAGTCCCTGGACAAAAAGCAATATGACTCTGTCCTCCCGCAGTGTGAAGTCAGCAAATCACCGCTCGCCGCCTTGATCCTCGCCGAGGCCGCCTCCGGTCGCGCCGCCGACAGTGATCGCACCGAGCGCGCCATGCTGCTCACCCTGCGCGGTGAGATGGCCCGCATGAAGCAATACCTGCCTATGCTCGCGACGATCTCCTCCATCGCTCCGTTTGTGGGACTCTTCGGCACTTGCAAAGGGATCATCTCCGCATTTTCCAACATCAGCACCGAGGGCATGGGCGGACCCAGCGTGATTGCCGGGGGCATTTCCGAAGCGCTTATCGCAACCGCGACCGGCCTGCTCGTCGCCATCCCCGCCCTGATGTTCTACAACTATTTCAGTAAGATGATCGGCAATCTTGCGCTTGAGATGGAGTCAACCGCTTTCCAACTCTACCGTGATCTCCAGCAACACACATCTGGACGCGACGTCCGGGGTGAATGACGCATCGACTGCCAGATGGACAATAACCCATCAGAAGATGACGAGCCGATCGCGGCGATCAACTTCGTCCCCATGATCGACATTTCACTGGTGCTGCTCATCATTTTCATGGTGACCACCACGTTCGTGCATGTCACCGGCATCGAACTCAAACTCCCCAAGGCCTCCACGAGCAAGGATGCCGCCAGCAAGAGCGTGTCCATAGAACTCAACAAGCAAAAGGATCTCTACCTTAACGGCGAAAAAACAACATGGGAGGCCATCAAGGGCGGCATTGATGCTAAGCTTGCCGGCGAAAAGGAACGGGCGGTAGTCATCAACATCGACCAGAGCGTGGACTACCGGGCCGCCGTCAAGCTCATGGACATCGTCAACCAATGCGACGCCGCCATCGTGCTCGCGACGGAGGTGGATAAGTGAAAGCCACATTCACCCTCCGCCGGCTCCTTGGCGCCGCCCTTGTGATTCTACTTTCGCTTCCCTGCTCACAAGCCAAGCTTTCCTCCGATCGCTGGGGCCGACTCACCGAGGAAGAGCGCCACCAGATGACAAGCGCCGAGCACTATATCGACCAGAAGGATTACAAGAGCGCAATCAACGAGTACGAACTCTTCCTTCAGCTTTACGGCAAATCCGACGCGGCCTCCTACGCCCAGTTCATGGTCGCCGAATGCACCCGCAATCTCGGTAAGATAAACACCTCGATCGATGAGTTCCGCAACGTCATCGATTATTTTCCCGACAGCATCGATGCCGGTGCCGCCCAATACTCGATAGGATTGGCTCTCGCGCAGGGGGGCGATGCAGAGAAGGCCGTTGTCGCATTCGAAAAGGTCGTCGAGAAATGGCCGAAGGAAGAGTTCGGCGCCCTTGCCCGCTCGCAGGCCTGCACCATTTACTGGCGAATCGGCCAGGTAGAAAAATGGCTCACTCACATCAAATATCTCGCCACCGGTGACTATGCCGACCCGGGAAATCTGCATGCCGATTCGCAACGCCGCCTCTTCATGCACTACCTCAGCAGCAACCAGATGAGCGATGCCTTTGAAGTCATCGAGGTTTTCCGTAAAAAAAACCCATCGCTGACAAAAGACTCCTTGCTCACGTTTGCCGATTGGACCTCTGGCGAGCTGCCCAAAATCCCGGCGCTTTACGGAGAAAAGGGGACTAAAGCCCTTCCCGTTATCGCTGCCTCTGCGATCGCTTTTATTGAAAAGCAACCCGGCTATGCCAAGCAAAAGTCAGAACTAGAGCTTATCTGCGTTCACATACTTGCCGCGGCCGGCATGAATGACCAGCTTCTCAAGCGCTACGCGATGCTTGTGAACCAATCGCCTGAAAACGACTCGCTCCGCTCCGAATACGCCCACTACCTTTGCAGCGCCGCAAAGTATGAAGAAGCCCGCCTCGTTTATCGCGACATGAGAAACCATTATGCCGCCGACTGCGCAACCGCCGAGAGCTATCTCCAGGAGGGGAAGAGCGGTCGCACCATTGAAATCTATCAGGCGATGCTCGCAAAGTATTCGGACAAAACCGTCGATATCCACTGGCGGCTCGGGCAGTTGCTCCAGCAAAGCGGTAAATACCCGGAAGCAATCGCATCGTTTCAACAGTCCGAGCACGAGCCGCAGGCCCTCTTCAGCATCGCCGAATGTCAGGCATCAATGAAACAGTATGATGCCGCTATTCAGACGATGGTTGGTGTGATGAACTTTTTCAAATCCTCGGCTCCCGATGCAAACTACAGGATAGCTGGCTATCAGGCAGCTTCCGGCAACAAGGACGCTGCTATCAAGACGCTTAAATCGGTTTGCATCAAATATTTGAACACAGGGGTGGCGGGTAGAGCTCATCAGGATCTCTCTCTCAATTATGGAATCGACGTAACGCTGGGCGGTTCGTCAAAAAAAGAAGAACCCTAGCTCCTTCACAGAGCCTCTGTGGGGAGGCC
>Ga0209829_10002686_pt1 | contig 13376 bp, 6 predicted proteins | sample C_140205_EF_Meta_FD_187311 | JGI IMG/M metagenome (GOLD analysis project Ga0209829, IMG submission 187311) | Freshwater microbial communities from Lake Croche, Canada to study carbon cycling - C_140205_EF_MetaG (SPAdes) (version 2) | ecosystem: Environmental > Aquatic > Freshwater > Lake...
ACCCATCTGCTCCTTGCAGGCTCGTTCGCCTTCTGCGTGTGGTCAACGGCGCCGGCCTTTGCCGAAACACCCAAGAGTGACGCTTCATCACTCAGCGAAGACAAGAAAGCCCGTGCCTTGCTAGATGCCGGCGACAACCGCTTCGATGCCGGCGAATTCACTGCAGCTCTTGACCTCTACAAAGCGATGCTCGACAGGTACCCGGCATCGCGCTGGCGCTTCCTCGCCCGTCTCAAGATCGGGAAGCAATTCCTAGTCGAAAAAAAATACGCCTTGGCGCTCGATCAGTTTCGCCGTGTCGCCGTCGAGGAGAATGCCGATGCCGACCAGGTCGGCGACGCCAGCCTCCAGATCGGCGTGTGTTACTACGAGACGGGCAAATTCGAAGAGGCCTTCGTCGAACTCCGCAAGGTCATCCGCCGCCATCCCGGCACGCCTTACTCCAACGACGCATATTTCTACATCGGTCAGGCCCACTTCAAACTCGGCAGCTTCGCAAACGCCATCGAGGCCTTCAAGAATGTCGGCACCTCCGTCGATGCCAGTGCCCAGTCGACCTCCAAACTCGATGCCGGCAAACGCATGTTCATCAGGATCGAGGATCGCGACCTCTCTGCCCAAGCCAGTGAGGCTGGGCTTAACGCCGTCGTTGAGGCCACCTCCGGCGACAAGGAAACAATCACCTGCTTCCCCATCACCCAGGGCGCGCCGATTTTCATGGGCAGTCTACGCACCCAACTCGGCCATCTCGTACCTGGCGATGGAATCCTCCAGGTTACCGGCACCGATAAGATCAAGGTCACGATCATCGATAAGCAGACCGCTAGCGGTCAAATCAACGTCCCGCGTGTCAGTGAAGTTCAGGTCGTCGGCAACGCCCGCGTGAAGATCGTGGACGGTGCCTTCGCCGAGCAGGTCGGCGCTGTCGTCCTCGGAAAACCCGTCTTCCTGCTCGTTCAGGATGCCGACCGTGACACCTCCCCCAAGGCCGACACGATCGAGGCAACCGTACGTGTCAAACGTCCCGTCGACGACCCTGAAGCCGCTGCCAAGGCGACCGATGCCCCCGCCGGCCCGGAGACCCCCGCTCGAACCGCCTCCAAGGCGGCCGATGCCTCCGTCCCTCAGGAAACTCCCGCTCGAACCGCCGTTACCTTTAAGGTGATCGGGGAAAAGAAAATCACGCTGACCGAGCGCCCGGCGCCGCCGCCCACCGCCCCGCAGATCTCAGACACCGTTCCAAAGACCGCGGCCACTCCCCAGGTCCCCGTATCGACGGTTCACACCGGCGTGTTCACCGGCGAGATCCTGCTCGTCCGAGAGGGCGAAACCTGCAAGGCCGATGCCCTCTCCGCGCAAGTGGGAGACGTCTTTGAAATCGAATACAATGACATCCTCAGCAGCGAAGCGGCGCCGGTCCTGCGCAAGGTCAACGTCAAGGTCATTGAGGGCAACCTCAACTCCCTCCAGGTCGCCAACACCCAGATCTCTGACGAACAACTCAAGTTCAAGACGGCCCTCAACACCGGTGAATCACTAAAAAACATCGGCAACATCTACAAGGACCTGGGTCTCGCCAAACAGGCGACCGAAAAATACAAACAGGCACTGGCCGAAGTCGAGCAGGTCGCCAAAAGCTCCGGCGCCCTCAACCAGAGCCTTCTCGAACATACCTATGTGCAGATGTGGAAGATATACTTCGCGATGGACGACCTGAGTCACGCCTCGCAAATATGTCTTGAGCTTCAGCGTCGTTTCCCCGACAGCCCGTTTGTGGATGAAGCCCTCCTGCTCATGGGGCAAGTCCGCCAGAAGGAGGGTAAGTTCAAGGAGGCTATCGGCATCTACAATCGTCTTGCTGCCTTGAAAATCTCTCCGCTAGCCCCTGCCGCTCAATACGCCATCGGCGAATGCTACGAGCAGATGGGTAATACCGAGAATAGCAATAACTATGATCAGGCGTTTCAGGCCTTCACTGCCTGTTACGAAAAGTTCCCTAATTCAAACCAGGCCGGTGACGCCCTTTCCAAGATGGCCGAGTACTACTGCAGTAAGAAAAACTTCACCCGCGCTCTCGACCTCTATGAGGAGGCACTCGCCAAATATCAGGACAGTAAGTTCATCGACATCGTGCTCTACAACTACGGCCGCACTCTGGTGAAGATGAAGCGTCTCGATGACGCTGTGAACAAGTTTAACCAGCTCATTTCGAACTACCCCAACAGCAAGATGATCGGCAACGCCCAGAAGATTCTCGAACTTATCCAGAAACGCAAGGATCACCCTGGCGAAAGCTGAACCTCACCCGCACCAAGCCTCCCGCTCTGCGCAACCCTTTTTTGACCTTGTGAAAGTTCATCACACCCTCTGCCTCGCCACCTTTCTCGTGACCATGCAAGTTGCTCTTGCGGTGACTGCCGACAACGAGCTCTCCGCGTCAGTGAAGGCCGGCCAGGTTGCCGACTCCATCGCTCCGCTTGAGAAGGCCCTCCGATCCGCTGGAGGCGACGAAAAAACGATCCTCGCCATCCAGCTTGCACACGCCCAGATCGCCGCCGGTCTGCTCATCTCCGCCCAGCAGACCGCGGAAACTGCCCTCCGGGACGCCTCCTCCTCCTTCCCGCAGCGCAACACGCTCGTTCTGCTCAACGCCCATCTGCGCGAGGCCAACGGCTCCCCAGCCGAGGCTCTCTCCGCCTACCGTACACTTGCCGAAAAGACTCCTGCCGTCCCGGAGCGCGCCGAGGCTCTGGCCGGCGCCATCCGCGCAGCCACCCAGTTAGGCGCCACGGACATCACCCTGCGCAGCCTCGACGATTTTACCGCGGCCTTCCCGCAGGATTCGCGCTCGCGCGAGTTTCTCCTCCGTCTCTACCGTCTCCGCGCATCCAAGAACGACAACCGGGGCGCAGCCGAGATTGTCCACCGCTACAAGGCTTCTTATCCTGCCGACCCCGTCGGCGCCGCCTTGTCTGAAACAGTACACCTCTTCAAGGCCGGCGACTCCAAGGGCGCCCTCGCCGCCTTCGAGTTCGAGCGCAAGCTCCCCACATTTACGCTCACGCCCCCAATTGCCTCCTCTGTCATCGAATCCGCCCGTCGCGATCCCGCCAGTGCCGCCCTCATCACACAGATTGCCAATGAATTCGGCGTAAAAACCGGCGACCCACAGTTCCAAGTAAGTGCCGTCGAGTTGTTGACCTCGCTACATCTCGGGGATCAGGCCATCGCCCTGGGTAACACCCTGCTCCCGAAGCTGGCAGGCACAGCCTGGGGACCGCTACTCCGCCTTGCTCTCGCCAACGCCCTAAGCCTTGACCCGAAAACTGCCGTCGAATCCGAAAAACTCTTGATCGCTCTCCTCGCAGACAATCCCGCCAATGACGCCGCCTGGAATCTCTACCGCGAGGTCACCGCCAGATCGAACAGCACCGATGCCTATCCCAAGCTACTTGAGCAGACGCTCGAAAAACTCCCCGAGCAGAAAAACGTTACCCTCCGCGCCGCCGCGCAAAACCAGATTCGCTTCCGCCTCCTTAAGTTAGCAGTTTCCGCCCACGACGTCGCCGGCAGCATAAAAAACGCCAAAGCCTTCCTCGAAACCGACGGCCTCTCCTCCAACGGACCCGAGGTCATTAAGATATTTGCCGACACCTGCTTCACCGAGCTGCCCGAGGATGCCAAGACTGGCCCGGAGGCCGACGCAGCACGCGCTGCCTTTGGCGAACGTTTCGCAATTCTGCTTTCCTCACTGGAACGCTATCTCACCCGCACAATCGCTTGGGGTCCCGCTCTCAAGTCGCTCGACGTTTCCATAACGGCCCGACTCGCTGCCTATAAAACCGTCGCCCCATCGTTGAAAATATTCAACGACATGCTCGCTCGTGTCAATGTGAACCCCATCGTCAAGGCATCCCTCGATTTTCAGCGCCTGCGCGGCAACGGAGCCAATGTCGACGACAGCACCACGGCACAAGCCGAACAGCTCATGCCCCGGCTTCTTGAGGCAGGCGGCGCCGCCGCTCTCGAAGGCGGGGTAGACCTCATCAACATCATTAATCAAGCCCACCAGCCGAAAAAGGTCATCTCTGCCAGCCAGCTTTATTTTGAGAAAATCCCCGGCGCCACCGGTCCGCTCTCCATGGCCGCTACAGCGATCCTGCAACTCGGCGCGCCGCAAAATGCTGCCCTCGGCACGCTCCTCACCGACGCCGTTGCGAAGGCCGGCGGCAATCCATGGCCGCTGGACGGCATGAGCCAGAGCCAGTCCGTCCAGTCCTTCCTCTTCTCCATCGCCGAGCAAAACCGCCTGCCTGCGGATATGCAGAAGCGGATCAACGAGCTCAACGCACTCTACCCTGGTAGTCTCAGTGCTTTCGATTACCTGCGCCGTCTTGGGGTCGTCCAGATCGCCACCGGCGACTTGGTCGCCGCCAAGGCCACCCTTCTCGCTGCTGACAATATCGCCAAAACCATCGGCGCCGAACCCGACATCCTGTCGATCCTGGCAAAGTCGTCCCCCGATTCCTCCGACTGGGTGCTTCCACTGCTCGATGATTACCTGGCCCGCCCTTCGCGCGGCCCCCAGCAAGGCACCATCCAGTTGCTCCGCGCCCACCTTCTCCTTACTGGCAAAAAAGACCCGGTCGCCGCCCGTCAGTCCCTCGGGCTGGCCGCCTCCCGCCCCACTGATTTGTTGTGGGAAACCGGAAACCTTCCGATGCAGTGGCTCGACACCCTTGTCAAGAAAGCAATTTCCGCGCAGCTCGACGCCAGCACGCCCGAACAGATAGCACTCCTCGCCGACGCCGACGCTGTGTCCCCCAACGGCCTCTGGACTCCCGCCCTCATTGTCCGGCAGGCGCAGGGGGGCAACGCCTTTGACTTCGCCGAAAGACTCAATCGCTACGCCGCCGCCCAAAACCCCTCCGACACCAATAAGCTCACCGGTGTCTTCTTTCCCTCATCGCAGCAACTCGTCGCCATAGGCAAGCCCGAACTCGCCGGCCTCGTCCTCCGATCCGCCATGAATCGATTCACCGGCGTGAGCGCCGATCTCCGGACCCAGACCGAGCAGTCTCTCTTCAGTCTCGGAGGAAAAAGCGGCCTCCGCGCCACCGAGATCGACGAAAAGCTTGAATGGGCTCCCTTGCTGAAGGCCGCCGCAAGCTTCAGCGACGGCGACTCCAAGGATGCGTGGAATCGCTTTGAAAAAAACGAAACTCTCTTTGACAAATACTCCGAGAAACTTCCCTCCGATTTCCTCCGATGGATTTCCGAGCAACTTCTGAAGCGCGACGAAGACTCCTCCCACGAGAAGGCAGAGAAGATCCTCCGCCGCTGGATCATTAATAACGAAAATGCCACCGCAGTCCCCGCAGAGGAAAAGGCCAAGACCCAACTCCAGTTGACCGACGTATACTTCAAGACACTTCGATATGACCTCGCGCGTTCCGAGTGTCTTTCTCTTATCAACCACTTCCCCGACACGCCCCAGGCCGTCGAGGCCCAGTTCCGCATCGGTGAATGTTACCTTAACCAGAAGATGTACACCGAGGCAGCCAAGGCCTTCGAGGTCATGGCCAAGTCGAAGGACAAGAAGATCGCCAGCCGCGGCGAGTTTTTCCTGGGAGTACTCGCCCAGCAGCGCGGTGACACCGAGGAAGCCAAGGCCCGTTTTCACAACGTCATGGACCTCAGCCCATCGAAGGAGGTTTCCAATGAAATCCTCTTTCGCCTCTCCGAACTCTACGGTCAGGACAAACGCTACAGCGACCAACTTACCCTCCTGCGCAGCATCGGCATCATCGGAAGTAGTGCCAAGCTCTGGCACACGCCCGGCATGCCTCTCAATATCGTTATCCAGGACACCGATCTCGGCGTGAGCCGCGGCCAGAGCTACATCCCGGTCGTAGTAACGACCACCTCCGGTGACCGAGAGGTCGTGCGCCTCGAGCCCAGCCTATCCGCCAAGGGCTTTTTCCGTGCTGAACTCCCTACCCAGCTCGGCGACCCCAAGCCCGGCGACCACATCCTGCAGGTCACCGGCGGCGACGTCATCTCGTACGACTACACCGACGACTTCAAAAAGCAGTTCACCTCCATCGCACCTCCGCCGTCCGCCATACACCTCGCCTCCGACGCCGAATTCCGCATCTCCTCCACGGAGATCAAGGAAAATGAAGAAGTCAGTTCGGAGGAACGAGAGCGTGAAAATAACCGCGGCGCCGGAAAACAGGCCGGCCTTGAATTCCGTCAGGAGTTCCGCGATGGAAGCCAACTCAAGCCCGGCAACAACATCTTCCTTCAGGTCAAGGACCCAGACCGCGACGTGAGCAAGGATCCCGATATCGTTAGCGTGCTCTTGACAGCCTCCACTAGCGGCAGCCGCGCCACCGCCAAGCTCACCGAGACCGGGCCGCACACAGGCATCTTCCGCGGCACCATTCCGACCATCGAGATCCCCGTCAACATCTTCGCTAGCGACCACTCCTCCAGCAATGACGCCATGCGCGCTGTCGACAACAACCCGAAGACCTTCTGGGAGGGCCTAAACGATGAGCGCGCACCCAAGTTCATCGTCGTCGACCTCAAGCAGGCGACCAAGCTCGGCACCTTCAAGTGGACCTCCGACGCTCTCGCCAAGGACAAGGTTCCAGTCGAATTCGCCGTGCAGGTTTCCAACGACCTCAACGAATGGAAGACCGTCGCCGCCACAGCCAAGTTCACCGGATCGACTGATACGCTGGCCAAGCGCGTCACTCAGACCTCCTCTGACAACGTTACCCGCGTCTCCATCGATATCTCCGGCACTGAGGGACGTTACGTCCGCCTCTTCATCGAGAAATTCTCCGGCAGTACTCCCCGCATCGCCGAACTCGAAGTTGCCGATGTCGCGGGCACCCTCCTCGTTCCGGCAAAAACCTCCCCTGCCGGCGACGTCGCCAACGGTCTCTGTCTTACTCCACGCGATCAGGTGACTGCTGTATATGAGGATCAGTTCAACATGGTTTTGCCCGACAAGCCGCGCTATCTCACACAGCAGCTCAGGTGCACTTATTGCGACGGCAAGATCGGCTTCATTGGCTACGAATTTGTCCCGGTCCAAGGTCGCAGCGAGCCTGAGCGCTTTATCAAGCAGGTCCGACGAGTCGAGCCCGGCGATCGTGTCGTCGTGAGCATTACCGACTTCGACCTCGATACCACGGACCAACGCGACAAGGTGAAGTTCGGTCTGAGCACTTCCGATGGAAAGAAAACCGTCATGGAGGCGACCGAAACGAAGCCATTCAGCGGAGTCTTCACCAAGGAATTCGACATCTGGTCCCCGCAAAAGACCAACGGATTAAAGTTTGAACCTGGCGTCACACTTGAGGCCCACTACCTTGACGAACAGAACACCGATCACGGCAACCCTGTCATGCGCGTTGCCCCCCTCGACCCCGTGGCTCCAGCTGACGTCAAGGTTTCCTTCATCCCATCGAGCGTGAAAGTCTCGGATGACGGCGAGCAGAAGATGGTCTACACCCCGTCGAACAACCCTCGGACCAACGGCATTAAGTCGGTCGCCTTCGAACCTCCCCTTACCTTCGAGATCATTGATCCTGCTGCGGCAAAAGACTCCTTTAGCGAAGTCACTGCCATCCTCACAACCTCCAACGGTAGCCGTGCCGAGGTCATCTGCCCTCTCTCCTCCTTTCATGCGCTCGAAACCGGCCGATTCGTGGGACAAATCCTCATGAAGCTTGGCGACAAGGATTCGCCGTCGACCAGCGTGCGTGAATTCGGCGACACACGCTCCCTCATCCAGCGCAACTCACCCGCCGCCAGCAAGCAGAGCCAACAGATCGCCAACGTCGTCCCCGTTTTCAACATCAACGGCCAGGACATTATCACCGTCACCTACAAAGTGGGCGACCGTGAGTACACTGACCAAGCCCGGCTCGCCGTCACACCCAGCGTCGAGTTCACCGACAGCAAATACGACAAGCCCGTTGACGAACTCTACATCGGGGAAAAGGTATTCGTTAAGGTACGTGATTTGACCGCCGATGTGACCGCCGATGCCGACAGTGTCGACATAACCATCACAAGCCCACGCGGCGAAAAGTTCACCACCAAGCTGATGGAGACACTCGGCCACAGCGGCGAGTTCACCGGCAGCTTCCCTCTCGTGGCCAGCGAAAAACCCGTCCCCGGCACCAACACGATGCAGGCCTACTTCGGCGACACTCTCACCCTCACCTACACAAGTAAGGGCGACGGTGCCCTAAAGATCGAAAAGACCATCAACGTCGTGAAGGGAACCGACGCAAAACTGCTTGTTTTCGAGAAAAAATATGGCGCCGAAAGCATCGCCATCGAGTCACAGTTTCGAATGGCCGAGGCCTACTTCGAGCTCTTCAAGAATTACCGCAACCTCAAGCAGGACGACCAAGCGAACAAATCACTCTCCGAGGGTCTCCAACTGCTTAAGGAGCTTCATGAGAATTATCCCAGCAAGGCGTATGAAGCCAGAACTGATTACCTTCTCGGTCAGTTCGCGCAGGAACTCAAGAAATACGACGAAGCTATCGGCTACTACCGAGACATCATCTCCAACCACTCCGGCCATCCGCTCGCGCCCGACGCCCAATACAAACTCGGCCAGTGCGAAGAGGAAAATGGCGACATGGATGCTGCCAGTGCCGATTACGTCACGCTCGCTTACACCTGGCCGGATAATCCCCTGGTCGCCAACGTCATCGTCCGCATCTCCGAGTATTTTTACAATAAGATGGAATACCCCGCTGCCGCGGATGTCGCCATGAAGTTCGTCGAGCGCTTTCCGCAGCATGAGTGGGCCGAGCGCATGTTCTTCCGCGCCGGCCAATGCCGGTTCAAGGCTGCCGAGTTCCAGAAAGCCGGAGAAAACTTTGACCATCTCGCAGAGAACTATCCGCACGGCCATTTCACCGCTGACGCCATTTTCTGGGCCGGTGAATCCTACCGCAGCGCCGGTAGCGCCGAACAGCTCGAAAAGGCCTATCGCCGCTACAAGCGCGTGACTTGGGATTATCCTGAGTCCGAGGCGGCCCGGTATGCCCGAGGAAAACTCGTCCTGCCAGAACTGGCCACTTTTGCCGGCAAGGACGCCGCCGAATAATCACAACTTCCCCTATCACCACGATGACAATCAAACCCTCGAGTCCGCGTTCACCACGCTCGGCCAAGATCCTCTGGAAATGGACCGCTGTTTCCGCCGCACTGCACGTACTTTTCATCGCCCTGATATGCACCTTCAGTTACATCACGTGGCAGCACAAACAGACCGCGACCGCTGCCAAGGTGGCGCTCGAGGAAGCTGCGGCAGTCAAGGCTGAAGCTGAACGTGCTGCTAAGGCCGCTGCCGCGCCGTCTGCCGCGCCGTCTGCCGCGCCGTCTGCCGCGCCGTCTGCCGCGCCGTCTGCCGCGCCGTCTGCCGCGCCGTCTGCCGCGCCGTCTGCCGCGCCAGCTTCGGAACCTCCGCCGGTACAGGCCGAAAAAGTCCTCGGCATCGACAAGGTCGCCAAGCCTGACGAAATACCCCAAAGCCCCTTCGCCTCCGGCGAGAGCGATCTTCTCAAAGACCTGAAGTGAACCTCCGGCAAACCGATATCCGTCAGGAATGATTCGTTTGCTCACCGTTTCTCCCTCCAGCCCGCGCGTCTGGAATCCTTTTCATTGCGACGCTGTCTATTGGCAGGGCCGCCACGGCCGCCTACATCGCTTCATCACCCTCTCCTTCCTTTACCACCTCACACTGGCGCTCCTCCTCACTGGCACGTTGTTCATCCCTGGATGCAGAAAGACTTACGACCTCGTCAAGGGAACAGGCAAGGCAAATGCCACCTTCAAGCAGATGAAGGTCGAGGTAAAAAAGAAGAAACAGAAACACATTCTTGTCAACCCGGATAGCCCGATCATCTTTACTGTTCCTGAGGAGGTAAAACTCGACCTTCAAGAGGCAACCGCCAATGAGTACAAGGCAGGCCAGGCCGACGGGGCCGGACAGATCGGCGAAGGGGAGGGAGATGGTCCAGCCGGATATTCCTCCGGACGCGAAGGCACACGTTTTATCTTCGTCCGCGTACGCTACGACGGGGGAAACTGGGACTACAACCTGCACAACAATGCGGATGAAAACATGACCGTAGAGTTCGGCAAGCGCTCGCACATACCCGTTTCAAAAACTTCCCAGGACGTTACCCTGCTCGCACTCGGCCGCTATGTGAAGGGTCGCTCGCCTCCAGTCGTTTTCATGGTCGGCAGCAACGGTTTCCGCTTCGACGACCGCGAGGCCAAGGCCCTACGTTCCTACCTGCTCGAGAATCGCGGCATGCTCCTTGCCGATAACGGCGGCAGCGGGTTCCACGGGAGCTTTATTGGCCTCATGCGCAAGACGCTTCCCGAAGTGATGCCCGTCGAGATTTCCGACGACGATCCCATTTACCGCGCGCCCTACTCCCTGCACGGCGCCCCTCCTCTCTGGGCCCACAGCGGCACCCGACCCCTAGGTTGGAAAAAAGACGGGCGCTGGATCGTCTTCTACCATCAGGGCTCTCTCACAGATGCGTGGAAGGACTCACACGGCGGCACCACGGCCGAATCGGCGGAACAGGCTTACCAACTTGGGGTAAACATCCTCGCTCAAGCCATGTCCGGCTACAGCGAATGGAAGCGTGCCCTTGATGGAAAAAACAAACACTGACTTCCTACTAATACTAGGTTACTTTAGAAAAAAACAACTCTTAACCTGTAATAAACTATGTTGTGGCACTGGATACTTGACGGCGGGGTGACAATGGGCGCCCTGATCATTCTCTCAATCGTAAGCATCGGCGTAGTGCTTGAGCGCGTTGCTTTCTTTAAAGAAATTAGGAACGCATCGTACGACCTGCGAACAGGAATTCAGGAGTCCCTGGACAAAAAGCAATATGACTCTGTCCTCCCGCAGTGTGAAGTCAGCAAATCACCGCTCGCCGCCTTGATCCTCGCCGAGGCCGCCTCCGGTCGCGCCGCCGACAGTGATCGCACCGAGCGCGCCATGCTGCTCACCCTGCGCGGTGAGATGGCCCGCATGAAGCAATACCTGCCTATGCTCGCGACGATCTCCTCCATCGCTCCGTTTGTGGGACTCTTCGGCACTTGCAAAGGGATCATCTCCGCATTTTCCAACATCAGCACCGAGGGCATGGGCGGACCCAGCGTGATTGCCGGGGGCATTTCCGAAGCGCTTATCGCAACCGCGACCGGCCTGCTCGTCGCCATCCCCGCCCTGATGTTCTACAACTATTTCAGTAAGATGATCGGCAATCTTGCGCTTGAGATGGAGTCAACCGCTTTCCAACTCTACCGTGATCTCCAGCAACACACATCTGGACGCGACGTCCGGGGTGAATGACGCATCGACTGCCAGATGGACAATAACCCATCAGAAGATGACGAGCCGATCGCGGCGATCAACTTCGTCCCCATGATCGACATTTCACTGGTGCTGCTCATCATTTTCATGGTGACCACCACGTTCGTGCATGTCACCGGCATCGAACTCAAACTCCCCAAGGCCTCCACGAGCAAGGATGCCGCCAGCAAGAGCGTGTCCATAGAACTCAACAAGCAAAAGGATCTCTACCTTAACGGCGAAAAAACAACATGGGAGGCCATCAAGGGCGGCATTGATGCTAAGCTTGCCGGCGAAAAGGAACGGGCGGTAGTCATCAACATCGACCAGAGCGTGGACTACCGGGCCGCCGTCAAGCTCATGGACATCGTCAACCAATGCGACGCCGCCATCGTGCTCGCGACGGAGGTGGATAAGTGAAAGCCACATTCACCCTCCGCCGGCTCCTTGGCGCCGCCCTTGTGATTCTACTTTCGCTTCCCTGCTCACAAGCCAAGCTTTCCTCCGATCGCTGGGGCCGACTCACCGAGGAAGAGCGCCACCAGATGACAAGCGCCGAGCACTATATCGACCAGAAGGATTACAAGAGCGCAATCAACGAGTACGAACTCTTCCTTCAGCTTTACGGCAAATCCGACGCGGCCTCCTACGCCCAGTTCATGGTCGCCGAATGCACCCGCAATCTCGGTAAGATAAACACCTCGATCGATGAGTTCCGCAACGTCATCGATTATTTTCCCGACAGCATCGATGCCGGTGCCGCCCAATACTCGATAGGATTGGCTCTCGCGCAGGGGGGCGATGCAGAGAAGGCCGTTGTCGCATTCGAAAAGGTCGTCGAGAAATGGCCGAAGGAAGAGTTCGGCGCCCTTGCCCGCTCGCAGGCCTGCACCATTTACTGGCGAATCGGCCAGGTAGAAAAATGGCTCACTCACATCAAATATCTCGCCACCGGTGACTATGCCGACCCGGGAAATCTGCATGCCGATTCGCAACGCCGCCTCTTCATGCACTACCTCAGCAGCAACCAGATGAGCGATGCCTTTGAAGTCATCGAGGTTTTCCGTAAAAAAAACCCATCGCTGACAAAAGACTCCTTGCTCACGTTTGCCGATTGGACCTCTGGCGAGCTGCCCAAAATCCCGGCGCTTTACGGAGAAAAGGGGACTAAAGCCCTTCCCGTTATCGCTGCCTCTGCGATCGCTTTTATTGAAAAGCAACCCGGCTATGCCAAGCAAAAGTCAGAACTAGAGCTTATCTGCGTTCACATACTTGCCGCGGCCGGCATGAATGACCAGCTTCTCAAGCGCTACGCGATGCTTGTGAACCAATCGCCTGAAAACGACTCGCTCCGCTCCGAATACGCCCACTACCTTTGCAGCGCCGCAAAGTATGAAGAAGCCCGCCTCGTTTATCGCGACATGAGAAACCATTATGCCGCCGACTGCGCAACCGCCGAGAGCTATCTCCAGGAGGGGAAGAGCGGTCGCACCATTGAAATCTATCAGGCGATGCTCGCAAAGTATTCGGACAAAACCGTCGATATCCACTGGCGGCTCGGGCAGTTGCTCCAGCAAAGCGGTAAATACCCGGAAGCAATCGCATCGTTTCAACAGTCCGAGCACGAGCCGCAGGCCCTCTTCAGCATCGCCGAATGTCAGGCATCAATGAAACAGTATGATGCCGCTATTCAGACGATGGTTGGTGTGATGAACTTTTTCAAATCCTCGGCTCCCGATGCAAACTACAGGATAGCTGGCTATCAGGCAGCTTCCGGCAACAAGGACGCTGCTATCAAGACGCTTAAATCGGTTTGCATCAAATATTTGAACACAGGGGTGGCGGGTAGAGCTCATCAGGATCTCTCTCTCAATTATGGAATCGACGTAACGCTGGGCGGTTCGTCAAAAAAAGAAGAACCCTAGCTCCTTCACAGAGCCTCTGTGGGGAGGCC
>Ga0209829_10002687_pt1 | contig 13371 bp, 7 predicted proteins | sample C_140205_EF_Meta_FD_187311 | JGI IMG/M metagenome (GOLD analysis project Ga0209829, IMG submission 187311) | Freshwater microbial communities from Lake Croche, Canada to study carbon cycling - C_140205_EF_MetaG (SPAdes) (version 2) | ecosystem: Environmental > Aquatic > Freshwater > Lake...
AACAAGTACAACAATCACGCCCCAAGTGTATCTGGTGTTTTTCCAAGAAGTATCGCTAGCATTTTCCGCATCAAGAAAACAAACAAACCACAAACAACCGAGGCCCAATACAGCAGTAGAAACGAATACCAATTGAACCGCCCATTCAGGTTGCAGGCTTTTCATTACATCAGGGTTGAAATAAATTGCTTCCAAAGCAAGTGTGCAAAAAATAGAAAGAAACGCAAAAATTGGCAGACGATCTCGGATCAATTTGGTTGCAAACTCCCAGACACCGGTTAACTTTCCTAAAATCAATCTGCCAACTATTGCAAGCACCAAGATAGCGAATTGTAATAATGCAGCCCTTTGAGGCCAGAGGGAATCATCAAGCGGCGATGGAACAGCTTGCAGAACTAAACACCAAGCTGCAGCAAGCAAGAATAAAAATTCCCTACGAACACTCCGGGAAGTACCAAGCCCTGCCCAGGCAAGAAACAAAGCGGAAGGTGCGACACAAAAAGTTGCACATGCGCCTATGATTCTTTCTTCAAAAATTTCAGCATCCCACGAGATCCAAACAGAAAGTAGTAAAATGATACCTGACACAATACCTTGAACACCAGGTAACCAAAGTGGCTTTAACTTCATTACAGGCATTGCAATAATCCCTGAAATTAAAGTCATCAGCAAAGCTAACGGAATACAGGTACTTTGAATTAATTCTGCATAAAGCAAGTTTCTAGATCGTAGCCAGTAGGCAATCGCAACCAGCCCAAGGGTGAATAAACCCAGGTCGCTAAACTTCACTTTCTGAGTAAAAAATCCAACTATTGCAACAAGTGCCAAGATAGAAATCGAATAAAATGCAAGAGGAAGATCCGTTAAATAAAGCTGGCCATTCAAACAACCGAAATAAACAATTGCACCGCTTAGCCCCATAGCAACCCAAGCAATTTGCATTGCAGATTCAGTCATACGGATGGCAAGGAGTTTAATTCCGGAAACTGGCAAAAAGGAAACAAGGAACCAGAAAAACGAGATGCTTCCAAGGCCCAAACAAACTAAGTTAACCATATCCAATGGATGATGAAGATGGAAAGCGATCCCCAGATAGATACACCCACCAAGTGAAGTCAAAATGTTTGCAAAGGCATACCCCGGAAGGTTGCGCCAAGCTGCAATCATCGCCATTTCTAATGCAACTAAGCAAATAAGGGAGAATACAAGCCAGGGGTTAACTGCTTCAATTGCACCCATTCGAATAGCAACAAAAAGGGATGCAACCAGAATAAAATTAAGATTCGTAGGCCATGATTCTTCATCAATAAAAATGGAAGTTTTTCCAAGGGATTGAAAAACAATTCCTAAAAGAGAAATTGCAAATCCAAATAAAATCCAGATTACACAGATGGCTAGTAAGGCATTGGAAAAGCTACCTTGCCTATCGTATTCAATCAAACCTGCAACTATACCGAAATTCAAAACCGAGCCTGTGCAGATGATTCCAAGTGGAAGGCCAGCACGGACCCGATAATAAAGGTTGGCAATTAAACTAAATACCATTGCAATACAAATGGTCTTGCCTGACATGGTGATTAACCAATTGGTAAAGAACCCTTCTTTACCTACCAAAACAAATTGAACTCCTGTAGGAAGAAGCAACAGCAGCAAAGCAACCCAAGGCAATGAAATGTGAATTGCTTCAAGAGTTGACACCCTAGATTTCAACAACCATTCATCATTAAGAAACTTAATTCGTGACCATATTGCAGTTTGAATCGAAGCTGCACAAAGTATTCCTGCAATCATCAACGCATACCAATTAACGAAAGCCTCGCCTTTATTTTCATGATAAATCACAAGTGCGCCAAACAGAGAAGAAAGCCAGAACGCAATACTTGTATGCCTGTCGCTTTTACGAAACCAGCCAAGCAACATGGAGGTTGCGATCAAGAAACCCAACCCAATCATGCCATGAATAGTGAACCCAAGAGGCCAGACAGACCAAGTAATCAGAAATAGCAGGAACAAACCCAAGCCCTGAAGAATTTCAGCCAACTCACTAAGGTTGGTGAACTGAATCCGCAGCAAGCGGTGTTGAAAATAATCTTTAATGGGATAAGCAAAGACCCAGAGAAGCGAGTAAACAGGCCCTGCAATAACAAGAAATTTTAAACCTACAAAAGTTTCGTTTCGTTCAAATACACAAGCAAGTGTAGCAAGGATTCCAAACCCTGCGATGAAAACATTGCGCCAATATAAGGTGCCGAATTCTTGAAGTCTTAATGCGGTGCAGCCGCTTAAAACTGAACCCAGCATTACCATGCCAAGAATCGAGCCCGCTTCGGATGTGAATATATGAGCTTCATTTGTAGAACCATTAAGGCGCATCAATCCAAGGACAATCGCAACAGCAGCAAGGGAACCCGCACTTAAAGTTGCCCTCGAAGGATAATCTGCGAATTTGAAAACAACAAATCGCTTTAGTAAAAACCAAACCCAAAGAAAAAGTCCGCCAGCAAGGGCCATCATTTGGGGCAAAATAACAATGCAACCTTTATCCAACTGCCCGGCATTATGTAAGGAACGAATATAGCCCACACCTGCTGCGGCCATGACAAGCCATTGGATATGAAATAAGAATCGCTGATTACGCTGCGAGAACACTTGGACAAAAAGCCCAAGGATAAGAACCACGATAGGGGCCCAAAAGTTTCTTGCTTGAAAAGGAATCTGAGCGGAATCCTGCATGATTGATGCAAGATCTTCTGCAAGTTTCCAAGCAAGGGTAAGTAATGCAAAGCCAGCAATGTTCCATCTTAAGGCGCGTTCGGGAAGATTGCCTTCCTGCACCCGGATAGTGAAACGATTACAAAAAGCATTCAGTGAATCATTAAAAGAAAGAAGAATAGAACCAATAAGGAACCAAACCGACCAACTCAGATTCAAACCAAGCGCAATGTTTTCTTTTCCAAGATGATAACCCAGCGAAGTCGCACCAAAACCAATAAGTAAATGAAACAATACTAGCTTTGGATAGCTTGCTTCATCCCAAAGATAGATGATGCACGTAACCAACAAAATCGCATACCAAAGAAGAATGCCCTGGCCCATCATCAGGCTGGGCCAATCGCTTGCAGGTAGCAAACCCCAATTAGAGGTAGATGAAAGGAAGCCACTGAATAAGCCTAATCCGAGTAAAATTGCGCAAAGGGTTGCAAGGGTCCATTCATCAATAGATCTTCTGGTTTCGAACCAGATATCGCGGAAGATACGGCTTTTGCGTGCCTCAAATCGTAATACGCTCCAGACAAATGCGAGCGAAGAAAGCCAGCATCCCAAGGTTTGCAATGCCCAAGGGTGACTCAAATTCCCGCCTTGTTCCAGAAACCAAGGCTGCATTCTGATGAAGTGCAAAGACAAACATCCCACCGAGCCTGCCATTGCTAATTGGAAGGTTCGAAACCATGGGCTGCTGCTAACCAACAACGCTCTCAGTAACGCAGCGAATGCAAACCAATCAAGATAAATTGCAAGAGGAAGATCAAGAACCTTTGCTTCAAGCACTGCGCCTGCGGATTCCACTACAAGGACCAAAGGCAAAATAAGCAACAGCCAGAATTCAGATATTTGGGCAGGCGTTTGAACCCCATCATCCCAAAGCGAATCAAAGAAAACAAAAAAACTATTTAGGAGATGCAACAAAAGTGCAAGCGTTACCGCAGCTAACAACCCTGCAGTAAAAGGCAGGGGAAATAACAAGTGATGCTGAAAAAAGCTGTAGCCTGAAATCGACCAAAACAACAAACCACCAAGCGTCAATTCCATCTTACCAAATTGCCAAGCAAGGAAGATGCAGGCAATGCCCAATTCCAAAGCACCCAAACTAAAGAAGAAAGATTTATCTTCAGGAGTTTTCGAAAGGAAAAACCAAGCGGGTAATAAACACACCACAAGAATGCAGGAAAGTATCTTAAAAGCTTGAGATAAAGAATTTGTTTTAGCAGAAGAAGGAATGAATCTTGCGAGTGCAGAATAAATGAACGCAATCATCCCAAGGCTTGCAAATCCAAAATTTGCTGGAGGGTCGGGGTATAAGAAAGCAGCAACAGCGGAGATCGGAAAAACAGCAATGATAATTGCGCTGAACCGATTGGTTTGCAGTTTATAGAGATACAAGAGAAGGCAGGCAAAGCCGATTTGAGAGATTGCGCCCCCTGGGCCGGGGCCCTCTGCTTGCGCCCAACCCATAGCCAGAGAGCTCATCGCAGCAATCCATGCCCCTACAATCCAGCCCTTGCGTTCCAAACTATTTTCAAGATTCCATCGTGCAAAGCCAGTGATTAATATCCCGACAAGAAGCATTACAAAAGCAGAAGGCGGTTCGACCACGATTTTAACAAGATCCAACGAAGCAAGTGTTGCAGTTGGGCTTAAAGTTCCATTCAACAAATGCACTTGCACAGAAAAAGCGATAACCATTTGCAGGCTGGCTGCCAACGGGCCAAATAAAGGCACTGCGGTTCTGGAAAATAAGACGAGCATTACAATGGCGATCCATAACGCTAGGATCATTGAAGAAACATCGGCGCATGCAAGAAATGGTGCAATAGTAATAGTTAAAATACCGAAGCCATGAAGCAGCGGGCCTGCCAATGAAAAAGCATCGTCTGATGCCTCTGGCCTAGGGATTTGCAAAGCTAGAAATACAACGCCTGCAAATATAAGAGGTATAGCAAGCGAAGAGATTGCAAAATCCGCGCCCGATGCTAAAAGAAACCCTTGAGAAACAAAAAGCGAAAAGCCATGAAGCAGTGCAAAAAGAATGAGTTTTGCAGAGGTTGCTGGTTTTGCAATTCGAGACAAGCAAGCGCCAAGCAGTGCCAATAGAATTGCCCCGCCTTGTGCAATTTTCATATCTAATGGCACATGCCATGAAGCAAGTAACATCGCAGCGCAAAAGATTAATATCCCCAGAGTTAACGGGCGTGGGATTCCCGTAAAAGCAATATCTTCAAACAGATCGGAAGTTGCTTTTTTGAAAAGAATTGCAATACCTGTAAAGGCAATAACCTGTACCGCTGCTGCAATCCAATAACTTGAACCAGCAAGGCCTAGATTTGCCAGAACCAAAAGAGAAAGCACTGCGAGCAAAATACTGATGACCAACATACCCCTGCTGGTGGATTGTAACTTCCAATGATGCAAGGTGTATTGCCCTGCAAAGAAAAGTAACAAGGTTATTGCTGCAAGCATTAAAAACGGGAAGTACGGGATTTGTTCGAGGCTATTCCATAAGGTTGCAACCAATGCAACCGAACCGCCCACAATTAATAATCCGCCTACTAACTCCCCAAGCAAGATATTGCGACTTTCAAGAAACAGGCTAAGCACTCCTGCCAAGGTTCTTTGCGGTTTTACAATTATGGGCGCTTCAGGATTTTTAGGAAAAGGAAGAACGGGCCTTTCCTCTTTAAGCTGAGTTATGGATTCTGTTGATTGCATTGGCAATGCAGGTGGAACACTATCATTATCTATAACAGATATTAATTGTTGAGTACTTGAAGCTTCTACAGGTTTGCTTGGCGGAATTGGAACTGGGGTAATTTTTGCCAAGCGATTTTGCAACGCAAACACAACCGCAGCGCTGGCCTCTTTCGAAACTTCATCCCGATCTACTAATTTTTCCAGCTGTTCAAGGGCTATACGGAGTTCGTGCACTTCTGTGGAAACGACAGGCAAGAAATTCTTGCCGCAGTTAAAACATTGCATCGAAGTTGGATTAAGTTCGCTGCCACAGGCTTTGCAGAATCGCGGTGGCAAATTCGAGGAGAAAAAAAAACCAAAGAGAAAATTAAGTAGCTTTATCCCAACCCAAAAGAAAAAGATGAGAAGTGCAAAAATTACGCTCAGCAGGAAGATAAGAAAAAAGATGTCCATGAATTACGAACTAGCACCTGAAAAGAACGGTAGCAATAAAGAACAAAAACAGACGGCGGCAGCGCCTATTTTTTACCCAGACTGCCCATATTAGACACTTTTGGCGTTTTTTGTGCAACCCCTATCTTCTTATCTGGTAAGGTTTTTGGTGTTTTATGGAGTTGAGTTATGCGTCCTTTTCCATGGCTTGCTTCAAAAATACCCAAACCATTCATACTGATTCGTTGTAAGATAAACTCTGAATAGCTAAACTAAATAATAGTGTCTTTTTACTTGTGGCATTTATCTAGGGTATTAGAACCGGAAAAGGGACTACCCAAGTAGTTTTGTACAACCTATAAAATCGCAGGGGCTTTTTGCCTGCGGGAAGCAATATAATGCAGCTAACTTCCAAAAAAAACCCAATAGCAGAACCAGTAAAGTCCAAGGGGACATTTGCCTTCGTAAGCCTTGGGTGTCCGAAAAACCTCGTTGATTCCGAGCGCATGCTAGGGAAACTTGCCCAGGATGGATACACCCTTACTGCCAACGCAGAAGGTGCGGATCTCGTAATCATCAACACATGTGGTTTTATCGAACCAGCTAGACAGGAATCGCTGGGCGTCATTCGAGAAATGCTGGATCTAAAAGAACAAGGAAAACTAGGAGCAGTAGTCGTTGCGGGTTGCCTAGCGGAACGCAAAGGCGATGCGCTTCTAGAAGATGTTCCAACAGTGGATCATATACTAGGGGTTCATGCACGCGAAGAAATAGTACAGATCATTAATCGCACACTTTCCAGAAAAGCTGCGGATGAACAGCGCTCGGTTTTTCGCCCAGCGCCCGTGAAGGCTCAGGAAGATACCGGCCGCTTCCGCATCACACCTAGGCATTTTGCCTACCTAAAAATTTCTGAAGGTTGCGACAGGCTTTGTACTTTCTGTGCCATTCCTTCGATGCGTGGCAAGCATATAACAAAACCCATGGAAGAAGTAATTCGCGAAGCCAAGGAACTTGCTGCTGATGGTGTGCGCGAACTTTTAATCGTTGCCCAAGATACCACCTACTACGGGCTCGATCTTTATGGTGAAGTCCGCTTTGCAGCGTTATTGCGCGAGTTAGAAAAAGTAAATGGGATAGAATGGATACGCATTCTGTATGCATACCCGATATTCTTCACCGATGAACTGATTGAAGTAATCGCGAGCTCGAAAAAAATCGTGCCCTATCTTGATATGCCCTTACAGCATATCAATGATCGTGTGCTGCGCAGAATGCAACGAAAAGTGCGCAGGGCCGATGTTGAAACACTGCTTGCAAAATTACGCGCAGCAATTCCAAACCTTGCTTTCCGCACAACCTTCATCGCAGGATTCCCAGGAGAAACCGAAGAAGAGTTTCAAGAACTTGTTGAATTCGTCAAGCAGGCAAAATTCGAAAGATTGGGTGTTTTCACCTACTCGCTTGAACCGGGAACTCCTGCTTCCAGGCTCGAAGATCATCTACCTGAAGAAGTTAAAACCGCAAGGCAAAACGCGCTCATGGCTTTGCAACAACCCATTGCATTCGACTGGTGCCAATCGCAGTTAGGCAAGGAAATAGAAGCGATTGTGGACGGGCCCGACCCAGAAGTCCCAGGCCAGTTTAGAGGCAGAACTTTTGCAGATGCACCTGATATTGATTGCCTGATCCGCCTAAAAGGAAAAGGCCTTCGCTCGGGTGATATCGTTCGCACCAAAATCACCGGAACGGATGGCTACGATCTCGCAGGCAGGGTAATTTCTATTCGCTAGTTTTGCATAAAGAGTATTTGCTTCATGGAAAGAAACCTCGCTGGCACGCAAGCCATCAAATCAGGAAGGGCGGTTTTATTCAACCTGCCCAACCAGCTTACAGGCATGCGCTTCTTCCTTTCCTTTGTTCTCTTTTATCTCATCTCGCAAGAATTATGGCTAGCATCTCTTCTAGTTTTCATTTTTGCTGCATTCACCGACTGGCTTGATGGCCATCTCGCACGCACCCAGAATATGCAAAGCAGCTTAGGCCGTAATCTCGACCCTCTTGTTGATAAAGTTTTAATCTGTGGCACCTTTATTTTCCTCATCCCAATAGGAACCACCGAAGGCTGGTTGCCCCCATGGATGGTCACCGTTGTCGTTGCCCGAGAACTTCTCATCACTGGATTACGAAACTTCATCGAACAAAAAGGCGTCAGCTTTGGTGCAGACTTCCTTGGTAAAGCTAAGATGATTCTTCAATGTGCAGCACTCATTTCTATTTTCATCAACCTCATGAATCTCGAATGGATCAATCCAACCTTTGGCTTTTATGCCAGAGCAACACTGATCTATGGCATGCTTGCAGCCACCCTGTTCAGTGGGCTTCAATATCTAACCAAGGCTTTCCAAACCATTCTTTCTGAAAATTCCTAACTCATCCGGAGTCAATCGATGGCGAACAATGGACAACCACTAGGCGTTGCAATTGTAGGGTGCGGCATGATCGCCCGCTTTCATGCTAGGGCACTTGCAGAAATTCCCGGAACAAAACTTTTGGCGCTCATCAGCAGAAGTGGCAAAAACGCCCAAGCAATGAACGAAGAACTCAAGCTCTCTTGTGATATCTATCCAGATCTTGCAGCAGTTCTTGCAAGAAAAGATATTCATATCATCATCATCACCACGCCCTCGGGTGCCCATCTAGAACCCGCAGTAGAATGCGCCCGCGCAGGCAAACATGTTGTTGTCGAAAAACCCCTCGAAATCACCGCAGATCGTTGCGATACCATCATCCGCGAATGCGATGCCAACAAAGTTCTTCTTTGCACCATCTTCCCCTCGCGCTTTGGCGATGCCAATGTCGAACTTAAAGCCGCGGTTGAAGCAAAAAGATTTGGAAGACTAACTCTGGGCGAGACCACCTGCAAATGGTGGCGCACCCAAGCCTACTACGATGAAGGTGGCTGGAAGGGAACCATGGCTCTCGATGGCGGGGGCGCTTTCATGAATCAAGCAATCCACAATGTTGACCTCCTCCTTTGGATGATGGGCCCCGTCACCCATGTAACAGGCTTCACCGCAACTCTCGCTCACGAACGCATCGAGGTCGAAGACACAGGCGTTGCATGTTTGAAATTTCAAAACGGAGCACTTGGAGTTATTCAAGCCACCACGAGTGTTCACCCCGGCCTGCCGAAAACCATAGGTATTCATGGCGACAAAGGTACCGCAGTCATCGAGCAAGATGACATACTCAAGTGGGATTTTCTCGAACCCATCGCCCACGATAATGATGTGAAAACCCGATTTGCACAAAAGGTAGGCGCTTCGGGTGGATCCAGCAACCCCGCTGCTATCAGCCATCAAGGTCATACCAGACAATTGACCGATTTCGTCAACGCAATCAAGCTAGGCGGTAAGCCCTTGGTTGATGGTAGGGAAGGGCGCAGGGCGGTAGAATTAATCCAAGCGATCTATGCTTCCAACGCTTCAGGTAAAGTGATCCACATCAAGTAAAAAAGGCCCTCCTTGATATTATCAGGGAGAGCCTTTATTGATTTAATCACCAGCTTATTGAATGACTTTAGTTACATTATAACGGCTACCCGCTTTAGCAGTAACCGTTTGCTTAAGTTCATCGAGGTTGAACTTTTCCTTGTCTGAAACTGCAAACCTTACGGTTTCAGTATTACGGTTAGTAACGATCGACTCTTTAATCACCCACGGAATTGTCACAAGTGCGGACCGCACTTTAGTTGGGCAAGTCATTCACGACATTCCCCGTACTTCCACCGTGTATCGCTGCAAACTTGCATCTGCAGTATCTTCGCCGGGTGGAGACATCTCACCGCAACCTACCAATAGTACCATAGGTACTGCAATTCGCATTATAAACCGATTGAACATTCGAAATCCCTCCTTCAATAAAATAACCTATTTTTATTATAGCAGCCAACTAGCTTGTAAACAAAATTTTAACGGCCACCGGGGGGAACATACTTTTCCAACCAGGTGAACACTTCTTTGTACCAGAATTGACTGTTCTTTGGTTTCAAAACCCAATGCCCTTCATCAGGAAAATTCACAAACCTAGAAGGCACGCCCTGCCTTTGAAGAGCAGTGAAAATCTGAGTTCCCTCACTGATGGGCACACGGAAATCCAGATCATTGTGAATGATCAGCATCGGCGTTTTAAACTTTGCAAGATTCTCTGCAAAACGATGGGGCGAAAACTTTTCATAACTTTCTCTGCCTCCTTTGCCCCAAGGTGGACCGCTATGTTCCCATTCATCAAACCAGATTTCTTCGGTGGTCGTGTACATACTTTCAAAATTATAAACACCACAATGACTGATCAAACATTTGAACCTGCCTGTTTTTACAGAGAACCAATTCATCATGTAGCCACCAAAGGAAGCGCCCGCACTGCCTATGCGATCCTTGTCGACATAAGGAAGTTTTTCGACATAATCAGCAGCTTTCATAAGGTCTTCGTAACATTTGCCACCCCAGTCGCCAGAAATCTCATCCACATACTTCTGGCCAAAACCTGTGCTGCCTCTTGGGTTGGGCAAAGCGACAACATAACCTCGTGCTGCCCAGGCTTGTGGGTTCCAACGATAACTCCAACCATCTTCCCAAGCACCTTGGGGCCCACCATGAACTAGAAAAGCAACAGGCCATTTCTTCGATGGATCAAAACCCGGGGGTTTTAAAATCCACATCTGAGTTGGAGTTTCTCCCGCACCCGGAAGCGTAACACTTTCTGGCTTGGGAAGTTCGAGTTCGGTTAAAAGAGTTTCATTAACCTTGCTGATGTTGATCGGGTTGGAAAGCCTCAAATCAGCGTTGCCTGCAAAAACCTCGGGCGGACTCGCCATGCTTGCATTAAGAAACGCAATTTTTGCACCATCGGCGCTTGCACTAATACCAGAGTTATAGCCAGACATTTGGTTTTTGATCAGGGTTGCAGCTTTAACATCTTCAAGAGGAAGGATTTGAAACAGTCCAACTTTGCCTAGATGATCTGCAGTGAAAAGGATTTTATCTTTGCCTGCCCAAGAAAAATCATTGACAGAGATATCAGTTTTTAAAGCACCAGTGAAAGAAACAGGCTTACTTTTGAAGGTGCCTTCCTGATTAGTTTCAACGATCATGATTTCCCATTTATCCGCTTCGAACCCTGGTCGTTTTTGCGCCCTGTAAGCTAGATAATTTCCGTCCGGGGAAAACATCGGGGCACTATCTGCTGCGAGGTTTTCTTTGGTCAAATTTTCCCACTTATCCGAAGTGTTGTTGATAGAAACCCTGCAGAGATCCATGTTGGTGCTCCACGCTTCATCCTTTTCAGGTACTGCGCTAAACACAAGGTATTTCCCATCAGGGGAAAAAGTGAAATCATCACCCGAAGAAAAAGTGGAAGAAGTCGGGAAAGCATCGCGATCACCAGGTGTCACATCCCGGGGCTCTGCAAAACCCTCTGCGCCATTGGCATCAAAAGGCAGTACAAAAAGGTGCTGGCGTTTATCTTCAACATAGCTATCCCAATGGCGGTAGAAAAGCTTAGTAAAGACTTTCGCCTTGATGGGGCTGGCTTTGATCTCATCCATTTTTTTCTTGTTGGCAGCATCCGACTCCTTGAACGGGAGTTTGGCAAATTCGGGATAAACAGCCGAGACGAATGCGATATTTTTGCCATCTGCGCTCCAAATTGCGCCCGAGGCTTCGGTAGCAAGGTTGGTGATCTGTCTGGCTTCGCCGCCTCTGATGTCGATGGTCCAAAGTTGGGTTTCACCCGAGCGCGAGGATTCAAAGAGAATACGTTTGCCATCGGGGCTCCAACGGGGGTGCCTATCTTTTTTATCGGTAGAGGTAAGTCTTTTAGGAGGGTTTTTTCCTGCAACATCAGCTAGCCAAAGGTTGGAAGAAGATTTATTCGCATCGAGATCAACCTTGGTGACAACATAGGCGATCCAAAAGCCATCGGGGCTGATTTGCGCATCGGAAACCCGAAGAAATTTAAACAGATCATCTACCTGCATGGGTCGTGCAGCGGTTGCGACCGTTGCGGTCATGCCAAGGATTGTAATTAATCCAAGAAGGGTAAAAAAGAATCGATCCATGATTAAGTTTCCTTGTTAAAAGAAGTACAATGGGGGCAGTCTACCAAAACTGCCTAAACAAACTCCATGAAAAATGAAGAGTTTTTAGTTAGATATGTGCCCAAGTACGGTTATGGAAGCATATATTTATAAGAGAGAGTCCCGAGTGTTTGCTAAGACAAAAATTCTCGAGGTATAAAATGTCACTTGCCAGCCAGTTCATAATTGCCCGACCTAGCCTGCAAGATCCAAGCTTTCAGGAAACGGTTATATTGCTTTTGCAACATGACCCGTCCGGCGCATTTGGCTTGGTAGTAAACAGGCCCCTGCCTCCACAGGCTTGGACTCTTCCCTTCCCCCTGTACTTAGGTGGCCCCTGTAAATCCGAGGGTTTACTCATGCTGCATGGTCATGAAGAATGGATGGACATGCAATCGCAGCAAGAAAAACAAATTGTGCCGGGGATTTTTATAGGCGACGAAGAATGCGTCAAGCAGGCAACCCAACAGCATGCCGAGGAAGCTACCGGCCGATTTTTAATGATGACAGGATATGCGGGATGGGGCCCAGGTCAGTTAGAAAATGAAATCAGCCAAGGAGCTTGGGCGCTCGTAAAAGCAACGAGCGAGAATCTATTCGAAATCAGTGCCCAAGATAAATGGGCCTCGCTATTGCCTTCGGTCATTCCCCAACCCAGCAATAACTAATATCTTCCAGAGCCGGAAGCGTGAGCGACGGCTTGTTTTTTGGGCCTGATGCGACAGTAATAATTAATCATTACAAAAACCCTCAAAGCAGAACAACCAAGCCTGGAAATCAAAGGCCAAGATGTCTGCTGCTTCTTAGTGTTCTTTGCTGTTTAAAGGCATTATCACCGCGAAGACGCAAAGAGCGCAAAGGAATACAAGAATTCCTGACTTGTCTGGTCTTTCTTAGCGTACTTAGCGTCTTTGCGGTAAAGATGCTTGGCTTTGGAATTTTTCTAGGAAGACTAATTACTGATGTAGGAATTAGTTCAACCGCCGCTCAAGCTTACGGCTCTGATAAGCACGCATTACTTACCGTCGCTGACGCTTCCGGCTCTGAAAGATATTTACGCAACCCAGCGATAACTAAGGTCGGGGCTCTAAAACATCAAGAGATATCTTTCTTATCAAGCCTGCCTTCGGCTTCCAACTTACGAAACTTCTTGATGGTGCGGAAAATCCCCTCTGAGAGGGTTGTCTTGGGCAAAGGCCCTATTTCTTTTTGCAGAGCATCATCTGATAAATTATACGCAATCTGAATCTGCCTATCACCGAATGTGATCAACTTCGAGGCTTCAGGCTCAAGCTTTTCAAACACCTGATGAAGGGTTTGCAGATCAACTA
>Ga0209829_10002688_pt1 | contig 13370 bp, 15 predicted proteins | sample C_140205_EF_Meta_FD_187311 | JGI IMG/M metagenome (GOLD analysis project Ga0209829, IMG submission 187311) | Freshwater microbial communities from Lake Croche, Canada to study carbon cycling - C_140205_EF_MetaG (SPAdes) (version 2) | ecosystem: Environmental > Aquatic > Freshwater > Lake...
CCTGCCACAGGTGCTTATGGCCGCAGCATGGCGAGCAATTACAACCATGTGCCACGACCACCAGTTGTCGCAGTTCGCAATGGCAAAGCGCGCGTTATTGTGCGCCGTGAGACAGAGGCCGATCTACTAGGGCTAGATATTTAATAAGTACTTTTATGCTCAAGCAGTAATCAGGTGCGGCATCGAGCCATTTTGTGCGAGAGTTATCCCATGAAAGCCACTCCAACAACGGTCAAAATTGGCCTACTCGGCTGTGGCGTCGTCGGTTCAGAAGTTGCTCGCTTACTTCTTGGCGACAAGAAGGAGCTCAGTACTCGCGCTGGTATTTCGATCGAACTCACTGCGATTGCAGTTCGCGATAAAAAGATTGCGCGCGAGGGAATTCCCGCCAATCTTCTCACTGATGATCTATCTGGCCTAGTCAATGATCCAGAGATCGATTTAGTCATCGAAGTACTCGGCGGCATTAGCCCAGCCAAGGAACTCATTCTTGCTGCGATCGCATCTGGAAAATCTGTGGTCACTGCTAATAAATCACTCCTTGCCCAATCTGGTGCCGAGCTTTATGCCGCAGCAGATAAGAAAGGTGTAGATCTTTATTACGAAGCAGCAGTAGGCGGTGCTATTCCGATTCTGCGGCCACTTCGCGAATCACTCGTGGGCGATCATGTGCGCCGGGTAATGGGCATAGTAAATGGAACAACAAATTACATTTTGACCAAGATGGATGAAGATGGCGCAGCATTTGGCGATGTCTTGAAAGAGGCGCAGAAACTCGGCTTTGCCGAAGCCGATCCCACTGCAGATGTCGAAGGCATTGATGCTGCAGCGAAGGCGGCAATCCTTGCCAGCTTGGCATTCCATAGCCGGGTCAGCGATAGCGCAGTCTTTCGCGAAGGTATTAGCAAGATTTCTGCCACAGACATTGCCGTTGCAAAATCAATGGATCACGTCATCAAACTTCTTGCAATTGCTGAGCTCACTGCAAATAATGAGATCTCAGTTCGAGTCCATCCCACTTTAATTCCGCGCAGCCATCCACTTGCTGCAGTACGCAACTCTTTTAACGCAGTATTTCTGACTGCCGATTCTGCTGGAGATTTAATGTTCTATGGTCGCGGCGCAGGTGGTGCACCAACTGCCAGTGCAGTTCTCGGAGATGTGGTTGCGATTTCGCGCCACTTAGCAACTGGCGCAGTTGGCGCGCCAGAGAGTGACTATGCCGATCGTGCGATTGCACCGATTGGCCAGATAAAGACTCAATATCTCATTCGCCTCGATGTTGCAGATCGCTCTGGTGTTCTTGCTGCAATTGCCCAGTGTTTTGCTGACAATAAGGTCTCGATTCAGACAGTTCGCCAGAGTGGCCGCGGAAGTGATGCCGAGTTAATCGTGGTCACACATAGCGCTGCTGAAAGTGCACTTGCTGCAACAGTTGCCGCCCTTGGCAAACTCGACATGGTGCGCGATGTGGCAAGTGTGATTCGCGTTGAAGGTGGCGCATAAAAATGAAGCTGCCATTTAATTTTCCTAATGTAAATCTTCCCGGCAGTAAGCGCGGTTCTCATCAATGGCGTGGAGTCATTGAGGAATATCGCAAGCGCTTGCCGGTGAGTTCGAAGACTCCAGTAATCACTCTGCGCGAAGGTGGCACACCACTTATTCAAGCCCAACACTTATCTGAAATTTTAGGAAATGAAATTTGGCTTAAGTTTGAGGGCGCCAATCCCACTGGATCATTTAAAGATCGTGGCATGACCATGGCAATTTCTAAGGCAGCAGAGGATGGCGCTAAAGCTGTCATTTGCGCATCCACTGGCAACACCAGCGCAAGTGCTGCGGCTTATGCAACAAAGGCGGGAATGATTCCTGCGGTTCTGGTTCCACAAGGCAAGATTGCAATGGGCAAATTAGCGCAGGCAGTTATTCACGGCGCCACACTTTTGCAAGTTGATGGAAACTTTGATGATTGTTTAACGCTGGCGCGCGATTTATCTGAGCACTATCCAGTTGCACTCGTTAACTCAGTAAATCCCTATCGCATCGAGGGACAGAAGACTGCAAGTTTTGAAGTTGTAGACATGTTGGGCGATGCACCAGATCTTCATGTTTTGCCAGTGGGTAATGCTGGAAACATCACTGCATATTGGAAGGGTTACCAGGAATATCGCAGCGATAATATTTCGCGCCAATTGCCACAGATGTGGGGCTTCCAAGCTGCAGGATCTGCACCAATTGTTCTGGGCAAAATTGTTGAAAAGCCCGACACCATTGCAACAGCGATTCGGATTGGAAATCCAGCATCGTGGCAGCAAGCAATTGCAGCGCGCGATGAATCAGGTGGCTTAATAGATAGCGTTACTGATGAAGAAATTTTGAGCGCCTATCGCTTAATTGCTGGTCGCGAAGGTGTCTTCGTTGAGCCATCTAGCGCTGCTGGACTTGCTGGATTAATTAAGTACAAAGCCCTCGGTAAATTGCCTAAGGGAAAGCGCATTGTTATTACTGTGACTGGACATGGCCTCAAAGATGTTCAATGGGCGCTAGAAGGTGCAGCAGATCCAGTTGTGGTTCCAGTTAACGCTGAGGCAGCAGCGGCTGCGCTGGGTTTGGCGAAGTAGAGTTACATCATGGTGAAGCCAACTTTTCGCGCAACTCCGATTAAGGTCACCGTTCCTGCAACAAGTGCAAATCTTGGTCCTGGCTTTGATTCACTAGCCCTGGCAGTAAATCTCTTTGATACCTACATTGCTCAGATTCTCGACGATGTGGAATTTGATATTGATGTAGTTGGCGAAGGCGCAGCAGATGTGCGCACTGATGAGAAGAATTTAATTATTCGCTCGATGATGGCTGGCTTTGAATTTATGGGTGGTAAGCCACGCGGCATTGCACTTCGTGCCATGAATGTGATTCCCCATGGCCGTGGCCTTGGTTCATCGGCTGCGGCAATTGTTGGCGGCCTCTCACTCTCACGCGCAATCATTCTTTCCGGCAATGAGCGCATGAGCGATGATGAGTTACTGAATTTAGCGACTGAAATTGAGGGCCATCCCGATAACGTTGCAGCGGCTTTGCTTGGTGGTGCAACGATTGCGTGGCAAGAGATTCAACATGGTGAGAATTTGGCGCGAGCGGTAAAGATTGCAGTGGATCCACGAATTCACGTCCTTGCCTTCGTTCCTAAGAATTCACTCTCCACATCTAAGGCGCGCAAACTTCTGCCTGAGAGCATTTCGCATAAGGATGCAACTACAAATTCCACACATACCGCTCTACTTGTTCATGCACTTGGTTCCCGCCCGGATCTACTCTTCACTGCGACCCAAGATTTCCTCCATCAAGAGGCACGTAAAGAAGTGATGCCAAAGTCATATGCCTTGATGAGCAAATTGCGCAGTGCAGGCGTTGCCTCATTTATCTCTGGCGCCGGCCCTACTGTCTTGGTACTGCATAGCGGTGATAGCAATGAGATAGCGCAGATGCAGCAAGTTGCCGGCAGCGAATTTGAGATGAAGGACCTCGGCGTCTCGCCAATAGGCGCCGCCACCATTAACGCCTAAAAGAGCTGAGCCCGCGCCACTTATGCGGGAATTTGCTGTGCTTATCGTCCTCGGTGTAGCCTTATGCCATCAGATCAGCCAGTTAGTTTTACGGCAAGGCAACATCAATTCTGATAAATCCACTAAATCTTTACAAGTTCCATAAGTTCTACTAGTACGACAAACACAGAGCAGTACATACATAGCCATAAAAATCCGGATTAACCAGAAATTACTACGGAAAATCCCCCAACCTGAATCGAAGCGTGAATGACCGAAACAACACCAGTGCGTTCTGATAGCCCTGAGCTATCCGCCATGCTCTTGCCACAATTGCAAGAAGTTGCCAGCCAATTAGGAATTGATGGAGCAGCGAAGTTAAAGAAGGCAGCCCTCGTCGATGCAATTGCCGACCTGCAAGCCAAAAATCGCGAAGCCGCTAAGGCCGAACGCGAAGCCCGTCGCGCTGAACGCAATGCGAAGCGCGGAAATCGAAATGATAATTCTGAGAGTGATAGCGAAGGAGCTCCATCAGAGAGCGAGGCGCCATCTGATGATAATCGTGGCGAGCGAGGCTTTGGCCGTGATCGAGGTCGCGATCGTGGACGGGGACGTGACCGTGGCCGCGACCGTGATCGCGGTGGAAATCGTGAAGAGCGCGAGCCAGTTCTCTCCGATGATGACATTCTCGTACCAGTGGGCGGCTTAGTAGATATTTTGGAGAGTTATGCATTTATCCGTACTCAAGGATATTTGCCTGGCCCGAACGATGTTTATGTATCCAATCAACAAGTACGCCGCTTTGGTCTGCGCAAAGGCGATGTTGTTACAGGATCAGTGCGTCAACCACGTGAAGGTGAGCGCAAAGAGAAGTTCAATGCCCTCATCAAACTCGACACTATTAATGGTGTAGATCCAGAAGAGGCGCGCAATCGCGTGGAATTCTCCAAGTTAGTTCCGCTCTATCCGCAGGAGCGTCTGCGCCTTGAGACTGAGCCAGGCATTCTTACTACTCGCGTTATCGATCTGATTGCACCAATTGGTAAAGGTCAGCGCGGACTTATTGTTTCGCCACCAAAGGCTGGTAAGACCATGGTCTTGCAGGCAATTGCTAATGCGATTACAACTAATAACCCTGAGTGTCACTTGATGGTGGTCCTCGTTGATGAGCGTCCAGAAGAAGTTACCGATATGCAGCGCTCTGTTAAGGGCGAAGTTATTGCATCAACTTTTGATCGCCCAGCCGATGATCACACCACTGTGGCCGAACTTGCGATCGAGCGCGCAAAGCGTTTAGTAGAACTTGGCCACGATGTGGTTGTACTACTTGATTCGATTACTCGCTTGGGTCGCGCATACAACATTGCAGCTCCAGCATCTGGCCGCATTCTCTCCGGTGGTGTGGATTCAGCTGCGCTCTATCCACCTAAGAAGTTCTTTGGTGCCGCTCGAAACATTGAAGAGGGTGGCTCACTTACTATCTTGGCAACTGCGCTAGTGGAAACTGGCTCACGTATGGATGAAGTGATTTTCGAAGAGTTTAAAGGCACTGGAAATATGGAACTTAAACTCGATCGTAAAATGGCAGATAAGCGAATCTTCCCAGCAGTTGATGTTGATGCATCTGGTACTCGTAAAGAAGAAATTCTTATGGGCAGCGAAGAGCTCAACATTGTCTGGAAGTTGCGCCGTGTGCTTCATGCACTCGAGCCACAAGCTGCGCTCGAACTTCTCCTGGAGAAGATGAAGGGCACTAAGTCCAATGTGGAGTTCTTGATGCAGATCCAGAAGACCACCGCGGGCCCTAACGAAGGTTAATTCCCGCAGTAATTTGGGTATCTCCGCACCGTCGGGTTACCCTTACCCTCCCAGCTGGTTCACGAGAAGCAGATCACTTCTGAGCCTCGACCCAGCGCTTACGAAAAGGTGAAGTAATGAAGTCCGAGATCCATCCAGAGTACAAAGAGACCCAAGTAACTTGTGGTTGCGGTGAAAAGTTTGTTACCCGCTCAACTGTTGCAAGCGGTTCAATTTATGTTGAAGTCTGCTCGGTCTGTCACCCCTTCTACACCGGCAAGCAACGCATCCTCGATACTGGTGGCCGCGTAGCGAAGTTCGAAGAGCGCTTTGGTAAGTCAGGCGTTAAGTAGCTTTTAGTTAAAGACCGCTGACCCGCGCTCGCAAGCAATTGCGCGCAGGTCGCGGTCTTTTTCATTTCAGGAAAGTTTTATTAAGTTTCGAAAAACGCATTAGCTTCGTGAAAGGAGAGTCAGATGGCACAGAGCAATGAACGTTTCGCCTCCGCTGATTCTCTCGTTGCCGAATATAAGGATTTAGAAGCGAAGATGGCCGATCCATCAATTCACGCCGATGCGGGCAAGGCGCGTTTGCTTGGCCGGCGTTATGCCCAACTCGGCCCAGTTGTTGCCGGCTTTCATGAGTGGCGCAAGTTAGTTGATGACTTAGCAGCTGCAAAAGAGTTAGCAGAGGCAGATCCAGATTTTGCCAGTGAAGTAGAAATTATTTCTGCGCAATGCGATGCAGCAGGAGAGCGATTAGAAGAGTTACTTCTTCCGCGCGATCCCAATGATGATCGTGATGTTATTTTGGAAATCAAAGCGGGTGCAGGTGGCGATGAATCAGCGCTCTTTGCTGGTGATTTACTTCGGATGTACCTGCGTTACGCGGAAAAGCATGGTTGGAAGACAGAGATTATCGATGCAACTGAGAGTGATCTCGGTGGCTATAAAGATATTTCTATGGCAGTGAAATCCAAGGGAAATCCTGAACCTGGTAAATCTCCTTATGCCCGGTTGAAATTTGAAGGTGGTGTGCATCGCGTGCAACGTGTGCCAGAAACTGAATCACAGGGGCGGATTCATACCTCAGCCGCTGGTGTTTTAGTTCTGCCCGAAGCTGAAGAAGTTGATGTAGAAATTATTCCGAACGATCTACGTATCGATGTGTATCGCTCAAGTGGCCCAGGTGGCCAGAGCGTTAACACCACTGACTCTGCAGTGCGTATTACCCACGTTCCAACGGGCATCGTTGTTTCTTGTCAGAATGAGAAGAGCCAATTACAAAATCGTGAATCTGCGATGCGAATTCTGCGCGCACGTATGTTGGCAGCTGCGCAAGAAGCAGCCGAAGCTGTGGCATCTGCCGAGCGCAAGAGCCAAGTTCGCACCGTTGATCGCAGTGAGCGAATTCGTACCTACAATTTTCCAGAGAATCGCTTGAGCGATCACCGCGTTAATTTCAAAGCTAATAATCTCGATGCCGTACTCAATGGCGAACTCGACCCAGTTATACAATCGTTATTAGATGCAGATAAAGCGGCGAAGTTAGCTGACACTGGAAAAGCTAAGTAAGCGAAAGTTATCTAGCGTGGATATTCGAGCAGAACTCAAGAGCGCAAAATTTGCGCTACGCCAAGTAGGTGGCGAAGAGATTGATGCCGAAATTTTACTTGCGCACACTCTCGGCATCACTCGGATGGAACTTCATAACGCAGTTCTTGTAGAACGCACTCTTGCGGCAATTTCTGATATTTCAGTTATTCATGATCACTACGATGAAGCGATTAATCGCCGGGTTAAGGGCGAGCCAGTGCAGTACATAACTGGCAAGGCATATTTTGCCGATTTGGAATTAGAAGTAGGAGCTGGCGTATTTATTCCTCGGCCAGAAACCGAGTTAATGATTGAGCCAATTTTGAAGCACATCAATAATCTGCAACAAGGCGCAGTAAGTGTGGTCGAACTCGGAGCCGGTTCTGGTGCACTCTCTATTGCTATTGCAGCTCAATCAGAGAAGGCGCGCGTTATCGCAGTTGAGAAATCAGAGGCGGCGCTGGAATGGTTAAAACGAAATATCTCGCGCAATGAAGTTGAAGTACGTGTGATTCATAGCGATGTGGTCGATGCACTAATTGATGTGAAATGCGATGTAGTCATGGCCAACCCACCTTATGTTCCTAGCAATGAAGTATTGCCACGTGAAGTCGTTGACTTTGAACCACACATCGCCCTCTTTGGTGGCTCCGATGGACTTTCGGCACCGCGTGACTTTATCGCTGCAGCTGCGCGATTACTCAAAAGCGGTGGACTGCTTGTTCTCGAACATGGTGAAGAGCAATCTGCTGCGCTCGTTTCTGCAATGTCAGATAATTTCCTTGAAGTTATTGCCCATCACGACTTAAATGATCGTCCGCGCTGGATTAGCGCGATCCGGAGGTAGCGATGGTTGAGATTGTTTCCCTTGCAGTTACGGGGCAAGAGAGCGCTGTCGCTGCCGCTTTGAAGTGCATTACCGATGGTTACGTTATTGCAATTCCACTTGAACATAGTTATGCCTTTGCTTGCAACGCATTTGATGAAGATGCAGTACGTGCCATGCATGTGCTGCGCCATGATGAAATTGGAGTCGCAGCGCAAGTGATGCTCGCTAGTGCATCTGCTGCCTCTGGTATTTTGCGAAATACAACTTGGCAAGTTCAATCACTGATGGAAAATTTCTGGCCAGGCTTGCTCTCGATCAATGCTGCGCCACAACCTGGTTTGAAGTGGAACCTAGGAGATTTTAAAAAGTTAGATTTAATCTCAGTACGTGTGCCAAAGAGTGATTTTATGTTGGCACTTCTTGCGCAGAGTGGACCACTTGCAGTTGCCAGTGCAGTTGAAACAGGTAAAGCCCCGCGCCGTGAAGTCAGCGCTCTTGCTGAGTACCACGATGAGATTCCACTGATTGTTGATGGCGGCACTTTGCCCGAGGGGCCGGCCTCCACCATTCTCACCGCCCGAGATAACTCCATCACAGCAGTCCGCATCGGCGCTATTTCTCTTGCGCAATTGAAAGAAATTCAGCCGAGCGTTAGCGCTGCAACTTACTGATTTCCGATTAGGCTTACCGACATGTCAACGACTCCATTTTATGGTCCCGATTTCGACCAACTTTCCAAGCAAGATCCAGACATTGCTCAAGTATTGCTGCGCGAACTCAAGCGTCAGCAAGAGAATTTACAACTTATCGCCAGTGAAAATTTCACTTCGGCTGCAGTACTAGCCACGATGGGTTCGACGCTGTCGAATAAATATGCCGAAGGTTATCCAGGCAAGCGTTATTACGGCGGCTGTGAAGAAGTTGATGTTGCCGAAAGCATTGCTATTGATCGCGCGAAGTCACTCTTTGGTGCAGAGCATGCCAATGTGCAGCCTCACTCTGGTGCCACTGCAAACATCGCGGTCTACTCTGCATTTACCAAACCAGGAGATACCGTCTTAGCGATGTCCTTGCCACATGGTGGTCACCTCACACATGGTTCAAAGGTAAATTTTTCAGGTAAGTGGTTCAACATTGTTTCCTATGGCGTCCGTCAAGATAATGAATTGATCGACTATGACGAACTACGTGATTTAGCAATTGCTAACAAGCCAAAGATGATCTGCTCAGGTGCAACTGCTTATCCATCACTGATTGATTTTGAGAAGGTGCGCCAGATTTGTGACGAAGTAGGAGCGATTATGTGGGTCGATGCCGCTCACTTCATTGGCTTAGTCGCCGGAAAAGCGATTCCTTCACCGGTGCCTTTTGCCGATGTTGTTTCATTTACCACTCATAAAGTTCTGCGCGGGCCACGTGGCGGAATGATTCTCACCAAGGCAGAGCATGCCGCTGCAATTGATAAAGCCGTTTTTCCAGGTATGCAAGGTGGCCCAATCATGTCTGCGATCGCAGGCAAGGCAGTTGCACTCAAAGAGTGCGCAACTGCGGAGTACCAAAGCTATGCCAAGAACGTCATTTCAAATGCGCAGGCACTTGCTGGCGCACTAGAAGCAGAGGGCATGCGCGCTGTCTCTGGCGGCACTCAAACTCATTTAGCTCTCATTGATATTCGCTCAACTGGCGTAACTGGAAAAGTTGCAGATGAACGATGTGGCGCGGCTGGAATTGTTCTTAATAAGAATGCCATTCCTTATGATCCACAAACACCTGCAGTGACCAGCGGTATTCGTGTCGGAACCGCGGCGACAACCACCCAAGGAATGGGTGCTGCGCAGATGAAGACGATTGGTTCGCTCATCGCACGTGCGATCAAAACCGAAGATGCCCATGTTGCTGCTGGCATTAAGTCTGAAGTCCACGCACTGACTGCTCAATTTCCGATTTATCAGTAATTTTCCATCAGTGATTTTCACGGAGGAGCAGCTGAATGCGTGAGTACTTAGTAACTGCACTCATTGCGGCGCTAATTGCTTATGTTGCGACACCGCTAGTTATTAGGGCGGCACGCAGTTTTGGCGCTATTGCTGAAATTCGAAATCGCGATGTTCATAGCGTGCCAACCCCACGGTGGGGCGGTATCGCAATGTGGCTGGCGATGTCACTGACTTTCCTCATCGTAAATCACCTGCCCTTGGTGGGAAAATCATTTGGCCATGATGCACAAGGAATTTTCTTGGCTGCCACTTTTATTACTCTGCTTGGTGCACTCGATGATCGCTTCCAATTAGATGCGCTTACTAAATTAGCTGGCCAGGCACTTGCGGCCGGAATCTTATTGCTCTACGGAATTCAAATTTTATGGTTACCCATTAATGGGGTAGTGACTCTTCCGCAGAGCATCGGACAATTTCTCACGGTATTAATTGTCTTAGTCACAATTAACGCCGTGAATTTCATCGATGGTTTGGATGGCCTTGCCACTGGCATCGCTGCAATTTCGGCCGCTGCCTTCTTCGCCTTCTCGTATCTACTCGCTGTGGTTTATGGACTCAGTCGCGCTGGTTCGCCTTCGCTGATTACAGCAGTTGTTGTTGGAGTCTGTGTGGGATTTCTTCCCTACAACGTGCACCCAGCGCGAATTTTCATGGGGGATTCTGGTTCGATGTTCTTGGGACTGCTATTAGCCACATCTGCAATCACTTTGACTGGCCAAGTCGACGCCAATGCAATTTCAGCGGAGCGAGCTGGACCTACTTTGTTACCGCTGCTGCTTCCCTTTGCGGTATTAGCAATTCCACTGCTGGATTTCCTTTTGGCAATCATTCGCCGAGTGCGAGCAGGTAAGTCGCCATTTGCACCTGATCGAGATCACTTGCATCATCGCCTACTTGCTCGAGGCTTTAGCCATCAACGCACTGCGGTAATTATGTATTCATGGACTGCCACACTCGCAGTTCCAGTAACAATCGCAGCATTTGAACCGGTATGGGTTGCAGTGCTAGTTGCACTCGCACTTGGCGGCGCCACCTTTATTTTAAATTTTAAAAGGGGAAAAGTTTCACGAGCCGAAATTGGAGTAAGCGTATGAGCGAAGCAGCTGAACCATCAGTGGAGTTTGAAATGTGGAAAGGCGCACTCATCCCAGCAATAAGCGTGGGAGTAGTTGGTGTTATTGGCTGCACAATTACCCGCGGCAAATCTGGATTTATTGGAAGTTTGTTAGCAAATATCATTGTGGTCATCTTCTTTGCAATTCACTTAGTAATTTCAAAAGTTTCAACAAAGATGGATCCGATGATGACGATGGTTCTTGCGATGGTTTCCTACTTTGCCAAGATGCTCATTCTTGGCGCATTTCTCCTCTTAGTTGTGAAAAAGATCGCACCAGATACGCTCGATCGCCTCAGTTTCGGTGTAGTTGCGATTGCGATAACCTTTGCTTGGCTAGCTGGGGAGATTCGCGCCTTCTTGAAGTTGCGATTAACCCTTCCGATGCCCAAGAAGTAACTCCAGTTGAATTAACTCAGGCAGTAGAGGAGTACAGATGGCAATTGATGGTGAAAAGAGTAAGAAATCTTTACCCAGTGACAATGCGAAGGCCAGTGCAATTCGTGAAGATGGCGCCTTCTGGTCAATTTTCGCCTACTTGATATCGGGACTCGTTTTTTGGGGCGCTATGGGCGCCCTCGGCGATCACTTCCTCCACACCGGCTACCTCATTATTGTCGGCCTCGTTATTGGTCTCTCCGCAGGACTTGGCTTGATCTGGATGCGCTTTATCCGCCAGTAGCCTCACCCATTGCCTCACGGCCCATGGTTCTAAATCACACTTCGTAGTTTTGCGAAGACCGCCCGCTACCCCTAAGTTAGGGCTCGCAGGAGCGGTCCGACCCCCCATCTGACCCATCGCATTCGTCAGTAGAGGAGTAATCGCTTTGTCTGCCATGCTAATCAGAAGTGGTGCGGGTTTTACGCCACCTAGTAGCGCGGACTTCGATTTCAAGCCAATCTTTGGCAGCACAATCTTTACAACTAAACCAGTCTTTCTCTGTTTCCTCTCCGTTATTTTAATTGCAACTTTCTTTATTCTTTCGGCGCGTAAAGCTGCGATCGTTCCCTCACGTCTGCAATTTGCTGGTGAATCGATCTATGGCTTCGTCCGTGAAACTTTAGGACATGAAGTTATTGGCCACGAGTTCATGCGCTTTGTGCCATTCCTCTTCTCACTCTTTACCTTTGTTCTCACCAATAACCTCTTTGGAATTATCCCGTTCCTCCAATTCCCAACCATGTCGCGCATTGGTTTTCCTATTTCAATCACACTCTGCACATATGTTTGCTATCACTGGGTAGCAATTCGCAAGCATGGTTTTTTGAAGTACATGAAAGACATCTGCTTTATGCCAGGTATTCCTAAGCCGGTTTACTTGATTCTTACCCCAGTTGAATTTGCAACATATTTTGTGACTCGTCCATTGACTCTGGCAATGCGCCTCTTTGCGAACATGTTCGCTGGCCACTTGTTACTTCTGATCTTTACCTTGGGCGGCGAGTACCTGCTCAAGAGCGGTGCGATCTTGAAGGTGCTCAGCATCTTCTCCTTTAGCTTTGCCGTGGGCTTGAGTTTCTTCGAATTTGGTATCCAATGCCTTCAGGCTTACATTTTTACTCTATTAACTGCGCTCTACATCGCCGGAGCACTTGCCGACGAGCACTAACTAAATTTGGCCAAGCACCAGTTTGGTCATTACGTGAAAGGGAAAAGAAATGACAGGCACACTCGCAATCGTGGGCTTTGGTCTCTCGACCATTGGGCCAGGTACCGCAACTGGTTTGATCTTCGCCGCGTACATCAATGGCGTAGCTCGCCAACCAGAAGCACGCAGCATCCTGCAACCAATCGCATTCCTTGGCTTCGCACTTGCAGAAGCTTTGGCGCTCTTTGGTTTGGTTCTTGCATTCGTTTTGAAGTAAAAGTCCGTTACTAGTTCTAGGGAGCAAGCATGAGTGCACATCTTGTGATGGCAACATTGCATACTGCAGCAGAGGAAGTCGGACCTAGTCCGATCATTCCAAAGCCAGCAGAAATCATTGTTGGCCTCGTCGCATTCCTTATCCTCTTTTACTTGTTGCGTACCAAGGCGGTGCCTAAGTTTGAAAAGGCATACAGCGACCGTACCAATGCAATTCAAGGCGGATTAGAACGTGCGGAAATTGCACAACGCGAAGCAGAGATTGCTTTGCAGAAGTATCAAACTCAATTAGCTGATGCTCGCGGTGAAGCTGCGAAACTTCGTGAAGAGGCCCGTCAAGAAGGTGCTGCAATCATCGAAGCGATGCGGACAACTGCGCAAGAAGAGGCAGTTCGGATCACTGAGGCAGCAAAGGCTTCAATCGAAGCAGATCGCAAGCAGGCAATGAATGCACTTCTCGGTGAAGTGGGAACAATTGCTACGCAACTTGCCTCAAAGATTGTTGGCGAATCCTTGGAAGATCAAGCTCGCCAATCACGCGTTGTTGAGCGATTCCTCTCAGAGATGGAGAGTTCTAAGTAACTATGACGCTGGTGTTGAAGGGAACTAGTCGGCAATCATTTGCCGCAAC
>Ga0209829_10002690_pt1 | contig 13357 bp, 13 predicted proteins | sample C_140205_EF_Meta_FD_187311 | JGI IMG/M metagenome (GOLD analysis project Ga0209829, IMG submission 187311) | Freshwater microbial communities from Lake Croche, Canada to study carbon cycling - C_140205_EF_MetaG (SPAdes) (version 2) | ecosystem: Environmental > Aquatic > Freshwater > Lake...
CCAACCCGAAAGGAAGAATTCAGCTCCAATGTTCGCATTTACGGAGACGGTGGAACCACTGTGCCTCAAAGTTATTTGTTAAATCCGAAAGATACTGCTCCAACCACCGTAAAAGAAACCACCTTATATGCTCCCAATTTCTATGTAGGAAATCAAAAAGAGGGCGCATATGTAGTAAGTGACCAACAATCCATTGCGAATCAGCGCGATACCACAAATTGTAGTTCTATTGGCGGTGTTGGTGGTGCGGCTTCCGCGTGGGGCGATATGAATTATGCCGCGGCGTATAATCAATATAACAATGAATCGAAGGAAAAATCGGTTGTCAGTAGAACAAATCACGGAAATACGCAAATATACAATCAACAAATGAATGTGAATGTTGCGCGTGTAGATTCTGACCGTAATAATACCAGGCAATGGGTGCCGACTAATATGCCTCAGATGCCAATGAGTAAGGAAGTATATGGAACGATCAGAGCACCGCAATCATATGACCAAAATATTGCGGTTCAGAGAATTTCTGGAGATATTCTCGAGCAATTTAAAAAAAATCCATATACACATAGTTTAACTGATTGTGTGTAAAACCATAATAACATCGAAAACCAAAAACCAACATAAATACAAAAATAATCTATTTGCGCTTATTTTTATATAAAAAATAGACTTGTTAATATATTAATTCTAATACTAATATTAATGTCATTAGTCATACACCAGACGATAATGGATAAACTGCAATATTTTTACGATCTACATAAAATACCAAATATCATATTTCACGGTCAATCTGGAAGCGGTAAAAGGACCATTGTGAATAAATTTATCAACATCATATATAATAATGATAAAGAACGCATTAAAACATTTGTAATGTATGTAAATTGCGCACACGGGAAAGGGATTAAATTTATTCGCGATGAATTGAAATTTTTCGCCAAAACACATATTAACTCAAACGGTGGAGATATATTTAAAAGCATTATTTTGTTGAATGCTGACAAATTAACGATTGATGCACAGTCAGCCCTAAGAAGATGTATCGAATTATTTAGTCATACAACTCGTTTTTTTATTATTGTAGAGGATAAATATAAATTGTTGAAACCCATTTTATCGAGATTTTGTGAGATATATATTCCGGAACCACTCCATAATGGAACGATTATAAATTTATATAAATATAATATTGCAGAAACGTTTAAGTTGAAAGATGTTAAGCTCCAGCGGTCTGAATGGTTAAAAAAGGAATTACTAAAAATGGCGAAAGATAAAATATCACATACTGATTTGATTTCATTTTCCTCCAAGATGTATGAAAAGGGTTACAGCGGATTAGATTTAATCCAATTATTGGAAAATCAGAGTATATTTTCAGAGTTATATAAGAGATATATTGATGATCTACCGACTCCATCGCTTCAAAAGGATTCTGAACAAAAACGATATGAATTGTTATTTGCCTTTAACAAGATACGCAAAGAGTTTAGAAACGAGAAATTATTAATAATGTTCATTTTAAATTTCATGTTTATGAGTTTAGATTATAGTTTAGAAAATATTTCATTCATGTAAAATGGATGATTTTAATGTTTCAAGTCTACACGAATCAAAAAATGAATGGGGGTCGAGATTGCTAACCATTTTAACACCTCATATTATCGATGGTCTACGTTCGATATTTGATGAAGCTTTAAAACTATGTCGCGAAAACAATGAAATGGACAAGTATCTAATGACATTTCAAAATTTTATTACTAGAATTCCCAAATGGAACGCAAACATTATTGAATTGGAACGAAAACGAATAGTTGAAAAAAGTTCGTGTGGATATTTAGAAGATTTAATAACGTGTGTTCATATTATTCAATTGAAAATGTTGACCGCAATGAGGGTTGGAAATAAACAGAAAAAAATAGATATTAATATTCCAAAGTTGGATGATTTTATTCACAAGATTTATGTGAATGTTGCTAGAAAAATTTACAAAAATGTGTATCTATTTGAAGTGAATATACAACCATTGCAAATTCAAAAGAATCATCGCGAATTAGAAATGATTGTTCAAGAATGTATTTTAAATACGGTAAGAGATAGTATTCCGATTGAAACCATTTTACAAGCATACATGGATGAGACTGTAGAAGAGGATGTTGTAGAAGAAATTAGAGAGCAAATAGTGGAAAATCCGAATAAAAAGGAAGATGAAATCCGAGAACAAATTTTAGCACAGCAGAAATCGAGTCAAATTATAAGTGAAACACAACCTCCAACTCCTATAATAACTGGTGGTGTAAAAAATGATAGCTCTTCCAAATTGTCATTTAATGATGTGGACATGGCGAGAGACGCAAATGATAATGAGGTGCCTATTGAAGCTCCTAAAAATATCGAACGTTTGGAAGATATTAGTAATATGAGAAATGCGCAAAGAAAGTTGGAAGAAAGTGAAGGTAATGATGATGATGAACCGCAAAATGTGAAACTAAAAATTTACGATCAACACGTGAATTTAGACAGTATGGATATTCATAATATTGAATTTCCTGAATTGAATTTAGCTTCTTCTGATTTATTGTTAGATGATATCGAAATATTAGCGTAATCAAAAATTATGAAATTATGGAATTATAATATATAATATAATATATAATGACTACAAGTAGTACCGAGATTGTAAGTGATAATGACGTAAATAATATGAGTAACGAGAATATGTCTACACCTATACGTGATAAAATGAAAATAGATGACGCGAAAACTACAAGTAGTACTGAGATTGATTTAGGACATCATTATGATAATCGTTTAGCCGATAAATGTTCTATATGTAAAAGGTTAGCAGATGATGAAGAAAATAATAATTATGTTATTACGGAAGCAACAAGAGGTTATTTTCACGATATTGAACCTATTGTAATAGGTGGTAAAAGAAGGTCTTCCAAAAAAAGAAGGTCTTCCAAAAAAAGAAGGTCTTCCAAAAAAAGAAGGTCGTCTAGAAAAAGAAGGTCGTCTAGAAAATAAAATATGCCAAAAATGAAAATATTTATATTTTTGCGTAAAAATATTTATATTTTTGCGTAAAAATATAAATAAGAATATGCACTTGTATTTCATAAAATGAATATATTTATGATTTCGGGAATTATCTCTTTTGTTTATTTAATAGTTAAATTTTTAGAAATGAGATTTGTGGATAAAGAAAGCAAACCGTTAAAATTATTAATACGAGATTCTCTATTAGTTTATTTTAGTGTCATTGCTGGTAATTTCGTGATTGATCAATTAAAACCTATTATTCAGGAAGGTGGTGAGATGTCAACAAGTCCTGCGGTATTTACAGATAATCCCGGGTTTTAAGGGATGTCATGGATTAACTCCGTAGACGTTAGTCGAAACTCCTTCGACTGTCGTCTCCGGAGTTCCCTCGCTCACCGGCGCCTTCGGCTACGGCTCGCTCCAAGGAGTTTGTTCTAACGACCACTCCATACTTTAATCACATGTAATCGATTTATTATTTTTTTTTGAGTATTTTCACAGTGTTGTTTATATGTATACCCCCATTTCGTATACGTGTATATGTCTCCCAAAATAGAATATTGATTGGATAATTGTGGGTATTCTATAAAAAATAACACACCCATTATTCGTTCTAGACAACATCTGTCGGCGCGACACAACACAACATTTAATAAATTAAATAAATTATATTTATTTTGTAGTGTTGTTAGAAAACTATAATTTATAAAACTCTGCACCCCAAAACAACCTTGCCATATTTTTGTATTCATTCCTAAATTTTCATATTGTACATCTATTGATAAATTGTTTATTATTTCATTATTATTTTTCAAGTTATTCACGATTCGTAATGAATTATGTAAATTTTCTCTTTTTTCTTTTTCAAAATGCCATAATGGCATTACTTTTACATTTAACTGTTGTAAATAACCAAAATTTATTTTTTTTTTGATAAACACACTATCGTGAATAATAACAGCATTATCAAAGTAGTGATTCTTAAAAAAATAATAATATGGTAATAATTCACCACGTTGTATATATTCTGATTTTACATATTCGATCTTCTTATATTCAAAATCAGCCTTAACAAATGTTTGGTCACTATTATCGTCAATAATCACAATTAAATTATTGGGATACAATTTTCGAATACATCGCACACATTCATTCCAATAACAATTTGTCGTTTCCGAATTTACATGTCTTGTAATAATAAATCCAAAAGTCATAATTATATGTGGGTGGATGAATTATAAATATAAATTTGTATTATATTTATAATTTTTGATAGTAACGCGATCTATACCTTTTCTGTAGTAGATGTGAATGATGGAATGTCGTCAATATTAATAACCTTTTTATTTTTAGGAACATCATTCTTGGGAATACAGAATGAACTAAATTCAGAACGTTCTAATTGTGCTTGCGGAATATGATTATGAACACATCGCGCAATCATCTTATACAATTTAAAATCAGGATAACGCTCAACACCATTGTTTTTATACAAAATATTGACACCATTATCGTCTAAACACCAATCAAATATAAGTTTTGTAACAGGTTCACAATTTTCCAAATCACCAATTTCATTGATATCATCTACAACGTAATCAAATATAGAACACGCAAGTCTACATAAGTCAAAACTATAATTGGGTTCAAGTCGTGGTTTTTTCTCATTAAAAAAAGGGTCGATATTGTATTGTGTTGCTGCGTCTTCACCAGATTGAAAACTGTCGCTACAAAATAATTTACCCTCGAATTTGTAAATACCTCGACCAAAATCGATTATTTTAAATATGCGTCCAAAAGTAGGAACCTTATAAAACTTCTTTTTAAAGCAATAATAAATATATTTTTCATCGGTTTCATTATACATTACATTGTTTGTATGCAGATCATTATGCGTAAACGCAAAGACCTTTTGATATGTAATTAAAATCATAATTATTTGCATTAGAGCAGAAAACCATTCTTCTTGTGTTAATTCTTCATCTAATATCAAGTTGTCTAGTGTATCTTCACAGTTTTCCATACAAATTACGTGAACAGGAAATTTTGGAATGGTGGCATCAACACGCTCTTCTTCAAAGTCACTGTCGTCGCTACTACTACTACTAGTACCAGTACTATCATCGACATCTTCACATTCTTTTTTGTCTTTATCTTTATTTCCTTCGCCTTCGCCTTCGTCTCCTTCTTTTCCTTCTTTTCCTTGTTCTTCATCACAATTTGAACACTCATCATTTGAAGTATGAGATGTTCTTGAAGAACACGTAGACCCAGATTTAAATGTAGATATTGTTACCGTTTTAGGTTTATCGTTTTCAGAATAATTACAAAATTCAGCTGAATTTGTAATATCTACCAAATCAATTGAAAACTCCTTCAAATCATTCAATGTTAAATGACCATCATTCAATGTGGATTCATCTATGAATAAATCTTCAAATATGTCATCGTGTATAGATTTCGCAGATAAAGTGGGTTTATTACTCGATGAATGATCTATTTTTAAAGGGACTTGTGGGCTATTCTCAAAAATAGATTGATTCTCTAATAAATGACTATATTCTTCCACTTGAAAATTCACGTTTTTATTTTTGTTGAAAAAATCAGAATCACAAAGATATTCTAAATCGTCGATAATATTCAGTTTAAAATCATTTTTAATTGCCAAAAAAGAACCATAAAAATCGACTCCATGTATAAAATTATATTTATGTATTAATAAGCTAGACAAAAACGAAAAAAAACCGTCAACATACGCCGAATTATTTAGTTCTATAAATTTTGGATGAATATCTGACGCGTTTAAATCGTAGGTCGGCAATTTCAATAATTTTGGGTCGGTGATATCATATTTTCCAACTAAATATTTAAATGGATCTAATAATGGTGCCATTTTGAAAAATATTTCCTTCCCCTTGATTTTATTCGTATTTTTATTTTTAATGGAGCAATTATACACATTTTTATTATCATCTATCCCACTCTTAATATCATTAATAAACCACGTATTATTAAGGTTAATTGAGTTGTAATTTGTTACGTTCAATGAGAAGAATCTATTATAAATAGGAACATAATTTTGGACATCTGAGAGAAAAGTCAGGTCAGGTAGTTGAAAGGTTCTTAATAATTCGGCATTCTTCCTCTTTTCGTAGTTAATTTGAAGACACGGCGGTTCCATTAGTCAAATAATATATAAATTATATTGGTTTTAAACTTGTTTCTCCTTAATAATACAATTTACACAAAAAATAATATTTACAATAATATTTACAATATCATTTAAAAATATTATGCTATATATTATCAGTGTGTATGAATAACTCGGCGACAATTGATGAACTTTTACATAAAATAAAATTGTTAGAAGAGAGAAATGTTGTATTGGAGAACGAATTATGTGAGACCAAAGAGCATCTCAAAAAATATACGGCGCCGTCGCGTGCGAAGAAATATTATGAAACACATAAAGAAACATTACTAAAAAAAATGAAAGAAAATACACCAGATAAAGATAAGATAAAGGAAAAAAATAGAAAGGCGTATTTAAAAAGAAAGGAATTGTTAGAAAGTAATTTAGTTTAATATATTATTCGTATAATAGCTTAAAATTATAATCTTTAGTAATATATTATATGACTATTTGTAAAAATGGTGATTGTGGAAAATTGGCATCATTTAATTATAAAAACTTACGTGCTGTGTTTTGTGTAACTCATAAAGAAAATGGGATGGTTGATGTAAGAAATTTAAAATGTTTTTGTGGAAAGATTCAACCTAGATGGAACTTTGAAGGGTTACCAGCTAAATTTTGTAAAGAATGTAAAAGTGATGGTATGATAGAGCCTAATAGGAAATTATGTAAATGTGGTGTAAGACCGACATTTAATTTAATCGAGTTAAAAGCGGAATATTGTAATTCATGTAAAACGGATGAAATGGTAAATGTATCAGATAAACGATGTTTTTGTGGTAAATTGACAAGTCCTTGTTTTAATTATTTCGGGTTAGTTGGAAAATATTGTTTTGATTGTAAATTACCTGATATGGTTGATGTTAGAAATTTAAGATGTGAATGTGGAAAATCAAAAGCTGGATTTAATTTTGATGGGCTTAATCCCGTATTTTGTTCCATCTGTAAGTTAGATGGAATGATTGATGTTATACATAAAAAATGTAATTGTGGAAAAAGTCAACCAAATTTTAATTATAATGGATTACAACCAGAATATTGTTCCATGTGTAAGTTAGATGGAATGATAAATGTTAAACATCATTTATGTAATTGTGGAAAGGCACAACCTACATATAATTATGAAGGGTTAATAGCACAATATTGTTCAAAATGTAAAACAGATGATATGACCGATGTTAAACATCTAAAATGTAAAACAAGTTTGTGTAATACACGTGTTCAAGAAAAATATGAAGGATATTGTTTCAGATGTTTTATTTACACTTTTCCAGATAAACCTATATCTAAAAACTATAAAACCAAAGAATTTTCGGTTGTGGAGTATATTACCAATGAAATTCCAGACTGTACTTGGATAAAAGATAAGATTGTTCAAAATGGTTGTTCAAAGAAAAGACCAGATTTATTATTGGATTTAGGATATCAAATAATAATAGTAGAAATTGATGAAAATCAGCATAAAAAATACGGCGATTCTTGTGATAACAAACGACTAATGATATTATCGCAAGATTTAGGACATAGACCTATTATATTTATTCGTTTTAATCCTGATGACTATATAAATCAACAAGGGGATAAAATAAATTCGTGCTGGAGTATTACAAAAAAAACAGGAATGATTAAAATCGGAAATAATAAAGAATGGGTGGAACGTTTAACTATGTTAAAAACCCAAATAGAATATTGGATAAATACCGAAAATAAAACGAATAAATTAGTTGAAGTCATTCAATTATATTATGACCAAAATATATAAAATTTGGAGCGACCCGTAGCCGAAGGCGCCGGGGGAGCGAGGGAACTCCGGAGACGACTGTCGAAGGAGTTTGGATGAAAATATAGGCGTTTTAAGCGCTGCGGAAGTCGAAGTTTTCTGATTATATCCCATAGACTTTAGTCGAAGGAATATGCGTATATATATAATTTATAAAAAGATTATATATATTAAAATAAAATGAGTCTGGAACTCAGAAAATTTGATATGAAAACCATTAGCTTTAAGCCTAACGAATCTAATGGTCCTGTGTGCGTTTTAATCGGTAAACGAAATACTGGAAAAACATTTCTTGTAAAAGACCTGCTCTATTATCATCAGGATATTCCAATCGGAGTTGTAATTGCTGGCACTGAAGAAGGAAATGGGTTTTACGGCAAATTAGTACCAAAATTATTTATTCATAATGAATATAATACAGCAATTATAGAAAATATATTAAAACGTCAAAAGTCAGTATTAAAACAAATAAAAAAAGAGATGGAAGCATTTAAGCGCAGTACAATTGATCCAAGAGCCTTTGTAATTCTGGATGATTGTTTATATGATGGTTCTTGGACTCGCGATAAAATGATGCGACTTTTATTTATGAACGGTGAATGTTTGCCGTAGTCATTCCAAAAGAATGGCTAGTGAATATGTTATATTTTTAACGTATTTGCGACACATCCAAATTGCGGAGACCTCTCGTAGGTTTATACTACTAAATTATGATAGAAATATTATAATGGCTTATGTTAATCACATAAGGTATAGTAAAAAGGTATAAAATAGAGACAACCCGCAGCTAGTCACCTAAGTCCATTATGATAAGGATATGGTGGCAGTTCAACGACTAAATGCCTGTGGGCTGGAGACGTTTAATCAACGTCGATGAAAGCTTAAAATATAGTCTAATCCCATCCGAGAGGATGCTATGCCCATTTAAAAAGCATAGATTTTATGATATTAGGAAGAAATACCTAATTGAAGATGGTATCCAATGAGACATTGGAAAATAATGTTAATCATCACGATGCAATACCCGTTGGGAATTCCCCCAACTCTTCGTACTAATATAGATTATGTTTTTTTACTAAGAGAACCATATATAGCCAATAGAAAACGAATTTATGAGAATTATGCTGGTATGTTTCCAACATTTGAATCATTTTGTCAGGTGATGGATCAATGCACTGAAAATTATGAGTGTTTAGTAATAAATAATGGATCGAAATCGAATAAATTAACGGACCAAGTATTTTGGTATAAAGCAGATTCACATAATGACTTCAAATTGGGATCAAAAGAGTTCTGGGAATTGTCAAAAGATATAAATTCTGACGAGGAAGATGAGAAGTACGACCCGAATAATACCAAAAAACGTGGTCAAGGACAAAAAATTAGTGTCAAAAAGACGAAATGGTAAAAAACAATAAAATTTATAATTATTTTCATATAATTATAAATTAATCAGAAACCTCCAAACTGGAGGAAAATGGAGGCGTAAGCGTAGCAAAAGCCGAAGTTTTCCGAGGGAACTCCGTAGACGTAGTCGAAGGAGTTTATAACTTATTCAATCTTGTTCTTAGTAGCAAAAGGCCCGCTAATAAGTTCGCTCTGTCCATTATCTGTCTTCCCCACAATAATGTTCTCACCTTCAAACAACTCCGCGCGAATATCTGCTGCAGAAATAGTGTCATTGGTTTTCAAAGAGGATTCTTGTGTGTTCACGTTATTCACACTGATTAAATTGCCGTGCTCATCGATGCTTTGGGTCAACGTGGCTCCCGTTTTTTCAGCGAGTTTAATATTCTCTTCAATTGCGTTTTTCTTGGTTTCCTTGACACGCTGATCAAAAGCGGACTTGGCGAATGCCTCATTCTTGGTCTTCTCGTGCATAAGTTGATTGAGCTCATCCTCAATATATTCGACACGCCCCGTCTTATAGGCTTCGGGTTCCCACGGCATCCACAACCCAACAGGTCCGACAAAAACATCGTGATTCGGGTCAAGTTCTCTAAGCATTTTACATCTCAACTCAGCTTCTTCCAATGTAGGATAAACGCCTCGCACCTTTAATCCGCGTGTTGATGTCTGGAAACTATGTTTCACGTTAAATGTGTTTTCAAGATCCTCCTCATTTTTATCCATAAATGTTTTAAAATCGTCTTCCATATTCGATTTCGCCAAAAGGTCTTGTTCCTCTTTAATAAACTCCTGGTAATCTTTAGTAATATCATCAAACGACATTTTGTATTTATAAGAAACAAAACTTAAAAATTGAACAAACTTTTCCATACTCTTTGAAAATTCCCACTTCTTTAGGAACTCTTCAAAAAAGAAAACCTCTTTTTGCTTTATAATTTTTTCAGGAGAAACAAAAGAAATACACGTGAATTTTTGTCCAGCGACAGGTTTATCCTCCTCTAACAAATCCACATATTTAGGATTTGCTGTGCCTGTGCTAGTAGTTTTTTTTTCATATTTGGAAGACGACGGTGTTTGTTCTTTTGATTGTACGACCATTTTATATTTTAAGGGATTTAATTTTAAGTTTTTTATCGCATTATATATATTATTTTATTTTTTGATTATTTGATAATATTATTTTCTTAATTATTAATATAGGAAATGTTTGATACAGTTGAGCTTTTTAAGAGGATTATTAAATATTTGGTGGAAGGCTTAATGGTTGCAATTGCTGCTTATGCTATTCCTAAGCGTTCTCTTAATGTTGAGGAAATTTTGTTGCTTGCGTTGACTGCTGCTGCTACTTTCAGTATCCTTGATACTTATATCCCTAGCATTGGTGTTACCGCACGTTCCGGTGCCGGATTTGGAATTGGTGCCAATTTGGTGGGGTTCCCGGGTGGGCTATAAAATCTAAAAATTTTTTATAATAAAAATTTTATTATATAAAAATTTTATATAATAAAAATGTGTTATGAAATATAACATAAATTTATAAATAATATGATTGATTCAATATCATATTATTTTAACTCATTCGATAGTCGTCTCAGGAGTTCTCTCGCTTTTCGCTACGCTTAAGGCTTCGGATCGCTCCAAGTAACTCCTATACCCGCTAAATAGTAGTAATAAATTCCCAGTCCAATTCTTCGCATATTTTTTTCCAAATAGTATCTTGTTCAATCAACTTTTCGCGATCTTTCAACATGGGAATTTCGGGCAAATAATGTCTCTCTCCGAGCAGTTCAAATAATTTATATAATACATAATAATAATGTAAAAAGTTGACACGATAATCCGGACAATGCTTTGCATAAGGATATTGAATTTCCATAAAAAAATTACACAATGTTTCTTCCAATTCTTGTGAAATGATGGGAGGTTTAATACCCAACTTATCCTTGATAAAATTAATATGTTCATAATATTTATTGTATCCCAATTTTTTGAGCAATTCTTTTGATTTATAATATGTCAATTTTGAATATTCGATGCGTTCTTTTTTAATTTGTTGTTTTAAATTTTCAATAACATCATTCTGAATTTGAGTTGTCTCCTTTCCCTGGAATTGTGATAATATTTCTTTGAAATGATTGATTTTTTTATATGCATAAAAACATACTTCTTTGGGAGGTTCTTTATAAGACGGCTTTTCATTTTCTATCAAATATTGAACATTTACTGAGCAAATATTGCAAATTAACACACCTTCATCGTCCATTGGTATCAATTCTCCTTTGCGACATGATTTACATATATCCGACGGGCGAATAAACGAATTAACGTCTAAAAAAGACTCATCGATATTACTCAGATATTTCTGGAAAATGTTATTGTTTTTATTTTCTATTGTAAATGTTTCATCCTTATTAATTTTAAAAAAAGCATCCAATATTTTATTTTTATTTCCCGTATTTGTAGTTGTCCCTGTGGTTGTGCTGGTAGATATATTTTTTTTATTTTCGAAATAATCAAAAATGTATTTGGAATTTTCTAAAAAATAATCTTTTTTTTTTGATTTTGTAGATTTAATTTCATTGTTTATTTCATTGATTCTATCTTGTTGATCTAATATTTGTTCAATAGAAAAAGTTTGATCATTTGTGTTATCAAATATTTTTTTTATCAGTTCTTCTCTCTCTATTTTTAATTTAGGTATCCTATCGTGTTCATCCTTATTAAATTCATTCAGAAATTCACTATGTTTCCCATCTAATGTTGCTGATTTTTTTTTATTTATTTTTATCTTTTTAGTAGGTTTAGGTTTGAATGATGGCATATTATAAAATTATATATATTATTTAATTTATATTTTTTAATTAGTAATTGGTATAAAACATATTATTTAGTATTTTACAAGTTTAAAGTGAATTATACTTTTCTCAAAATAAGTAAAATGGAAATAAAAATCAATATTGAAAATAGTCTAGGTAAAAAATATGATATTAATATGAATAACGAAAAGTTTCAAAAAATGGTTTTTGTATTTAACGCTATAAATGATGGATGGACTATTAAGAAAAGAAAGGATTCTTATATTTTTATTAAAAATCACGAAGGAAAAAAGGAAATCTTTCACGACTCTTATTTGGCTTCATTTATGAAGGACAATTTTGATATGAGTAAATTGTTGATATAACAATAATTATTTACAAATTTAGGGTTGTTTGTAAATAATGTAAACTCCTTCGACTACGTCTACAGAGTTCCCTCAGAAAACTTCGGCTGACGCCTCCGTTTTCTTCCAACTCCACTAGCGTTCCGTATTCTGGGTCTGTAACTACGCGTTCCGCTCCGTCACATCCCCTAGATTAAAAAAGTTTAAATTTATATTTTCCCTGGTATATTTCATTGTTCTCTATTAGTTCTTTCAATTTTTTAACTGAAATCTTCAATTCTTTTTGAATATCTGTATAAGACGCAAATATTTTTACAAGCTCATTTGTTATTGGGTGCAATTGTTTAATTTTTATTCCTCTTATATTTTTTTGTTTAGTTGGAAGAAGATTTGATTGTAAATAATCATCTTGTAACGAAACATCCACATTTTCCCAGCGCATCCAATAATGATTATTTAATGGCGACGAATGTTTTATTGCTGTGCACATTGCTGATGGATGTTGTAATATTTCTTTCGCGGCATCCTTCGATATTTTAAATACTTTTATAATTTTGGTTTTATCGATATTTAACATTGCAACTTGTCCTTGTTTTCGTTCCTGAGTATGTACAGTTTCTCCAATATCTCGTGGTTGGAGGAAAACGGAGGCGTAAGCCGAAGTTTTCCGAGGGAACTCCGTAGACGTAGTCGAAGGAGTTTGATGTAAATTAGATTCTTGACGATCAGTAATAAAATGCCATCTATAATCCAGATAAATTGTTTTATGTTG
>Ga0209829_10002693_pt1 | contig 13354 bp, 9 predicted proteins | sample C_140205_EF_Meta_FD_187311 | JGI IMG/M metagenome (GOLD analysis project Ga0209829, IMG submission 187311) | Freshwater microbial communities from Lake Croche, Canada to study carbon cycling - C_140205_EF_MetaG (SPAdes) (version 2) | ecosystem: Environmental > Aquatic > Freshwater > Lake...
AATGCGCATCGACCGTCCTGCAAGGGGAGGGGTATCAGATTCTGACTCAAGGGGATCTTTCCCGCTAGGTCCTGACTCACGACATCTTCGATGAAGATGGCGGAGGGGGTGGGATTCGAACCCACGGAGGCTTGTGACCTCTCCGGTTTTCAAGACCGGTGCAATAAACCGCTCTACCACCCCTCCTTATTATGCTGTTCTACAGTAACTTATGAAAGTTTAAGGACAGCGTTTTTTGCGACCAATAACAGAACCATTGCCCTTTAATTGCCCATTTGCTAGGGTTTATCTTATGCAATCTAGCCCTCTCTTGAATCATCGACGTAAACGTATCCGCTCGCTGGCACCAGTTCAAGTAAACCTTAAGGGGAGAACTCGCTGGAAGGTTGAGTTGCGGGACAACGGTCGCCAACGCCACTTCTTTGAGACAGAACAAGCAGCTTTGGAGTTCATTACCAAGGAGCAAGCGAAGACCCGCAGGCTAGGAGAGCGTGCAACCGCTATCCCAGGATCTCTCCACGAGGATGCGATCCGTGCGGCGGAGGTCCTCATCCCGTTTGCCGGCGTCTCACTCACGGATGCCGCGCTCTTTTACGCCAAGACAGAGGCTCAACGCAAAAAAAGCAAGACCGCAAGCGCGGTAGCTGCCGAACTGATTGCAAATCGGAAAGCCAACCACGCAAGCACTGTTCACCTAAAAGACCTGGAGGGGCGTCTTAAGAAGTTCTGTCAGACTTTTGGAGAACACCTTGTCAGCGATATCACAACAGCAGCTTTAGAAAAATGGACCGCCAGCCTTCGGAAAAAATATTCCCCACAAAGCATCTCCAACTTTGACAGGACTGCTCGCTTGTTCTTTAGCTATGCCACCCCACGAGGCTACTGCGAAGAAAACCCAACTACCGCAATCGATAAGCCAAAGATTCCCAAGATCGAAGAGGTGGGAGTTTTCAGTCCGGCAGAGATTGAGGCGATCTTGAAAGGCGCAGAGAAGGAGGTTCTGCCTTGGCTAGCCGTAGGTGCATTCGCCGGCCTTCGCTCAGCTGAAATCGACCGTCTCGACTGGAATGACGTGAAGTTTGATCGCGCCCTCGTGGAAGTGCCTGCCTCAAAATCGAAGACCGCCAAGCGACGTCTCGTCCCGATTACTCCCGCGCTTGCAGCATGGCTCGCCCCATATTCGGAAAAGAAGGGAGCAATCCGGCCGGCAGACTTTCACAATCGACGCCGCAGGGCCTATCGGAGCGCCGGCTTCGGAAAACCTGGTACGGAGACCGAAGTCGAAAAAGCACAGGGAATCAAGTTGCGCCCAGCCCCAGACAATGTGCTCCGCCACAGCTTCGCCTCTTACCGGCTCGCCGACACCAATGACGCGGCAAAAACAGCTATCGAACTAGGTCATACGACAACACATCTTCTCTGGGGCACATATCGCGAACTTGTAACACCCGAAGCAGCAGAAGCGTATTGGAAAGTAAGGCCAGCATAGGGATATTTTAAAAAAATTAATCCCCTCCCCCTTTCCTCCCTTGACATCCCTACTCATCAGGGATTATAACGTAATCAAGTTGATCAAAAATCAGCGTTAGGGACGGCTCTCTCCGGAGTATCTACGCCCCTGGACTCACAAAGTCTGGATTTACCATAGAGCAAAATAAGGCACCGGCGGAGTGTGGAGATATCTTCCGACCGAACTCGCCTTCAACGGTATGCTGGCCCCGTTTTCGGGTTTTCGGTGTTCCACGCAAAGTCAGGAACCAAACCTCTATGATTAAACCAAACAATGTCCGATCAACTCAACGCAGCTACAGCTGCAACTCAAATCAGCAACTTACCATTTCCGGCAGCTTTAGCGCTCAACCGTAAAAATGCAGCTGCTACATTAGGAATCAGCACCGTGACACTAGACCGCCTAGTGACGCGGGGGTTAATTCGACCGGTACGCGCCTGTCGCAAGCCCCTCTTCTCTACTCGAGAATTAGAGCGTTTCTTAGACATCCACGCAGTCTCGGCAACCAGATAAACAAAAGGACCGCCCCCGTAGGAGCGGCCCCTCTTGTTTTGGATAACACTGAGGATTTTGCCATCCACTAGGGCGGTTCGCAAACACGAACCAACACCATGCACCCATCATTTAAGGGGCTAGACCCCCACAAACTAGGAACCCACAAGTTCCCATTCGTTGCTGCTTTGCGCTGCAAAGAAGCAGGATTAACCGATGAACAAGCTGAACAACTGATCGAGGCTGAGGAAGACCTAATGCCCCGATACTTCAAACCAGGAGAGGTTTGGGAGGCTGTCTGTAGCGCCTATGGATCTACCAACACGGCTCACAGGAAATGGCCACAAGTTGACAGGGCAAAACGTCGCCCAATCATCTCGCAAGGAGGAGGATTGAGGACCCTTCAACATTGCAGCCAATCTGGAGATTCCTCTGACGCACGCCTAACCGAAGACATCATCGACCAACTCTTCCCCGGCAACCCGCTGCTCTGCGTTGGGCAATCGGTACAGGTATTCTCGACAAAGGAGCGAGAGAAGTGGAGAGGGCGACTTTCAGACCGACAATTCATCGTGCCAAGTCCCATGAGTAGCCCAACGGGATTAACCAAGGATGGGCGTGAGTCAGCGAAGAGTGACGATAATACCGGAGATCGGCGATTCCTCGTCATTGAACAGGACAAAATAGACGGCAAGGACATACCTAGGGACGAACAGGAAGCGGTACTCGTACACCTATCTACGCGACTCCCCCTCGTCCTGGCTGTCTCAAGTGGCGGTAAATCAGTCCACGGTTGGTTCCTCTGTGGAGGGACGGCCGAGAGTGATCTACGGGAGTTCATGGAATATGCAGTCAGCCTCGGAGCGGATTCAGCAACATGGACGAAAAGCCAATTCGTCAGAATGCCTGACGGCACCCGTCAAAACGGGAATAGACAGGAGATCCTCCACTTCAACCCCTCCTTACTCAAATGAGCTTACCTACATTATCTCTGCCTCACGCAATTGGCGTAGGGGATTTGGCGGCAAGTCCCATTGACAAAACGAAGACACTACTAGGAGACCGCTGGCTTTGCCGAGGCGGAGCAGTCGTCATGGTTGGATCAACCGGCGTCGGCAAGAGCTCAGCATCAATGCAACAAGACATCCTCTGGGCTTTGGGAAGGGAGGCATTCGGTATCAAGCCGAACGGCGCTCTAAATATCCTCACTATTCAGGCGGAGAACGATACAGGGGATCTTGCCGTAATGTCCCGGGGCGTCATGGATGGGCTCGAACTCACGCAAGATGAGAGAGATCTTGCGAACGAGAAGGCTAAATATGTTCAGGCTATGGGGTCGACAGGCGAAGACCTGTTAGACCTCGTCGCGAAATACCTAGAGGAATATCGCCCCGATATTCTGCGACTTGATCCGCTTCAGGCGTTTCTTGGGGGAGACATCAATAGCGCAGAAGTTGCAGCGAAGTTCCTGCGCTCAGGGCTAAACCCGCTGCTCGCTCAATATGACTGCGGACTGATCCTCGTTCACCACACACCCAAGCCAAGCCGGAGCAGCGACAAAAACAGACCAGATGACTTCTCCCATATCGGGATGGGATCATCCGACATCACAAACTGGGCACGAGCTGGTTTGTACATAGAGTCATCGCACGAGCGTGGGGTCTACCGTTTCCGAGCTACAAAGAGAGGGGGGGCCATCGGATGGCGAGATGAGCTTGGGGAGAAAGAATACGACCGCTGGTATAAACACGGTGAAAATAACTGGGTGTGGGAGGCAACTACTCCCAGCATCAGGAAACCAGGGCAAAAAGACTACTCTGCCGAAAGCGTGATGCTAATAGTTCCGGAAAAAACCTCTGAGGGAATATACCGCTCAACTCTTATAGCTAAAGCGAATCGGAGTGCTGGGATTCCCATCGCCAAAGTAAAAGCGTTCATAGAACAGTTACTCGATGAGGGGCAGTTAAAGGCTAAGGAGGCGGAAGTCGGGAAAAAGGGAGGTAGAAAGGCCACGGTCTACCATAGGGCTAGAGGGGTAGCGACTTGGTACCGTGATAAGAACGGACGGCCGCAGATGAAGGCAGCAGATCAAATTAGACCACCGACCATCGAAGAGGAGGAGGAGTTTAACGATGGTATCCGAAGGATTACCTGGGATTGGGAGTCTAAAATGCGGCAAAAAATCTATCGGGAGACTGACTTAGAAAAGAAAGCCGCTCTGCAAGTTCAGCTAGATCAGGGCACGGACAACCAAGAGCTGGCTCTCCGACTATCCGAATGGGTGGACAACAACAAATAAGAGGGTTGGGTTGCGTTTCGGTTGAAATACATAAATCGACCGATCTGCAACCCAACTCGCCCGGTAAGGGGTTGGGTTGCATAACACTCTCCCCTTTAGGGGAGTGTTTGCAACTAACCAACCTATGTTCTCCCATCAAGAGAAGTTCACCCGCCGTGTAGACTCCTGTGATGTAGCCTATGATTCTGGGACATTTTGTCTCAGTCTCCTTACCCTGCAACCTTGCAACAGTGTAACCCTGCACACCTGCGACCCTGTAACCTTGAAGTCCTGTGGCCTGGGTGTGGACTACCCGACTGCAGGGTTACAGAGATGTGCATAGCCCAGCGTGTAGACCAAACACTCAGCTGCACTTGTTACCCTGTGACCCTGTAATAGAGGTCAGGGTACCAAGGTTGCAGGGTAACAGGGTGGCTAGAGTGTGCCCCTGTGATTGTAGCCCACGGTAGGTACCGGAATAGGGGTATAGAAAGGCATTGGGGGCGAATCCCGTCTTCCTCCAAACGGAGACGCTCTTCACGGCGTTGCATCAGGATTTTCGGAAGTTTACCTTTTGCCGTCGGCTCACTATATTAACACGTTTTTATGCTCGAGAACTTGAGCCCATTACCACTATCCGAAGCCCAAGCCCCGGAAAAAGCTGGTTTGACGTTGATGCAGGCCCTTGCCGTAGGCGTTAACAATACAAGCCCTGCTTACTCCCTCGCTTCAATCCTTGGGCCGATGGTGGCACTGGTGGGCTACGCCACCCCATTGGTCCTCATCCTTTCGTTTATACCGATGTCCTTGACGTCGCTGGCTTTCCTGTATCTTAACCGACGGGATCCCGACTGCGGAACGACCTTCTCCTGGGTCACACGTGCCATCGGCGTGAACTCGGGCTTTATTTCCGGATGGGTGATCGCTGCGTGCGGCATCCTACTTGCAGGGAGTCTGGGAGAGACAGCGGTCACCTATGGCCTTCATCTTCTCGGACAAGCATCTCTGGCGGAGAATCATGCGGTGGTCATTTCGGGATCAGCCGTTCTCATCATCGTGATGGTGGCCCTTGCGATCACTCTCTCGGAATCCTCCATCAAATTGCAGGCCGCCCTGACCTATCTTCAGGTGGGAGTCCTGATCATCTTCGGTTTCTTTACAGTCTACATCGCTTGGAAGAACGGCTTGCCTGCCTTCTCCAGCCAATGGTTAAATCCTCTCCACCACGGCGCGCAGCCCCTTATCGCGTCCATGTTGCTGGGAGTGTTCGCATTCTGGGGATGGGAAGCCGCAACCAATCTTGCCGAGGAGTGCCGGAACCCTTCGGACGGCCGGAGCTTCGATGTTCTCGGCTGAGAGCGTGGCTTGGAAGAAGCCGAGAAGAATGGCCGTCGGGAGAAGCCTGAATTTCATGCCACGTTCATAGGAAACCCTTCCACAAGATCCAATCTTTTTCCTTTCCCCGTCACTCAGCGCTCTGGCCGGGCGCTGTTCACCCATGGCTTGATCCACGGCACACCCAGCATGAAGGACTGATTGTGAAGCCAGCAATAGGCGGGAATGAACGCCGGTCTGTGGACTTCGTTGGTGTAACTTCCCTTGTTCTCCCCGCTCTGGAGTGTGTAGGCATGCGAAGCCATGTACGACTTGATCGAAGGGACATCAATATTGAAGTAGTAATAGCTCCGCGTGTAATTTGGAGCTGTATCCCAGCCCCCGATGCTGATTTCAAATTGGTTCTTCTCGCTATCGTTATTCACCTCCTTCACGCCGCCCTTGTAATTAGCCTCGCCTTTGCTTGCAAAGAAGAGGTAGTCGGCTTTCCAATAGAATCCGGCGCTCCACTTTCGGGCTCGGCTGACCTTCGTCTCTGTCTCGTTCACAATGGAGTAGGTTGCCGAGAGGTTGTATCCCACATCGACGGATCCATCACCCGTCGGGGCTACCATACCGTTCGTCAGCAGAGCTCCGAAGTAGGGACTGACTCCGCCCTCTTTGGAGTTGAACTGCTGGATGTCGGCGATGAGATCGTTGGTCGCCTCCCAAGCAGTGATTTTTTTATGAGCCTCGAGTACGACAGTCGGGAGAGAGGTGCTGCCGTTCGTGTTGGTACAGGAGATCAGGCTGGAGAAGGGACGCGGCAGGAGTCCGTCTGAGAGGACGGAATACGGTGTCGTGAACGAGCTTTTCTTGGTCGCGTGGTCGGCAGCATCATAATACTCCTTGCCGGGCTGATCGCCCATTCCCTCATTCACGAGGGCTGGATTGGTGAGTGAGAATAGTTGGAGGAAGATCGGCGCCCCCTGACCAGAGGCCTGCTGGGGGGATGTGTTGATCATCAGGAGTTGGTAGGCATTCGTGTCGCCGATAACTGTCAGTTGTTTGCTCTCCTTGTTTGGCACCACGCGCGCCATGGTCGAGATCCGCGGTTGGATCTTGGTGTAAACAATACTGCCGAGTTCGAATGAATTCGTCGTGGTGGCAACTTGTTTGAAGTCTGAGCCAATTTTGATCTCGGTGTTGGTATCTTTGTTATAATCGTACTCGTAGCTGCTTTGCACCCCGAGCTCAAATGCGTACACATCCTTCTTTTTTGCTGAATAACCAGCTTCCAACTTTGTGGACGTACCGTTGTTGAAGGAGTTCTGGTAGAGGGAAGACTTCTGGTATTTGTACTTGTAGCTGCATTCCTTGTAGACTTTTCCCGCATTGAACGTCGGATCGTTTTCATTCGGAACAGCCAGATAGGTCTGACCCAGGAAGACGCGAAGGACAGTGTATCCCTCCACCACCGCCACCCGCTTGAGACGTTCCGTCAGATCCGAAGGAATCGCTCCTCCGATGATGCGTGTTGATTTATTGATCTGATCGACTTCCGCCTGGGAGACGGCATCGCAGATTCCGATGAACTCATTACCTGCGATTTTTTCTCCATAGGTCTTTTTATACACTAGGTCCTGATCCTTTGAAACAGCGGGAACCATGCTGACGGCTTGAGCAGCGTTATTTTCGAAAACCACCTTCGGTCCTGTGTTTCTAATAGCAAGCGCCCCCCATTCTGTAAACTTGGCGGCATCTTTATCCCAATAAAACTTGTATTCCGTGGTTCGACTGCTTGTTTGAGTCGAGAGAAAAGCTGCCCCTGGTGTGTATGAGATCGGCTTCTTGTTGATTCGGAAGAAGAAGTCCCCGTACCACATGCGGTTCTGGACCCGGAGATCGGAGAACCAGTAGCAGAGATTTCCCTTCTCATCGGGAGCGGTCACATAGCCTCCGACCAGATTATCGATATCGTCGCCGTTGATTTCCTCAGTGAAGTCATCGAAAGGACGCGTTTCCTGTGCGTTGACTTGGATGTCGGTGACAGCATCATCCACGCTGCAGGTAAGCACAGTGGTGGGGAAGATAAGTTGCGAGTCCTTCCAACCGGTCTTGTTCTGGGGCTTGCACCAGACCATCAGCGCACGCGGCAGCGTGTCGGTCGGTGCATTCGTAGCGGTAGCAGAGGTTGTGTCCCTGAAGGCATTCAGATCGATGCAGTCGAGGGCATTGATCTCGTAACCTTCGACCCCATACTTGCCGGGGAGCAGGAGCTTTCGCGTGAAGGCAAGTGTCTGAACTCCAATCGGCTCACCCGGGAGAGCCGCGTCCTTCAGTGTGAAGACATCGATCTCCTTCTGATAGCCGTCAATCATGAAGACATAACGAGCCGGCGTGCCATCCCGATTGACTCCTGTCCACTGCAGCAGTTGTCCCCTTGTGTAAGGAATCCAGGTCCTGCATTTTTCATAGGCCTTTTTGTAATCCATCTCTATGACTTCGGTTTTTACAAACTTGGAGAGTTCAGTAGGCCCTTGAAGCTGGATTCTGTCCTCAATAAGCCCACTGAAGGAGGCTTTCCCATCCCCAAGAAGGGTGACGTAGAAGAGCTTATTTTTGGTGGCGGGAATGGCTTGGTTGATGTTGGCAACAACGACACGGCCATCAATCGTGCCCATGATGATGCATTTGCTTTCATTGGGGTGTGACTTTTTAAGTTCGGGATCGAAATTCGTAGCGGAGAAATCAACGGTTACTTCTGAGCGACCGAGTTGTAGCGTCCTTCCCTTGGGATCTGTAACAAGCGTGTCGGCGCGGAGGCCGCTACCGGCTAGCAGAAGCATAGCGGCGGCAAGGATGTGAAGAATACGTGGCGTGGTTATTTTCATGGGGTGTCTGGAGGTGAGGTTTAGGACTTATCGTGGATTTTTGAATTTCAACTTCGAGGAGGCGGCAGCTTGCTGCGCGCAGGCGAGACGGAATCCCGAGTCGTCATCCTCGTAGGTCGGAGGGTAGTCGCGGGGGCTAAGCTTGGAGATATTGAGGAGACCGAGGCTCCAGGAGGCGCCACGCATCCCGCGGTTGAGCGGCTTGCCGAGCTGGTCGGAGTACACGGCGTCGTTCCACTGCCAGACAAGGCCTCCCTGATCGAAGGTGCCATAGTAGCTCTTACTCTGCGTGTAAGCGCCCACAGGAGTGATCTTTCGCTTATCGGGCATGATGCCGTCATAATTTGCCGAGTTTGCACCGCCGGGCGGAAGTTCTTTTTTGGGCTCGGCATCGCTTCGGTTGGGATAGGTGTGGTATCCTCCAACGAGCAACTTGGTCGGGTCGTAGTAGGCCGCCTTGTACCATTCGTCTTCGCTCGGAATCCACCAAACAGCGTTTTTCTCCTTCAGGAACACTCCGGAAGTGGCGTTCTGCAGGGCGTAGGCTCCTGACTCGGTGTCGGCAAGTTTCGTCGCGCCATTGTTGACCCAGTTGGCAAAGCGCGCCGCATCGAACCATGTGACCCAGCAGATCGGACGATCACCCGACCTCGCGCCCCACTCCGGCGATATCGCAACCTCGTATTTGTACGGATCGGCGGCCGTACCGGATCCCGTGCGGTTGATCAACGGTCCCGGCTTCTCGGCTTTTCCCCGCTTGTTGACGCCCGACATCTCCACGCACCAGAGCTCTTCGATCACCTTGTTGGGCGGAACATCGGCCTTGGCGTTCAGGAAAGCCGTGTACTGCGCAACGGTCACGTCGTACTTCCCCATCCCAAATTCATGAGCAACGGCGCCGTAACCCGTTTCCTTGTCCTTGGCGTTGTGTGGATTGCCAACCAGAACGGTCTCGATAGTGACCAGCGGCTTTTCAAGACCTTTGCCAAGCATGGCATAGGGCGATGTCTTTTGAGCCCCCTGCACGCTGACAACGGGGATCGCAAGAAACATGGCCGCAACCGGAAGGAGGCAACTCTTCATGATGAGCGCTAGGGGATGGATTTTTTCAGTTGTCTACCCGGATTCGAGTCTTACTGGCTGTCGGGCAGGATCTGCTTGGAGAGGCGGAGGATCCCATCCTTCGCAAAGGAGCTGTAGGGGTAGATGCGGACGGCCTCGAGGTAAGCGGTGAGGGCGCTCCCGGTCTGACCCTGCTTCTCGTACTGCTCGGCGGTCTTGACCTGATTGACGAAGGTCGCGGCCTTAATGGTCAAGTCGGCGCGGAACTGGTTGAGTTTGGTGTCGTCGGGGAAGTTCCGCGCGACGATCTCGATCGATTCCCAGGCGCCGGCGTTGTCGCCGCGCTTCTGGATCTCGGTCGAGCGCTGGATGGCGGTCTCAATCTCGACCATGTCATCGAGCACTTTCTTCAGCGCGGCCTGCTTGTCGGGATACATGGCGGTGGCGGCGATGAAGCGGAGCTTGTCGTCGTAGATCTGGCGGTAGTTCTTCTGGCTGTTGAGGCGGTCGAAGTCGGCGATGGCCTGGGCCCCGACATCAGCTTGGGCGAAGATGCGGGCGGAGAGTTCCTTCAACTGGGGGTTGGTGGGCCAGATCTCGGCCGCGGCCTGAAGCTCACGCTCGAGTCCCGGTTTGTCCCCGGCCACGGCGGCGTTGCGGGCCTTGGCCAAGTGCATCTCTGCGGCGACCTTGACGGTCTGGACGGCGGCGTTGGGCTTGGTGGCGTCGAAGTCGGCGGCCGAGGCCTTCAGCTCGTTGACGGTGGTCTCAGCGGTTGTGTAGTCCTTCACCTCGATGGCGCTAAGGAGGAGGTTGGCCTTCTGGGTGAAGGTGAGGACCTGCTGTTTCCTAGCCATCGTGACCAACTGCATGGCGGGGAGGTTCTGGCCGATCATGAAGGTCTCGGCGAGCCGCTTGGTGGCGGTCTGGAGCTGCCTATTGTCCATCATGACCTCGAAGGAACGGAGTCCGCCGCTGACTTTCTGGATCGCTTCGTTGGCCGCCGCGTCGATGGTGGCCAGAGTGGGGGACCCGCCCGTGGTCTTGGAAAAGAGGTTCATGGCTTCCTCTCCGAGTTTCACCTGGGAGGTGCTGACGCTGAAGACGGCCCGGTAGAAATCAACCGCTATCTGGACATGCTGGAATCGGCGCTGGAGAAAGAGTTGGGTGATCAGCACCTGAAAATCGAGGCGGGATTGCTCCCGAGTGTACTGCTGGTTCAAGTCGTTCTTCTTGAGCAGGGTCTCGACCTCGATGAGGCGCGTCGTGATGGGCTGGATCTCGGCACCTTCCAAGGACTGGCGCGCCGAGGCATTCCCGGACTTGTTCACCCCTCCCACGGCATCCAATCCAGTACTCTTGGTCGCCTGCTTGAGATTCCACTCGAGCCGGCGACGCTCATTCTCCATTAATTGTCTGGCGGAATCCATGTGCAGGGTATTCTGCTGGGATCTCCAGGAAATATAGACCTGACTGGCGATAACGGAGCAGAGGTTGGCATCCATGGGGAATCCGGAGGCGACGGTGAGCTGGCGGAAGGCCTCGTTGATGTTTTGGGGGTTCACCATGCTTGGTGAGAGGAGCTCCCGGATCTTGGTCAGTGTCTTTTCGTAGGCGACGATGGAGACGCCTTCCGCCTCGGGGGAATTGAGGTATTCCTGAAACTGGGATTCAAAGAGGCGGTTGTTGTTGATGTTCCAGTTCTGGCCGTTCCAAGAGATGATTTCGTTGGCGGGATCCGCGCCGACCTTGTTGAGGCCGAGGGTGTCCAGGAAGGAGGCGGGGTTCGCTCCGGCGGGGGTTGCCGGGGCACCTGAAACGGAGGCCTGCTGGGCTATTGCGGATCCTGAAAGAAGGATCAGGGCAAGAAAAGCTTCGGTCATCTTCATGGCTTCTTGACCTCGGTGGCGCTGAGAACTCCCTTGTCCCCGACTTTTACGAGGAAGTTGTATTTCTGCTGTTTCTGAAGGTTGATGGCGTTGAACTCCTTGGGAACCAGCATGGGCAAGACCTGCCTGCCTCCATCGACCGTGATGGAAATCAACCGGCCTCCGGTGGCTGAGGTGGCCAGAAGGTTGTCGACAACCGCGTCCACCTTGTAGGTATTCCCTCGCAGGGAGTCGGCACTGGTAGCGTAAAGGGCGGCATCAAGCTCCTGCGCGTTCCGGAGCGAGGAGGGGGAACGCGAGAGGAGAAAATACCCGCCGCCTCCCAAGATAACGGCCGCAAGGAGAATCCATAACCACATGACCCCCGAGAATGATTGCTGGCGTCTGCTCATGGTGCGGGGGTCGGTTGTGAGGATGGTGAGGGGAGTAGGGTCGGGAACCATTCGTCGATCATCAACTGCTCCTTGGCCGACTCCTGGGTGAGCGACATCCGCCTGAAGAGGTTGTAGGGAGGGAAGGCGGCGGGGTTCTTGGCGAGGGTCTCCTCGGGTATGAGTGCGCGGGCGGCGGCATTAGGACTCGCGTAGGGAGAGGACTCGGCGATGATTTTGCCGATGTCGGGGCGAAGCAGGAAGTTCACGAAGGCTTGAGCCTCCTTGCGATGAACGCTCCCCTTCGGTATGGCGAAGGAGTCGATGAAGCAGTAGGTCGTGCCGGCAGGAACGCTCCACTTGTATTTGGGGCTTTGGCTCAGCAACTCGCCAGCCTGGGCGCTCCAGAGGATGCCGAGGGAGACTTCCCCCCTGGTAAAGGGTTCCATGGGGGTGCGATTGGCGAGGATGCGGACGTAGGAGAGCCATTTCCGGAGTGTCGGTCCGATGGCGTCGAGCGTCTCGTAGGCGATGCCGTTGAGCGGGGTGACATGACCCGACATCCAGGCCATCTCGACCAGGTTGTTCTGGGAATTCTCGAGCCAGATGTTCCCGGCGAATTTTGGATTGAACACATCCTGGAAGGTCTTCACGTCCTGCTTCACAAGGTCGGTGTTCACGAGGATGCCCATCACCCCGGCAAGGTAGGGTGCCGAATATTGGTTGCCCGGATCGAACGGTAGATTCAGGAACTCAGGGGAGATGTTCTTGAGATTCGGAATTGCCGCCCGGTCGATCGGGTCGAGCTTTCCTTCGCGGCGCAGGCCATTGATCGCCCAATCATCCAGAATAAAGAGATCGTTGCGTCCGAAGGCATTGAGCAGTTCGGCTAATTGCCCCCACTCTGACTGGATAATCTCCCGGTGAACCTTGATGCCGGTCTCTTTCTCAAAAAGGGCGATAACGGAATCGGGAACATCATCCTCTTCATCGACGACGATGTTGAGGAGGTTGTCTCTGGAATCGCGTTGCCCGCAACCCGGGAGACATACGACGGCCAGAACAAGTGCGAGTATTCGTCGGGTTACCATGAGTCAACAATGTGTGGAATCGCATAGGTGAAGGCAACTCTTAAAACCTCTTTTTTGAGGCTCTGGTGGTGGGTTCTCCGTAGTTGGTATCCGGTAGCAGGGATTCAGGGATTCAGGGCGACAGGCTACTGGGAGAAATTTTTTTCTAGGGGTGGATGAATACGTTGCAGAAGCGAAAAGCCCCTCCCACGGGGGTACCCCACGGCGGGTGTGGTCACCTAGCTTGGATGCAGGTAGAAGGGCTATTTCCGTTGCCCTCTAATTGCCCTTAAAATGACTTTTCAAGACGACCCAAGACCACACAAGAGGAGAGTGAATCTCTGTAAGTCACTGCCACAGAGTAGGATAATTGGCTTTCAAGACCGGTGCAATAAACCGCTCTACCACCCCTCCTAGTATCAGGATTTGAAGGTAATGGGATTGCGGGCATCAAGTCGAGACTTGAGAGTATTG
>Ga0209829_10002694_pt1 | contig 13354 bp, 4 predicted proteins | sample C_140205_EF_Meta_FD_187311 | JGI IMG/M metagenome (GOLD analysis project Ga0209829, IMG submission 187311) | Freshwater microbial communities from Lake Croche, Canada to study carbon cycling - C_140205_EF_MetaG (SPAdes) (version 2) | ecosystem: Environmental > Aquatic > Freshwater > Lake...
AAATCCCGGGTTATAATTATTATCTGTTCCTAAATCCGTCGATTTAATATTACTTACATTATTTTGAATTGTTAATTGATTTGTACTACATTTATTATCTGGATTATCTATCCCACCAAACAATTTCTCAATAATCGCATTTTCGTCTGGGTTTTCATATGCCACAACTCCTTCCAATTTGCGCATTTCATCAATATTCAATACTACTTGGAATGCATTTGTTCCATACAATCCTTCTTGGCCACACATCACATTTGCAGAAACCCCTCGCATCATATCCAATTCCGCATGTCTTGCTGCTTTCAAGAACATTTCCGGCGTTTCTTCAAACGACGCCTTTGCAATTGGACCAATATTATCATTATTAATTCCATGTCTGAATATCGATATTAATTTATTCGTAAATGTCATTCTATCACACAATACACTTAAATGATGGAAATTAATATACGTTCCATCAAATTCCACAACATCCACCAATTCATTGTATATCGTTTGCCGTGCCGCTTCAATTCCAAATATCTCGTATATTTCAATAATATCATTACTATATGTCCTCGACGAATCGATATAATCCAATGCGAGTACATCTAATATATTCGTTCCGATTGTATCCAGTACCCAAATATCCTGTTTTTTATACGATCCGGCACTTTCAATGACATTATCTTTAATCTTTCTAAGAATGACTTTCTTGATATTCTTAACTCCACGAATAATCACATTATTCAATAACTGGTCTTGGAAATTCTTCAGGATATATATTTGATCCGATTGATCTAATGGGTTAATTTTCAAGTTTTTTCCGGACGCCTTACCCTTACTTAACACGTTATTCATACGAATGCGGAATACTAATTTGTCCGCATTGTAGTCCGAGTACACACACGAAATTTCATTTTGGTATCCATTTTTTAATGTGAAATTAATATCATCCATCGTAATATTTTTCTCCAACATAATCTCCGGGTCCATTACCATTCTAATAATCCATTTTGATTTCTCATTATCGTCGGTTAAAGACATTTCCGCACACTCATCTATCATTTGCTCAAATGACCTATACTGCTCCATCGTATTCTCATCTTCACTAATCAATGTATTCAAATTATCTGGGTCAAAACACATCTCTATCGACTGCACAATTTCTTGCAATTTGGTATGTTCCAACATATACATAATCGATTGCGCCTTTTCCCTATCCGTCTCTTCTTCCGGCTTCAAGAAAACGGTCAATGACGGATTCTTTGGTTCAGATGATAATGACAAAATTTCCTCGATTCTCGGTACGCCTCGCGTGACGTTTGACTTGCTAGAAATTCCGGTGTGGTGAAATGTGTCTTGTACGCACAGCCCATTATAGGTGTTAAAAGTTCTTGGACCAGCAACAGTTAAATCATATGCATAATTTGTTGTATTGGGCACTTCTTCAATACTTTTAACTTGATCAAACAATACATTCTTATATTTATCTGCCCGTCTAGGCTCTAATACTATTTCACCATTAATTTCATTCGGAACAGTCAAATATGATCTATTAAATTCATAATCATTTTTATATGTATGATCGGCTATAATTTTTGTATTTGTAATTTTATAATCTAATTTGGTATTTAATATTTGTGCTAATTTCTGCGCTTGTTTATTTGTTGTGAATAAATGATATATTTGATGAATATTCTCACTTAATGTACCTCTGTTATTTGATTCTTGTTTCTTAGGTTTGCTGATAAAACTGTAAATTCCCAAATTATTTAATATTTGTTGAACATCTAATATCATATTCTTTGAAACTGAACACGCAGAAATACATTTGCGTTTAATATCAATATATCCATCTCCACCTATATACGCATCTAGAAATCCTTTTAAGCATTCTTTATTCGAAAACACAATTATATCACTAATGAATTTATTATGACTCAATTTTCCACACAAATGTTCCAATATTCTGCATAACAGAGTATTATAAATACGCATATCTTGACTTGTCCATCCTTCTTGACATTTATTTTCATGTCTATAAATTTTTGTTGTTATATTCCAAGCCTCACATAATTCTTCAATAGGTTTGAAATATGCCGCATCATTATTCGAAATAGATACTTGAAATTTAGTCATACATCCTTCTGCCGCATACGCCCCAACTAAATATCCAAAATTATAATCTAATGGGATTGTTTCTGGGATATTATATGCATTCATGCTCGTTTGTTTGACGTATACACATCCAGGATTGTAACTTGTCTTGGATTTACAATCTTTTCGAGCAACATTGCCGACTTTTACTCCAAAACTATCACTGCGTTTATATGGTAATGTAAATGTTTTATTTGCGTGATTTTTCCACCAATGATGTTCATACATTACAGCTTTCGCTTTTTCAATTTCAGATGAATATAAATATTCCGATGGCGACAATATTGTTTTCAAATCTAATCCGGCTGACTCTGTAAATTCAATTTGTTTTGTACTTACCGGTAAATAATCTCCGACCTTTAACGTGTCTCCATCTACCGGGATAATTTTTCCATCAACTAATTTCAACAATGATTTGGCTTTTGTTGCAATAACTTCACGTTCTTCGCGAGTAGTTATTTTCAACATGGTATCTGTACCATCTTTATTGATAACTGGATGACGCGTAACCGCTTCGATTTCTTTCCACTCTATATCACCGGCTTCATTGCACGACGGGATTTCATAATATTCCGCCATTTCGGCATATGTCGTATCTTTATCTTGATAATATTCCAGTTTTTTGGGTGCGGCAATATGTTTTTCAATGAACTGACCGATTTGCACCTTTTTGACTATTCCTTCACGATTTCTCACAATAATTTCAGTTTCATATGTTACTGAGTTAAGTGTGTTATGAACAATGACACCATAATCCGTCATAAAAGTTTGATTGCCTGGAACAGTGAAATCATAGACGTATTCTGTTTGATCTGGGGTATAAATTTCAATGTTGGTAATTTCGTCCCAAATAACACTTGAATTTGCGGCTTGTTTCAAGATACTGAGTTCATTCTCGATTTTCTTGACGTCTTCATGCGATTCAAATATCGAGATATATTTCTCCAATGTTCTGCGTCCAATCGATTCTTTCTTCGCCCATCGTCCATAATTACGGCTTTGACCGGGCAATTTAAGGAGTTTTCCGCATGCCGCAATGACTTCGCCAAGTCCGTTGATTTTATCGATTTCATCGGATAAATCGTGTGCGTCTGGACGATTAATGTAATCGACCAAGTTTTGGAGTTTATCCGCATGTACAAGAGATCCAATATGGCGTTGATACGCGGGAGCATATTTAGATGAAATGGCTAAATTATATATATTTGAACCACGAGTGAAATTTTCTTTGATTGATCCAAATATATCAAAATAGTTTATCATTAACGCCATATCTTTAATCAATTGTTTTGATCTACTACATACTCTAATTTGGTTGTGTAATTTATCGCATTGGAAATTTCCGTCTCCATCTATATATGCCTGTATAAGCCCGGCTTTGAATTCGTTTGGCGCCAAGAATGCAAAATCGGGTACGCGTTTTACGAATGAACCGTTTCCACAAGTTTCTAGAAGGAATTCTGCTAGAGGTTTATAATTAAAGCTAGATGAAACTGATGGGCCATATTCCCCCTTATATTTTCTGACAGTGACCTCTTTTTCAAATCGATCTGCAAAAGATTTAACATTTTCGATGAAATGGGACGAAATATTTGATATACTAATAACATTATTAGAAAGATTTCCTTCGGCCAAATACGCGCCAATGAACCATCCAAACAAATAATCCAATTTATATGTTTTAGTGCCTATATTAATAGTATCATTAACAAATGTGTTGTCAATATGTTTTGCCACAGGAATGCGCATACCAACTGTCATGTCTGCTCCAATAATAGGCGAGACCTTTTGATCTTTTCGAATTAAATGCGAATGGCTGGTTGTTGTATCTACTATACGGCCACTTTTAGTTGTCACCTTCATCATCGCTCCATTTGGGGGATGTCTGCTAACATGCGATATTTTATTCCAGTGGGTTTGTTCTTGTTCATCCACGCCAACAATATAATATTCATCTTCTAATGTATCCAATAATGTCTCCACGCTATTAACGTGTCCAGTATTAAAGGTGAATTCTGGCAATTGATCGATAAAGCCATCGCACAATTCGCCGATTTCTTCTGTGACCATGGAAATATTTTTTGTTTTTTTATTTATTTTTGCACACCTAATACGCTCTGTGAACCTACAACACATTTGCGTGGTCGGCTCTCCAATACTCTGCGCCGCAATCATTCCTACCATTTCCCCAGGTGCAACAATCGCTCGTTTATAATTAAGCACGATGGTATCGAGCAGAATAGTGAGTGCTGCTTTATTGAATCGTTTGATATACAATAATTCTTTAGGAGATAAGTTGAAATAATAGAGCGTTTTAAATAGTTCAGTTGGGGGAGCGCATCTGATCTTTTCTAGATTCCCATACGTGAATTCAATCATTTCGAATGCTTCGAGTGGCGTGATGTCGGAAATAGAGTTGACAGTAATATTTTGTTGTCCTTGAATATTGTTAATGATATGCGCAAATGCTACAGGAACATTAACAACACTATCGCCTTTATTCTTGAAGACATTTTTGATAATACTATCTCTATTCACAATCATCATATCAGTATAAAATTTTGCCTTTACTTGGAATGCTTGTGCTTGGCGTTTCAAACGAGTCATTGTATTGGATACAAATATGGTGGACAACATTTTATTTTTCCCGGATTCGTCGGGGATATTGAAATGCGCGTAAATATCTTGGATGCTCATTGATACTAATGGGATGGGCTGATTTTCGACCTTGATGGGGTCAATACCGTCATCGCCGTACGTGAACTGAACAATCTTGCCTTTATTTGTTCGCAATGCCATGTCGTACCCGACCATGAGATCTTCAAGACCCTTGATAAGTCGGCGCTGGATATATCCTGTAGTGCTTGTATCGCGGACTTGAAGACCGTTGGCTAATCCAAAATTGAGTGTGGTTGGAATAGTTAAATCGTACATTTTTGGGTGATTTTCTACACCAATGACATTTATTTCGACAATCGTATCTAATGCCACGTCATTATACGTTTCGTTCGTATTGATATTTGATATAATCATCCGAGAAATATACCGGTTAATTATCTCGCGTTCTTTTGGTATAAAAGAATCGGCGTATACTTTTCCATTAATCAGTAATTTTAATGCATGACGATATAATGCAGCACGCGTCTCAAATTCACCCAATACTTTTTCTATAAATAGTTTACACCATTGCGAACGAATTAATAATTCACAATCATTCGGATAATTTTTCACAATTCCAAAAATTCCAAGACGAGAACATAACATACTAAGATCTTCAGTTAATTTTAATGAATCTGCAAATAATACAATATGATCACCTCTAACCCGTCCAAATGCGAAGAAGTATGCATTTAATAATCCAATGATGAAACGTTCAGGCGCGATAAATGATTCAACTGGAACTCGCAATTTAGTACGTGTCGACGAATCATAATTAATCTTTTCTTTTAGATAATTAGTCACTGTATCATCGACATTTTTGTATGAAGTTAATAAATGTCCGACAAATATACCATTTTCTTCATTCAACTCAAACTTAATGTTATCTATCATAATATGATCCGCTACAATAGGCGGTTCACATAACGCCGCGGTAACTGGAACACAATCCCCTACTTTAATATCTGGACTAAGCATTTCCTTTAATTTTTTGGTTTCTGGGTTCCAAATCAATAACGATTTGCTTTCAGTAACAATAACATTTCTACCTCCGCTTGTCTTTATTTCATACAAGTGTGTTCCAGGATCATGTCTGGTGATGGCGGTAACTTCTCCCCAAGTAACCTGTCCATTTTCGTCCGTAGTAGGAATATACACGTCCCCATTATTAATATTCAATAATTCCATTTGCCGTTCAGTGAAATGCTGTACTTTTGTACTATTCTGAGTATCGTCTAATTGGGCATCTATCCATTTTCCAATTTCTGTATATTTAGCTTGACTATTTTCAATTATAATAATAGGAGTTTCCCATGTTACACTTTTCACAGCAGTATCAATAAGACCAACTCGTCCGGCCATTGCATGAAAGAATAATTCTTGGGGATTAAGTCCATTAATATATGAGCTTTCAACAAATCCGCGTGCGCCGGGCGAATCATCGAATTTTGTGAAATGCGGCAAGGTTCTGTTATCAAACCCGTAAGGAATACGACGCCCATCTACATTCTGTTGCCCTAAACACGAAACCATCTGGGAAATGTTAAGTTCACTACCCTTTGATCCCGCGTTTACCATGACTACAAATCGATTATCTTTATCCAAACTCTTCAGACCAATCTTCCCTGCTTCAGCGGATGCCTGATTTAATATATTATTCACTTTTGTTTCAAACTCCTCTTCATTTGTTTTTCCCGTATTATTTTCAAATACTCCTATTTGAGTCTGATCAATCAGATTCTTGACATCGTTTTTCTTCTCCGCGATAATTTTAATAATCGCTTGATTCGTCTTATCGTCTGCCTTTAAATCGCTAATACCAACACTAAACGCACTTACCTTCAAATATTCGGTAACAATATTTTGCAAATCATCGATGAAATCGGCGGATGCCATATTCCCGTAATCATTGCATACACGATGAATCAACCCCTTTGATCCCGCGCCAAGAACCCCCTTTTCCATTTGTCCTCGAATATATTGTCCGTTTCTAATTTCAAGTACATTATTTGACGTTTTAGTATCTTCATCATCTCCAATCAGCTTAGTTTTATACATCATTGTTATAGGGGGTAATATTTGCGACAAAATATCAAAACTAGTAATAATCCCGTCTTTATTTCCAAATAACGCAGTATTGTTAACTCGCGGAAACATCATCAATAAATTCATTGCTTCTCTGGGCGTAAATCTAATATTTTCTCGTGTAAATCTGTAGCTCCCCAATAACGAGTCCTGGAAAATTCCAATAATAGACGCATTATTCGCCGGACTAATCATTTGATATGGCACCGCTGCCAAATTTCTCAATTCCGAATCTGATTCCATATCCTGTGCTAAATGAAGATTCATCTCCATGAACATTTTATAGGCTTACCAGCCACCTAATCTTTCGAATTAGGATTGGACTATACCTTGTGCCTTATCAGGTTGATTAGACCATCATATAAGACCTGTAACCGTCTAGTCTCTGAACCTTACCCATACTCTATCATAACGAGTTTAGGGTCTTGGCTGCGGATTGCACAATCTTTTACGTTTTTACCATTGGGTTCGTCAATTAAACGAGTTCCTCTAAAATCTTTCGAAATTAGAGTGGTAGTAAAAGCTCTAAGTGGTTTCCCGCAATTTGATCACATTGCCATTTAATTAATTCTTATTATCTCAAGAATTGTTAAATAACTAGAGGATTATATCTATTCAATACCATATCTTCTTAAAGATACCGAATAAGTAATCATTCCAATGTTTTCCCAACTAAGTATTGATTACAACTTAATTGGCATTCCCCTGTTGGTGACAAGATTTATCACCATCAAAGTCGGCATTATACGGCCGGGTGCAGGCAACGTTCATTCTAAATGTGTCGCCTTTATGCATGATACGAGCTATATGACAGAGCATTGACATACGATGTAAAGTAGGTTGTCTATTAAACAAAATCGGGTCACCATTCATCATGTGGCGGTGAACCGTGTCACCGTCTTCAAGAGTAATAGATTTCCTGTCTACATATCGCAATGTAATTGAATCGCCATTTTTTCGCTCTAATATTTTGGCGCCCGGATGTTCATCGGGGCCATTTAATACCAATTTCATAAGAAATGCGCGGTTTGCACTGTTTACGATAATCGGTTTAGTAAGATTCTTTGCAATTTTCATTGGAATCCCTAATTCGCGAATGGAAATATTCGGGTCGGCGGTGATTACAGAACGCGCACTGAAATCAACACGTTTCGCCATAAGATTACCTCTCATTCTACCACCTTTTCCATTCAATCGATCCTTAATAGATTTTAAAGGACGACCCGATCGTTGTGCGACAGATGCTACACCGGGGATTTTATTATCGACTTGAGTGGCGACGTAATATTGGAGAACCGTTGTCCAATCTTCAATAACATTTGCCGGCGCATTATTTTCCATTTTTTCTTGCAATGTTTTATTTGTTTTTATAATATTGACTAAAATATGACTTAAATCATCTTCGCTGCGTTGCTGTGCGTCATGTTTTACGGAAGGTCTGACCGCTGGAGGGGGTACTGCCATCACTTGACAAATCATCCAATCGGGGCGCGACCAAAGAGGACTGAATCCCATAAAGGAAACATCTTCGTCCGAAATACGTTTGAGAATTTTAAGTACCATTTCAGGGGTGAGTTTTATATTCATCGGTTCATCGTTCGCATCAATCCATTCGGCGCAAATAGTCGCCAATCCTTCCTTTTTAATTTTTAATGGTTGTTTGCACCCACACCCATCTGAAGTCGACTCACCGCATTTTTTAATTTTACTAGATAATGCAAATACATATTTCCAACGATTATCTCCCGACATTTTAAGTGCTTGACGGTACATTTCTTTATTTATTAACAATTTGCTACACTTGAAACAAACACATCTTAATACTTTCAAGATGGTGCTTAAATATTGAATATAAAATACCGGACGAGCTAATTCAATATGTCCAAAATATCCCGGAGTTTGCATATAATCTAAACCATCAGTAGGACATATTAATCCGGGTTCGAGGACACCCATTCGTGGATCAAATAGACCGCCGATAATTGGTTTATTGTTGATATATGTATCTCTAGTAGTAATCTCGGCAACGGAACCCTTGCGGATTTCATCGGGAGATAGAATACTAAATTGTATTCCAATAATCTTGGAACAATTATTGTGTTGCATGTTTGCCTTCGAAATTTTCGACATCTCCTTATAATACAATAATACTATTTAGATTGTTTTTAAATCAATTTTTATTTTGTTTTGTTTTGCCGAAACGGAATAGACAAAACAAAATAGTATGATTCTATGCGTATATCAACACTGATGAATCATTATTTTCAATGGCACAAGCTAAATTCAACAAATCATCCAATCCTTCATCAAAATCAACTTTTATCATCCACCCGATTTGTTTTAATTTATCATTGCTAATGTGATACCGTTTATCATTGAACGGGCGATCTTCAATATACGTAATCCAATTATCATAATCCACGGTATTTTTAATTCGTCGAATTAATTTATGTGCGATTTCAGTCACGCTATATTCATGATGTTCATCACTGCCGATATTATATATTTCCCCAACCTTTCCCTTTTCAATAATACATTCAAGCGCAGAACAAACGTCTAAAACATGTAAAAATGCCCGTAAATTTGTTCCATCGCCTTGTATAGTCACCTTTTTATCTTCATTTAATAATTTTATAAAAAGTGGGATAAGTTTTTCAGGGTATTGATTTGGACCGTATACATTATTTCCACGAGTAATTATAATCGGCATTTTAAATGAAAAATAGTAGGATTGCGCAATAAGTTCAGCGGCGGCTTTTGTTGCGGCATATGGATTGGTTGGACATAAAATCGTATTTTCGGTTTTCTTCACTTCATTTTCAGCAATCATCGATTCGCCGTAAACTTCGTCGGTGGAAATATGGATAATTTTCTGGATTTTCCCGTATTTTTTAGCCGCTTCTAATAAAGTATGTGTTCCTAAAATATTGTCATGGGTATATTGAATTGAATCATCAAATGAATTCTGGACATGTGATTGTGCAGCAAAATGAATGATAGTATCAATCTTATAATTCTCTAGAATATGTGCTAAAAGATCCATTGAACATAGATTTCCGCGAATTAATGTATATCTCTCTGAATCTTGAATCTCTTGTTTAATATTATTTTTGTTTGCACAATAATACATGGCATCAATGTTTATAATATGTACATTCGGATTGGTATAGAAATAATAGTTGATAAAGTTTGATCCAATAAATCCACAACCACCAGTTACTAATAATCGCATCGTTGTTTTGATATTTCCAAATATTATATTTATTTCACTTGAACTCAAAATTGCAATTACAAATTTACAAAACAAATAAATAAATAAAATTGATTTGTATTTAGATATAATAACAATAATAATAATAATAATAACAGTAACAGTAAAAATGTAACGAGATATTCAAAAAAATAATAACAATAAAAAGGGGTCGATTAATAATCGTATTGGGAAACAAATTGTCGAAAAATCTCGTCGCCGAAAAATGAATGAAAGTTCGGACAGCGATAATGGTGGTGGCGACGATGATGACGAATCGAGCGAAGAAGATGATACTGTTATTGATGATGGATCAGCTACCGTTGTCAAGAATAAAATGAATAAACACGAATACCGGAAATTTCTTGCTAAAATATTCCCATCAAATCATATTAGTAATAAAATTAACGCGGGAAATAGATTAAATAAAGTATTGTTGGAAGAAGAGGATGATGAGGAAGAGGGGGATGAATCGGTGAAATCAAAATCTAAAAAGGCAGTAAAAGCAAAACAGGAACGGGGCAAGGAACGGGACAAGGAACGGGACAAGGAACGGAATAAGAAGAAAAAGGAAAAGGTGGTAGAGTCGGAGGAGGAGGAAGAAGAAGTCGCCGTGTCAAAAACATCAAATAAATCTAAAAATAATGCAACAACCACCAATGAGAATCAGTATAATATTATATTTACTATTGGCAAAAATGGGACAATAGAAGACGATGAAGAATATGATGAGGAGGATGAAGATGAGTGGACGGATGATGATGAAGAAACGGAAGATGATGAAGAAACGGAAGACGAGGATGTAAGTGTTAATACTGATAGTAGTGATAGCGATGAGGAAGAGGAGGGGGAAGAGGGTGAGGGAGAGGAGGAAGAGGAGGGGGAAGAGGGTGAGGATAGAGAGGAAGAAAAAAGTGTAGAGGGAGAAAGGGGGAATAAAGAAACGGACGAAGAAGTACTTAATCAATTGAAAGAATCATTGAAAAAGGATACCAAAAATAAAATGATTCAATCGTGTATTAAAACATGCGAACAATCTATTGCGAATCGACTTGTGCGTACTGAAAAAAAACAAAAACGACAGAAGGAAAAGAATTCCCGGATTTTCAAACGAATTATCCGCGACAAGAATACGATGAATGATTTTACATTCTTCAATAAAATGGAAACACCTAATCAAATTAAAATTATTAAAGAATTGCGCGAAATCAATAAAATCACGCGCATTGAAAAACCATACCGCCTCACTCTTCTTGAATCAAATATCCCGCCGATTTTCAAAGCTGCTGCTATGAAAAAAATCAGTTCATTGCGATATATGGAACCGGGATCAGGTGAATATTATAAAATTAAAAATTGGGTAGATACTTTTATGCGCATTCCATTTGGTCATTTCGAAACGCTCCCGGTAAATATCGAAGACGGGGTCGAAAAATGTCACGATTTTATGGCAAATGCACAATCTATTCTCGATAGTGCAGTTTACGGATTAAACGATGCAAAAATGCAGATTATGCAAATGCTTGGACAATTAGTTACTAATCCACACGCTATTGGTGCTGCAATTGCAATTAGCGGACCACCCGGAACTGGAAAAACATCGTTGGTGAAAGAAGGAATTAGTAAGATTTTGAATCGTCCTTTTGCGTTTATTGCGCTCGGTGGTGCTACTGATAGCAGTTTCCTAGAAGGTCATTCATATACATATGAAGGAAGTACTTGGGGAAAAATCGTGCAGATTCTTATTGATAGTAAATGTATGAATCCTGTTATTTATTTCGATGAATTGGATAAGATTAGTGATACTCCCAAGGGGGAAGAAATTGCGGGGATTTTGACACATTTGACAGATACGTCACAGAATAGTCAATTTCATGATAAATATTTTGCGGAAATTGATTTTGATTTGAGTAAGTGTTTATTTATATTTAGTTATAACGATGAAAGTAAAATCAATCCTATTTTGAAAGATCGAATGTATCGTATCCTAACAAAAGGATACGAAAAGAAACAAAAAACGGTTATTTCAAATCAATATTTACTTCCTAAAATCCGCGATCAAGTAAAGTTTCAAGTCGAAGATATTATTATCCCTGACGATGCACTACATCATATTATTGAAAATCATTGCTCTGGGGAAGACGGTGTTCGAAATCTGAAACGGTGTCTTGAAATTATTTATACGAAATTGAATTTGTATCGATTAATGCGCCCCGGCACGAATTTGTTTCAGGAAGATATGTCTTTAAAAGTAGAATTTCCATTTACCGTAACTAAAGATATTGTCGATAAATTAATTAAAACCGAGAAACCATCCATGGGAATGAGAGGAATGTATATTTAGATTTCGTTGGGTTGATTGTTTTGTTGTATTTGTTGTATTTGTTTTGTTTACAATTATATTTTTATTTTTTATTTTATGTGTATATAATAAATGGTAAAATCGATGCGTAAATTAGGAAAAACCAAAAGAAATAGAACGATGAGGGGAGGTGTTAGGTGGCAAGATAAGGTATATGGGCCCACGCCGAATGATTTTACTAATATGCGGGAAAATGAAAAAGAAACATATATAGATAACAGGTGGGGTGAATACCGTGCAGTTCAGGATAGAATTAAACTTCGATTAACTGACTCCACATATTTGCCCAAACTCGTAGATAATGATAATAAAATAATAAAATTAGTAGAAGAATGGATCCGAATTAATAGACCGCCTCCACCAGAATCGAGACAACCAGAATCAAGTCGGTTGCCATTAGAATCAACTGATTCTTATTTTTCAAAACCGATTGGTTTTGATGTTTCAAATGAAATATCAGCCCCTCCTCCACCGTCATTAAAATCAAGTGATTCTTATTTTTTACACCTTTGCACATTTAAAATGCCGGTTTATTTCTTCATTTACTTTAATAATATTTTTTGACCATAAAATTTTATATTTGTATTTTTTTGGTGAAATATAAAAATTGTCTATTTTATTTTTTTTAATTTTATATAACTCATCAACTAATACATATTTATGTGTAAAAACAAATAATTGTTGTTCATTAAAATTATTAAACTCATTAGAATTTTCATTATAAAACCTACAATATATACAATGAAAATACTCACCCATGAAGTTATATCCATCCTTTAAAATAACATTATTATTTTTTTCACAACTATTACATTTAATTAATTTACGTACGCCATTATTCTTAATTTCATATAAAGTAA
>Ga0209829_10002695_pt1 | contig 13352 bp, 9 predicted proteins | sample C_140205_EF_Meta_FD_187311 | JGI IMG/M metagenome (GOLD analysis project Ga0209829, IMG submission 187311) | Freshwater microbial communities from Lake Croche, Canada to study carbon cycling - C_140205_EF_MetaG (SPAdes) (version 2) | ecosystem: Environmental > Aquatic > Freshwater > Lake...
GTGAGTCCGCACCTTCGAGGCTGAGCAAATATCCGATCGGCAGACGCGCGGCGGTCGCATCATCGGCGGTGCGCCATTTCTCCACGTGCGCAGCGAGCTGGCGGCGATCGCGGATTTGCACGAGCTCGCCCGCCTCCTCCATGGCGCGATACCACGCCAACTGACCTTGCGTCATCGCCCACGCCTGCGCCGAAGACCGCCACCCAAAAATCGGACTGTAGGCGTCATGCTCCAATCGCGCGAGCTGCGTCGCGACGCAAAGGCCGATGCGTGCACGACGCATTTCCGGAAACGAGACCGTGCCGCGCCCTCGCCCAGCCTTGTCGCGCAGATGCGCTTCACTTCGGCGCAATTCCGCGAGCGGGAGACGGAGATCGCGATTCCATTCAATGGCGTTGAGCGCGAGATCGAGGTGCGCATCGAAAATGAAAGACGGGGTCATAACTTGAAAAGCAGGTCGAGCAAGAGGACGCCAGCGAGGCCGAGAACTCCGATCAAGGTCTCGACCACCGTCCACGTGCGTAATGTCTGGCCCACCGTGAGGCCAAGGGATTCCTTGACGATCCAGAATCCACCATCGTTGAGATGCGAGAGAAACAGTGAGCCACACCCGATCGAAAGCACGAGGAGTTCACGGTTAATCGACGCATCCTGCGCGAGCAGCGGCACGAGCAAACCCGCCGCCGTCGTAATCGCGACAGTCGCCGAGCCAGTGGCCACGCGAATGAACGCCGCCAGCAGCCAACCGTAAATCAGGGGAGGAAGATGAAACTGCCCCGCGACATTACCCAACGCCGTAGCCACTCCCGCCTCGCGCAGCACCCGGGCAAATCCCCCGCCCGCCCCCACGACCAGCAACGTCAGTCCGATTCCGGCAACGCTCTGTTCTGTAAACGAGAGAATCTCCTTTCGCGAAAAATCGCATGCGCTTTGGAAGATCACCGCCGCCGCCAGGAACGCAAAAATGAGTGCGAACACGGGGTGTCCGATAAAATTCAACGTCGTGCGCCAACCGTGGCCCGCCGGCAGCAGCAGATCCGCTCCGGTTGCCAGCAACATCAACCCGATCGGCAAACTCACGACCAAGAGCGTCGCGCCAAACGACGGCGTGCCACGGCGGGTCTCCGTTGCCAGCGGCGCCTCGGGCGTGGACACCGCGACATATCGCACGGCCCAACGCGCGAACAGCGGTCCGGCCAGCGCGGCCACGGGTAGCCCGAGCAGGAAACCGAGACCGAGCACGCGTCCGGTGTTGGCCCCCAACGCTTCGATGGCGATGACCGGCCCTGGGTGCGGCGGCATGAGTCCGTGCATGACCGAAAGAAACGCGAGCAGCGGAATCGCGAGCAGGAGAAACGGCCGCTTCGTTTCCCGCGCGAGCGAGATGAGCACCGGCAGCAACAACAGCAGCCCCACCGCAAACCACGTGACCAACCCCACCGAAATCGCCAGCGCCACGATACACCACTCGGCGCGTTGCGGTCCGAAAAAGGCGCTGAACTTTTTCGCGAGCACCTGCGCCGCCCCCGATTCTTCGAGCAGCTTGCCCAGCATCGCCCCGAGCGCGATCACCGCCGCGATCCCGCCCAACGTCGCCCCGAGCCCTTCTTGAAACGTCTTCAACACCGCGAGCGGTGCCATGCCCGCTCCCAGCCCGACCAGCAGCGCCGCGATGAACAGCGCGAGAAACGCGTTCATCTTCCGCCACGTCACCAGCAACACGAGCACGGCGATCGACGCGACCGCCAACAGCATCAGGGCACCGGGAGTGGTTGCGATCATCAGATCGAAATAAATCGCGCCCGGCCGACCACGGGCCAGATCGCTGAGGCGCGGCCCGCTGTCGCGACGTGCACGTGACTGTGCAATGCCACCGTCGGACAAATGTGCCACGGGATGCCGTGCAGCACGGTGCCAACGGGAAACAGTCCCGCGTCTTCGGTCTCCAACACGAGGTGCTCTTCATTATGCCCCACGGCGCGCGCCGTGGGTAGCTCAGGAAAAATCACGCGCGGGTGCGGCATTTCGCTGGCAACCGCCTTGTGCCCAAGATCAAGACAGAGCCGATTGTGCGCCGGTCGGCTAACCACCCGTGTAAGCAGCGTCGCAGCAGGCAAGAATTCAAGATCCGGCATTTTCGTCCCGTAACCAGCGTCCCACAGCACACAGGTTCCAGGGCTGCACTCGACGTTTCCGCGTCGAGCGTGGAACGGAAAGGTCGGCGTGCCGCCCGCCACCACGCGCGGCACCGTCATTCCCGCGGCAACCCACTCAGCGCGCAATTTCTCCACCGCCGCGTAGTCTCGCTCGCACGCATCGGCGCGTTCTACTGCGTCGGGTTGATGCAAATGCCCGTCGTAAGCATGCAGCCCGCCGGGGCGCACACTCGGAAGCGTCGACATCGCTCGATACAATGCGGCCGCTGCCGGACCGGGCGCGATGCCCGTGCGCGCCTGGCCTACGTCAAGGTCGAGCAACACTTCTACACTGACACCGGCCGCACTCGCCGCGCGGCTAAGAACTGCGAGCGCCTCGGCCGAGTCCGTCAGCGTCGAGAAATTCGTCGACGGGAATACTCGCATCAGCTGGAGCAAGCGCCCGACGTTTGGGCCCACCGGTTGTAAGGCGAGCAGCACATCGGGAGCTCCGGCTGACGCGGCGAGTTCCGCTTCGGCGATGGTCGCACACTTGAATTTCGTGATCCCCAAAGCCAACTGGCGAACGACGAGTTGAGGGAGCTTGTGCGTTTTGATATGCGGACGAAGCCGTGCGGGGTCACCCACCAGCGCGACCATCCGCCGCAGATTTTCATCGATCCGCTCCGAGTGCAGCACGAGTGCGGGCGAAGGCACGTCCGCCTCGTTCTCCAACCGCATCCATTCGTAGGATTTCATGGCGCGAGTTCAAATATGGCTTCGATTTCCACCGCGATATTTCCCGGCAGCGGGCCCATGCCCACCGCGCTGCGCGCCCCGATGCCAGCCGCTTCGCCAAAGACCTGCGCGAACAGTTCGCTGCAGCCATTGATCACCTTCGGGTGGTCATAAAAATTCGCGGCCGAGTTCACCATACCCAACACCTTCACCACGCGCGCCACTTGATCCAACGATCCAAAATGCGCCCGCAGCGTGGCGAGAATCGCGAGGCCTACCTGGCGCGCCGCGGCGTGGCCTTCCTCGAGGGAAAGGTCCGCGCCGACCCGGCCCTTGATCAGCGAACCATCGACACAAACCGGACCGTGGCCCGAGACGTAGGCGAGGCCCTGCGCGACGACCACCGGACGGTAAACCGCGACGGGCTTTGGTGCCGGCGGCAGTTCAAGATGGAGTGAGGCGAAACGTTGTTCGTGGGTCATGGCGGTGGAGTGAGACTTTGGATCCATTGGTAAATGAGCTGCACACCCGCCGGATCACCAGCGATCGTGCCGACCGGCGGCATCTGGCCGGTGCCCCGCATGGCCACGCGCAACGGGAGCACCGAGCGCGCCGAATTCCCGGGTGAAATCAAGCGTGCATCACGCAAACCGAAATCACCGTGCAGCGGCACGGCGTCGAGCAGATGCTGTTTGTCGGCGCGCGCCCACGGCGTCAGGTCCATCGGACTATTGCCGCCACCATTCTGAACATGGCAATGCGCACAGTTGGTCGCGAAATAGGCGCGGGCCCGTTCGTCGAGGGGCACGCGGACATCTGCCGAATCAGCCAAACGCGGCGCACGGGCTCCCGGCGCGCTCCCCTTCACCAGACCGCGCGCGATGAACGCGCTGATCTGCGGCTGCGCGCGACCGTCGATGATCGCCTCACGGTTGAGTTGTGCGTTCGTCAGGCTCAGGGCAAAATTCGCCTCGCGCGAATGACAAGAAAGACAATCCGAACGGCTCGGCACCAACCACTCACGATCATCGATCGTGAGGCGTTTTCCGTCGGTCGGCGCGAGCGTCGCATCCGCTTGAGCCGCATCCCAAACATAGCTGTAGGCCGACCAATCGTTGCCCTGTTTGAGCAGCACGCGTGTCTCGATTCGCCGAGCCGGCTTCCCGTCATGCGCCGGCAAACTGAGCGTCTGCGCGAGCGCCGTGCCGTCCGGGAAGTTCCACGATTTCCAAGGACCGTTCTGCTCGGCAACGCTTGCCCCGGGCAAGGCTAGCCAACGCTCCGCGCTCGCGCCGTCGTGCCAAGCCGGGGCATTAATCACGAATGCCTGCACCCCCGGCGCCGGCTGCAGTTCGCGCGTCGAGGCGAAAAGTCCGGTCTCGCTCAAACGCGTCGGAAAGGGCGCAGCTTCGCGCATTTCGGGCGCCCGCTCGAGCCGGTAGAGCCCATCGCCCAAGTGATCCGCCATGAACACGTCTCCTTCCGGTGAAAGCCCAAACCCCGCGATCGCCAGCGGCGTGTCGACCAACTCGCGATTCCATAACAACCGCCCACCATCGTGCTTGGCTGCCCACACGCGGCCGGTGCCGTAATCGCCATAAACATACGCTCCGACCAACTCTGGAAAACGCGCACCCCGGTAGACCAACCCGCCGGTAAGAGAACGAAACACGGAGTGATTGTGCTCGATCGTCGGCGGCGTAAAAGGCGCGGGACCACGCAAGCGCCCTGCCAAAAAGGGCCGGGTGCCCTCGAAAGCGCTCCAACCATAGTTCGCGCCACGCGCGAGAAGGTGCGCGCTCTCCCGCATATCCTGCCCGTTTTGCCCCACCCAAATCTGGCCGCTTTCGCGATCCGCACTTATCCGCCAAGGGTTGCGCAGTCCATAGGCCCAGGTCTCGGGCCGGGCGCCAGCAACGCCCACAAACGGATTATCCTTCGGCACACGATAGGTCTGCCCCGGTGCGGCGCCGTCAACGTCCAGCCGCAGCACCTTCGCGCGCAGCGAAGCCAAGTCCTGCCCAACATTGTCGAGGTCGGACAGGCTCGTCCCGTCACCACTCGTGACGTAGAGCATCCCATCGTGGCCAAACGCGGCGCCCCCGCCGTTGTGCCCATTCGAATCCCATTCGATCACCGTCACCGCCGAGCCGTCTATGAGCCGATACGGAGGCTTCCGATCCACCGTAAACCGCTCGATGCGCGAGTGCAGTTTTCCGTCCGCACCGGGTCCGTTGGTCCCGAGGTAAAGCCAACCGTTTTCCGCGTAACGCGGATGAAACGTCGCCCCGTAAAAATGCTCTTTGCGTTCCAACAGCGTCTCCATCTCGGCTACATCCGGCCGCGCCGCGAATCGTTTCAGCACACTGCGTCGTTCCTGCCAGTCGTAGTTTTCAATCAGAAACATCCGCTCGGCGCCGGGCTCAGGTTCGATCGCGACCGGATGCTTGACGGTTAGCCGGGGGTAGGTCCGCACCGCCGCATACTTCGGCGCGGCCTCAGGCGATCCCACCAGCCGCGATTTTTGCCACGGCACGCGGGTCGGCCCGGCGCCAGCCACGATCTCTGCCGGCCCAACGAAGGTCAGCGGCGCGTAGTCTTCATAACGATGGAAACTGGGTTTGGTCAGCGGTGCATTGGAGGACAGCGCCGGTTCCTTGAGCCCCACCGAGTAGTCATAGCGACACATCGCATGCAGCCATACGTCACCCGCGGCAGGTCGTCCGCCCGTCGGCTGAAAGTCGCTCCACGGAATGCGCCCCTCGACCGTCCAGCCCCGGTCTTTGTCATCCCGCTGATTGAGGGTTCCGCGCAAACGAACCGCCGTCTCAATGTGAAACTCTCGATCGCGCGCGTGCCGCCGGTAGCCACCCGAATCCCGCGACGGCAGAAACATGTCGAGCTTCGCATTATTGGGATTGAATTCGAATTCGTAGTAGCCCGGACGATCCGCCGCCGGCTTGAAGAACAACTCGAACACGTCACCGGTCCACAATGGACCATCCTGTTCCGTCACGGTGGCGAACAAATCGGCGTCGGTCATCTCCGCCGCGAAATACAAAAACTCCCGATCCCAGAGCAGCCGCGCCTTCGTGGCCGTCGGCGGCGTGCGTTGGCCGACCGGAAGCCACGCGGCTTGGAAATTCTCGACGAGGTCCGCCTGCTGCCACCCCCCTTCATTGAGCCGGCCATCGATCACGGGCGGCGTCGCAGTCCACCGGCATTCCACGCCGTTGGTCGCCCCCTCCGCCATCGCCCAAGGAAGCGCGATCGCGATCAGCGCGAGAATGGCATGTTTTATCATGATGACAGGTTGAGGGGTATTACGAGGGTTCGGCCTGCCTTGCACGCTGGCCGCCAACATTGAGGCAGGCTCATCGGAATGCGTTCCCGTCCACGCGTCACGGAAAATCCGGAACCGAGCACGCCGTCGGAGGCAGCGCTTTCCTGAACCCCCGCCCGGGGGAGCCACCGCCCGTGCGATAGTTCAGGTGGCGGCGGTGGGAGTAACTTCGAGTACAATTTTCGCGATAGCCGGCTAGCGTTTGTCCGAGTCTTAGGCGTGGTCCGAACACGCACCCGGTCGGCTATCTTTCGAGGAACGGATGTTAGCTGCAACCGTTGGCGACCCTTCGATGTGGACGCCGACTTTGCCATTTTCGCGGCGGCGTCCGTGTTTTGACGCAAATCGCTCCGCCCGCTCACCCACCTCACGCCCGTCTCTCGAAACTTCCGTCCATCGCCTTCGACGCACCTACTTGCTTGTCGGATAAAACAAAGCCACTTCCAGCGCAGTTTGAGCTTAACGTGCGGCGAATTGCCGAGAATCCTCTCCGTTGCCCCCCGATCCCGTGACCTCCTCTTTCCACCGATTCCTCCACTGCGTCGCTGCCCTCGCTGCACCCATGTTCGCGGCCGCCGCCGACCAGGTGACCTACAACGAGCACATCCGTCCCATCCTCGCCGACAATTGTTTCGCCTGCCACGGCAGCGACGCCAGTCAGCGCAAAGCCAAACTCCGCCTCGACAACTTGGCATCCGCCACCGCCGACCGCCGCGGCGTCCGCGCCATCGCCCCCGGCGACCTGTCAAATTCCGAAGCATGGCAACGCATCCTCAGTGCTGATCCCGAAGAGGTCATGCCGCCGCCGGACTCGCACAAGAAACCACTCCCACCCACGCAACGCGCGCTCCTCCAGCGTTGGATCGAACAGGGTGCCGTCTACCAAAATCACTGGGCCTACGAGCCGGTGAGCCACCCCGCCCTGCCTTCGCCCCTGGCCGGAGCGAAAGAGACCGACGGCGCGATCGACCGCTTCATCGCCGCCAAACTCGCCCGCCACAATCTCACCCTCGCCCCCGAAGCCCCGCGCGATGTCCTGTTTCGCCGGCTCACGCTCGACCTTACCGGTCTCCCGCCTACGACCGTCGAGCTCGACGCATTCCTGGCTGATCGCAATCCCGACTCCTACGACCGCGCCGTCACGCGCCTCCTTGCCTCACCGCGCTACGGCGAGCATTTCGCGCGTCCGTGGCTCGACGCCGTTCGCTACGCCGATTCCCACGGCCTCCATCTCGACAACGTCCGCAACATTTGGCCCTACCGTGACTGGGTGGCCTCGGCGTTCAACCGCAACCTCCCTTTCGACCAATTCACCATTGAACAACTCGCCGGAGATTTACTTCCGAATCCCCGCATCGATCAGCTCGTAGCATCCGGCTACAACCGCAACCACCTCTCCACGTCTGAAGGCGGCGCGATTGAGGAAGAGGCCGAAGCGCGCAACAACATCGATCGCATCAACACCACTTCGACTGTCTGGCTCGGACTCACCGCCGGCTGCGCCCAGTGCCACGACCATAAGTTCGATCCAATTTCGCAACGCGACTATTACTCGCTGGGCGCCTTCTTCAAGGGCCTCGCCGACCGGGTTTGGGACGGCAACATCCCCAAGCCCGGCCCGCTGGTCGTCCTCGGCGACGCCAAAGTGCACGCCCGTTTGAAAGCCATCGACGCTGCTTTTCCACCGCTCGCCGCCGCACTCTCCGCCAAGGCCGAGGCCGCCGAAAAAGCTCAGAAAAAAATAGGGAAATCCAACGAAATTGCCGAAGTTGTGGCCAATGCGGCCCGGGTCGATCCCGACGACGACACCGACTCGCTGTCACCCGCGAAGCCGAAACAGGCTACCGCCAAGCGCACCACCGCCGTCAGCTACGAAGTCGTCTGGGCCGAGGACGCCGATACACCCTACGCGATCAACTACGGCAAACCCGCACACGCCGGCGAGTGGCGCACGGGCCCCGGCGTGCCGGTCGTCGGCGGCCAGCGCGCCCTGCACCTCGAGGGCAGCCAGGAACGGCCGGTCGATTTCGGCGGCGGCGAGTTGCTGCTCATCGTGCGCACGACCGCGAAAGCGTTTGCCTATTTTCAAGCCGACCCTGTTCAACCGCCACGCGCCGTGAGCCTCCAGTTTATCAGCGAGCAAAAAACCAAGCGCGTGATTTGGGGAGATCCCGCCGCCTTTGGCCCCGAGGTGGCGAAGGACGCGATCGTCGCCGGCCCGCTACCCGCCCCCGGCGGCTACACGCGGCTCGAAATCGACGCCGTCGCCACGGGCCTCGCGAAAGACAAGCCCTACTCCGGACTCCTCGTCGCGCAGAGCGACGGTGCCGGGTGGTGGGATCACATCGGCACCGCCTGCACCAGCCCGAGTGCCAGCGTCGATCCGCTGCTGAACTCCGGCGCGTGGGTTACCGGGCTACGGAATTTTGGCCGCGCCGAGGCAGGCCTGCCGTTACCGCACGAAGCAATTTTCCTCATCGGACTTTCGGGCACACAGCAGACTATCGAGGAGAAGGCCCGCGTCGTGCAATTCCACCGCGACTTCATCATGGGCCCGCTCCGCGCGACGCTTGAGCCTGAGGCCAACGCCGCTCGGCGGCTCCTCGTCGAGCGCACCCACTATGAAATGACGCTTCCGTCGTCCCCCGTCTCCCGCGAACTCCCCACGCCTCACCCCGCGCCCATCTTGCTCCGCGGCCAATACGACAAACCCGGCGAACTCGTCTCACCCGCCACGCCTGCGTTTCTCCCGCCCCTTGCCGCGACCGGCGCCCGCCCCTCGCGCCTCGACCTTGCGCGCTGGCTGGTCGACCCAAAGAATCCGCTCACGGCGCGCGTTACCGTGAATCGCTTTTGGCAACAGCTCTTTGGCGCCGGCCTCGTTCGCACGCCGGGTGACTTCGGCACCCAGGGCGACCCGCCGACGCACCCCGAACTGCTCGATTGGCTCGCCAGCGAATTCGTGCGCACCGGCTGGGACGTTAAACAATTTGTCCGCCTACTCGTCTCCTCACGCGCCTATCGCCAAGATTCGCGCGTCACCCCGGAACTGCTCGCGCTCGATCCCGAGAACAAATTGCTCGCCCGCTCCGCCCGACTGCGGCTCGACGCCGAAGTCCTGCGTGATCAGGCGCTCGCGCTCGGCGGTCTCCTCCGCCCCGAAATCGGCGGCCCACCCGTCCGTCCCTACCAGCCGATCAACATTTGGGAACCCGTCGCGTTCGGCGGCAGCAACACCAAGACCTATGTCCAAGACCGCGGCGATGCTCTCTACCGCCGCAGCCTTTACACTTTCATGAAGCGCACCGCACCCGCACCCGCGATGTCCACCTTCGACGGCCCCTCCCGCGAGTTCTCCTGTGTCGGCCGCAGCCGATCCAACACTCCTCTCCAAGCCCTCGCGCTCATGAACGATGTCCAGCACATCGAGGCCGCCCGCGCCTTCGCCGAGCGCCTCCTCGCGGAGAAATCCACCGACACCAAACGCCTCGCTCTCGCCTTCCGCAGTGTCACCGCCCGCCAACCCGACACCCGTGAACGCAAACTCCTGACCGACTCTCTCACTACGCATCGCGCCCACTTCTCCCGGGACACCGCCGCTGCAGATAAAATCCTTACCAACGGTGAGTCCAAGCCCGCCACCACCGCTCCTGTGGCCGAAATCGCCGCGTGGACGATGGTCACCAATCTCCTGCTCAACCTCGACGAAACCGTAACCCGAAACTGAAACAGGAAAGGTCTCCGCCCCACCTACCCGCTGCTCGACACGCCTTCCTTAAAATTTCTCGATGAATCCCGCCCACGCCTACCTCAATCAACTTACCCGCCGCCAATTTTTCAACGGCGCCGGCCTGGCGATGGGCGGCCTCGCGCTCAATTACCTCGCACCGCGCCTCAGCGCGGCCGCCCCGGCTCCTCGCCTCTTTCCACCGCTCAGTGATTTTCCCAATTTTGCGCCGACCGCCAAGCGTATCATTTATCTCCACATGAACGGTGGGCCTTCGCAGCTCGACACGTTTGACTACAAGCCCGCACTTCAGCCGCGTTTCCAGCAGGAGTTGCCCGAGTCCATCCGTCTGGGCCAGCGCATCACCACCATGACGAGCGGACAGGCCAACTTTCCCGTGGCTCCCTCGCTCTTCAAATTTGCGCAACACGGCCAAAGCGGCGCCTGGGTGAGCGAGCTCCTCCCGTGGACCGCCAAGATCGTCGACGACATCGCCATCGTCCGCTCCGTCCATACCAACGCCATCAATCACGACCCCGCCTGCACGTTCCTGATGACCGGTAGCGAAATTCCGGGCAAAGCCAGCCTCGGTTCCTGGCTTTCCTACGGGCTCGGCAGCGAGAGCAATGACCTGCCGGCCTTCGTAGTTTTAACACCGAAATTTTCCCCGAAGGTCGCCGCGCAGGCGCTCTTCACCCGCATGTGGAGCAGCGGTTTTCTCCCCACCACGCACAACGGCGTCGCCCTCCGCGCGCAAGGCGATCCCGTGCTGTTCCTCGATAACCCCGCTGGTATCGACGCCACCGCACGCCGGGCAATGCTGGATACACTCGGCCAGTTTAATCACCACGCCGCCGCGCGCCACGGCGACCCCGAGACGCTCACTCGCATCGCCCAATACGAAATGGCGTTTCGCATGCAGACCAGCGTGCCCGAACTCACCGACATTAGTGCCGAGACGCCCGCCACGCTTGACCTCTATGGTTCCGCCGTAAAAGAGCCCGGCTCGTTCGCCGCGAGTTGCTTGCTCGCCCGCCGCCTCGTCGAACGCGGCGTGCGCGTCGTGCAAATCAATCACCGCGGCTGGGACCAACACGGCACGCTCCCCGAGCATCTGAAGATTCAGTGTCGCGACACCGACCAAGGCTGCTACGCGCTCATCGCCGACCTGAAACAGCGCGACATGCTCAAAGACACGCTCGTCGTCTGGGCCGGCGAGTTTGGCCGCACCGTCTATTCGCAAGGCACGCTCACCCGCACCAACTACGGCCGCGATCACCACCCGCGCTGCTTCAGCGTTTGGCTCGCCGGCGGCGGCGTCAAGGGCGGTGTGATCCACGGCGAGACCGATGAATTCTCCTACAACATCGTCCGCGACCCCGTCAGTCTTTTCGATCTCAACGCGACGCTGCTCCATTGCATGGGCATCGACCACGCAAAATTCAGTTTCAAATCCCAAGGCCTCGACCAACGCCTCACCGGCGTCGAACCCGCGAATGTGGTCAAAGACATCCTCGCCGGATCAAAGTAAAGCGAGTTGCCTTCAACGCGCTTGGTTTCCCGGAAGCCCACACCGTTTTTCAACCGCTTCGAAAGTTGACCGCGCCGGCCGAAGCTGCAACACGTGGGTATGTAGAGCGTTTCGCCCATTTTTCTGGCGGGAACTCGCGCCATGCTCCTCGCCTTCATCATCGTCCTTCCAGTCGTGCTCTTTCGCTGGGCACTCCTTCGCCGTCCACTCGGAAAAGTCGCCGCTCTGGGCGCCGCCGCAATTCTCTGGCTGTTTTTTGTTTTTGTCCTTCAGGGCTTCGGCGTTAATGCAACCATCGCCAGCTTCGCCGCACTTCTTGCTTATTTCATCCTACGCGCACGCTCGACCGAAAAGAAACTCTCCGGGCCCCCGATAGCCTCGCCGATCGAGCCAAGCCCGTCGCAGGCTGTTTCATCGTTGCCCGGATTTCTTCTTTGCTTCGCACTCGGCCTTGTTCTCGGCTTTATCGGATTCAAGATCGCGGGCGAACGGTATTACGTAGAACGTGACGGTGCGTATCTCCGGGATCGCTGGACCGGCAAACTCTACTACGCTAGCGGCGCTGTTTGGAGGGAGCGGTGAAGCAGCACGTCAGCCGCTTGGCAGGTTTTCTTAGCGGCATTCTCGCCGCCTATTTCCTGCACGCCGAGTTTGGGGGGAGATACTACACGACCGAACACGGCTGGAGGCATGACGGGATGACCGGAGAGCAAAGCCGGGGTGCGGGCCGCGTGTTGTTTGCGCAGGCGCTTGATGAGCCGTTTCTGCCCAAGTCGGCACCCTCCCAGGCCAGCGTGGCGCCAGATCCTCCCGTGCCAACTGCACCTCCTACAGAGGAACCAACGTTTCAACAAATCTACGAACAGCGTGCGACCGAATCACACAAGCGAGCCATCGCGCGCTATCCGCAATTCAAGGATCAAAACAGTGAGGCGAGAAAGGCCTTGAACACCCACGTCAGCGCTGCGCTCAACGATCAGAGACGTAAGGCGTTTTTTGCCGAGCCCGACTGGCCGGAGCGTCTTGTTGCAGAGTTCGTTTCCATTGAGCACCGAAGACCGAGTGAGCCCCTGGCGCCCGCACGGACACAGGTTTCTCCACCCGTGGCTAACAGGGAGCCCAACGACCTGCTGCTATCTGAATCGTGGGAACGAGTTTTCGCGGGTAATCCGGCTCTAAAGGACGCTAAAAGCGAATACCGAAAGCACTTTCAGTCTTTCCTCTACGAACTGCGCGGCAGCGGCAAATACACAGATATGTTTTCCAAGCCTGACTGGCCCGAACGAGCACTGGAGCTGCGGAATCAAAAATTCGGGCCGATCCCCGGACAGTTTCGCTAGCTTGCCATATCCCTACGCGACTATGCGTCGAAACGTGATCGGACCGGCCGGATCGCCAAGGCTGTCTTTCCATGCTGACGAAGCTCCGAAACAGGGCGGAGTCTTGCTGTCGATGCGCTCCAGCAGAGAGGCATAGTAGCCTCGTGGAAGATAGAACAAGCGCGCGAACTCAAGATCACCAATCTCGAACGAGGCTTCCTCTTCGAGCCGCCCGATGACATATTCAAGAACCGCTTCCCATTGTTCGTCGTCCATCGTGACAAGCTGGTTTAGGTCTTGTTGCAGTCAACGAATCGGGCTGAAAGGCGTTCTCTTCACACCTCACTTGTTTCCTATGTTTTGGTCTATTTCGTGGTTCACTACAGCCTCATCTTAGCCTGATTTCATTTGTGTCTATCTGTGTCCATCCTTGGTTAAACTGACATTGTTGTGGTTGAAGTGAAACAAATCGCCCTCCAGCTCTTCCGCTTCACCGTTGTCGCCACCATTGCGTGGCTCATTCGCGACGTGGCCGTGCGGCAGCGCATTCAGGGGGAGT
>Ga0209829_10002698_pt1 | contig 13335 bp, 22 predicted proteins | sample C_140205_EF_Meta_FD_187311 | JGI IMG/M metagenome (GOLD analysis project Ga0209829, IMG submission 187311) | Freshwater microbial communities from Lake Croche, Canada to study carbon cycling - C_140205_EF_MetaG (SPAdes) (version 2) | ecosystem: Environmental > Aquatic > Freshwater > Lake...
CACCGCCGCCACCGCCGCCACCGCCGCCACCGCCGGCGGCCGCCTTAGCGGCCTTCTTGGGTGCAGCAGGGGCCTTAGGCGCGGGCTTGGCCTTGGGCTTGGGCGGAGATGCGGGGGCGGCCGCGGCCTTGGGCTTGGCGGCCTTGGGCTGCGGCTTGGCGGCGAGCTTGGTCTCAGCCGCCTCCACCTCATCAGCGGGAACAGCGTCAAGGAGTTCCTCCAGCGCGGCCGAGATATCCGCCGTCGTAGGCGCGCGGTGGCCGTCGAGCGTGATCTCCTCGCCGTCCTTGTCGACGAAGGTCCAGGACTCGCCCTCCTCGACGCAGTGCGGGCGCACAGCCGAGGCGAGGCGGAGAGTCAGGCCCTTGATCGCCGCGACGGCACCAGGGTTGGCGATCTTCGCGGCCTCGATGAGGGGCTGCGCCAGAGGGGCCAGGCCCTTCAGGAACACTGCGTGGGCCGAGGCGGCGCGCTTAGGCTTGGCTGCGGGCGCATCCTCGTCAGAGTCCACGGCAGCCGCGACGGCGCGTGCCTTGGCCTTGGCCTTGGCCTTGCCCTTGGCGGGCGTGGCCTTGGCGACAGGGCGCAGAGCGCGCACCTCGCCGAGAGCGGCGCGGAGCTCCTCAGCGATGGACTCGACAGAGGCGAGGGCGGCGGACAGGGCCTTGAGCTGGGAAGCAGAGGTAGCCATGGTAGAGTAGGGTAGGGTGGGGGTAGGGCGGTAGTAGTAGGATAGTAGCGGCCGGCAATGGTCCTTTTGTTGGCCCCCCTCATTCAATTTTTTTCGCAAATTGAACATATACCTGCCTCTACGCCGCCCCTAGCTACCCCCAAGGGGAGAGGCAAAGCCTCTCCCCTTGCCGGCATTCAATTTTATCTTAAAATTGAACAAGAGCATTCCCTCTCACACAGAGCAGTTGTTCAATTTTGATTAAAAATTGAATAAGGGTGGCCCCAAAATAGTCTGATGAGGTATTGCCGATACCCACCAACTTCGCCCACGCTCTGCTAGCCTACTCTACCCTACGCTACCATGCCCACCGCGAACCGCTTCGAGTCCCTCGCGGACTCGCCGAAGGAGAGCCCGCTGGCCACCGACCCGTCTATGACGGCGACCGGGGCCAGCGAGCGCTTTGACGGCACCTTCAACCCGTGCGAGCACGGCTGCGACGAGGGCCTCCACACGGAGGCCGACGGCCGCTGGCTCTGCGAGCACCTGGAGATCGCCCGCGGCGGCCTCCTCGCTCTCGCCCAGCGCAACCCCTACGTCACCCCAGATGACGGCACGCGGGTGCGCTGCGGCTACGACGGGTGGTACGACCTCGAGTGCGAGGCGCTCGCCGCCGGCTACGGCCAGGCCAACGCCTTCGTCACACAGGCGCTCGCCTACATGGTCGAGCACGCCGACGACGCACCCGCGGCGCCCGAGCTTGTCGTGCCCTTTACGGCTTCTCCCGCCGAGGCTTCCCGCCTGCGCTATGAGGCCATGGGCTTCAAGTGCAACGCGAACGGCACGCCTCAGTGCTGCGGCTACCAGTCGCACGAGGGCGTCAAGGGCGCCATCGCACCCGCGATGAACGGCTACGCGCCGAACTGCGAGGCCCACCTTGCGGGCCGCCCCTGCACGGACCGCGGCGGCCTGCGCTTCGCCCACATGGACGAGGAGGTCTGGCCCGTTGCCGAGCCCGCGGCCGCGCGCCCTACCACGCCCAACTGGGGCACGGTACGCTACGGCGCGCCCGCACCCGCACCCGTCTCGCGCCCCGCGAGCGCGAACACGGTGCGCCTGCCCGAGGCCCAGGCCTGCACGAACCCGCTGTGCATCGGCTGCCGCCGCAACCTCGGTCACACGCACGCCGAGTGCCGCCGCCCTGGCGGTGGCGCGCCTGGCGCGCTCCCGCTGTGCTCCAACCCGATCTGCCTCCAGCGCGGCATCGCGCAGGCGCAGGCCGGCCAGCGCCCCGTGGCCTGCACGCACAGCTTCGCGGAGTGCGGTGCGCCTGGCGGTGGCCGCCCGCAGAGTGGCGGGAAGCGCCGCGGCAACTGAGAGTCTCTCCCAAATCACAAAAAAAAAAGAAAAAAACACCATAAACCCCAAACAAAAAGAAAAAAATCCAAAAAAAACCCAAATTAGATAAATTCGTCTGCGCGCGGATGCGCAAGAGGCCCTCTTTTTTACGTAGGTCTGGAGGCCTCTGTGGTGGAAAAATTGGACCGCATGGCGCGGCATAAGGGTAGGGTGCGCCGTCAGACACTGTACCTCCTACACTCTCTACTCTACCCTACCATGGCCTCCTCTGCGTCCTCTGCCTTTCATGACCGCGCCCTCCTCCTCTCCGCCATCCCCTACGTACTTGACGACTTTGGGTCATGGTGCGATCTATACGATGACAAGATCAGGCTAAGCACAGGTGACTTCACCTGTACTCTCTGGTGGTTCGCCTGGGACTTCGCCATCCAGAAGGGCGACAAGCAGATCTTCATTCGCGACGTTGTAAATCTGCCTGAGTTCCGCGAGCAACTCAGTGAGGCAGAGAGTAAGCGTCACTCGCGCTTCGTTACCGTCCACTCTCTTGAGCGCCAGACGAAGGTTGGAGAGGATGGCGTGGTGCTCTACGATCACGCCATCCTCAATGCGACCTACTCGCACGACGGACCGTGCGATGAGTGTGGCAAGATGAGCAAGAATGGTCGCGCCACGTGTCTCTGCCCCTTCGACAAGGACGATCTCAACAAGATGGACATCATGCTGCGCCGCCAGTAAATACACAAAGACAAAAAACAATAAAAAAGATAAATTTACTCTGATAGTCTGTGTGACTCTTGCTCAAAAAAAATTGGACCACGTAGCCCGCCATAGTCTATCTGCGCGCAAGACACTGTATCTACATTTCTACACTCTCTACCCTACACTCTCTACTCTACCATGGCGACTCTGATTATCCCTCTTGCAGACCAGTACACGGCGGGTGACACGCAGTACTTCAAGTTCGGTCTTGTCAAGGGAGATGTGCGCATTCTTCACCGCGACTGTCGCCGTGCGATTGACTCGAACATTGTCATCACGCTCAAGTCACTAGCTCGCCACATTGTGAATGAGACTGGCGCCATTCTACCTAAGGCACTAAGCAAGATGCGCAAGCATGAGCTCGTTGCCTTCTGTGCCGAGTATATCGTGTTCGAACAGCTTGCACCGCCTCCGCAGCCCGTGCGCCATCTCTACACTGTCACGCTCAACCTCTCCTACCGCCATGGAGAGGAGCCAGAGCAGGACCCGTGGGAGAGTGATGATAAGTTTGTCGAGCACCTGCGCCTCTTCCATGAGATGGAGGCGTATCTTGAGATGCATCCCATTGAGGCGCATGTCAAGAGAAATGACCCGAAGGAGTACGTCGAGTTTCTCCCTGACGGCATGCACTCCGAGGTGACCACTGCTGAGTGGCTTGACGGCTTCCGCATCTCCTTTACCGTCGACAGCATCTTGACGGTCGATCAGCTGCGCGAGGATCTCCAGAATAACTCGCTCGAAGATGGCGAGTATGAGTCTGGTAGTGATAATGGTTGGACCATCAAGACACTCACAGGCTCTTGGGAGGTCGGCCTCGTTGACTATCGCCGCAATCCGATTGAGATTGAGGAGATCTTGATCTAAAGAACAAAACAACAATAAAAAAAATATTTATTTATTTTTGTCTTGAACTCTCTGACTGTAAAAAATTTGAAATCCATGCGCCGCCCTACAGTATATGCCGCTACTGCACTACCCGCCCTACACTCTCTAGTCTACTCTACAATGTCTTCCAATCTCATTGCGGCTATCCCTGCGGCGATGGACTGGGTGCGTGACGAACTGGCAACTCGCGTGCAGTTCAAGCAGGAGATCGCAAAGATTCATCGCCGCATCACATCCTATGAGGATGAGTACGTCGATATGACCCTCTGCTCATTCGCGCTTGACCAGAAGATTACCTGGCAGCGCACGGCGCGCGAGCAGGCCAGTGTCTACCTTCGCGATGTCTTCGATACTGATGAGTTCAAGGTACGGCTCGCAAATGTTCTCTGTATGCCGAATCAGGTATATTGCCGCATCCAGCCTCAGAGGGGAGATGGTGATCTCGACTGCTACTTCACGGCGTGGGACAACAGCCCGACCCCGCTCCCAGGCGAGGACGGACTTGACTGTATCTACACCGACTACAACTACGGTGAAGAGAAGTACCATCTCTTCAATGACAGTACATGTAACACATGTGGCGCATCTCGCGTGCCTGTTGCGCAGGCGGTGGATGTAGCCTTTGTGAATGAGCTCTCCACGAAGCTGCGGAAACTGGAGATGGACAGGCGCCAGAATGATCTCCAGAATAAGTACTGCGATCCTTTGTACGAGCAGCTCAAGTCTGAGCTTCTGTCTACAGCAGAGATCAAGTATATGCTTCGGCGGAACCTAGAGGCCCACGGCCCCCGCCGTCCTGTGGAGGTGCTCATCTGGTCAGCCGCAGACATCATCTTCAAGCCGCACTCCGCACTTCCGAATCGCGACTGCCGCGATGAGAGGTTCCGTGAGACCAACATGACGGTCGAGGAGGCCGCGAAGAAGCAGGACTTTCCACTCAGTTTCTCGGGTAAGAGCATGTACTCGATCTTCAGGTACACGGATGTTCTGGCTCTGCTCGCCGCCAAGGGCATCCCTGTCGACCAGCGCGAGTACTTCACATGCGAACTCTACACAAGCTATGGCAGGGATATGGAGTACTGGACTCCTGTGACGCGTCGCATCTTGCTTCGCTTCTGGGGCAAGAAGCCCGATGGCAGCAGCGCGGTGCCGGCGCATCTTCAGCTCGCCAAGGACAAGGCGCTCGCTGGCTGGAACGCGCGTCACTATGAGCTCGAGGATCGAGAGAAGTCTGCCTACGACAGGCAGCTGCGTCAGGCATTCGATAGCGGCTGCTGAAAAGAGTTTCAAAAAACAAAAAAAAATAAATTTGAACTCGCTCGCCGCCTAGATATATGCTACGCCAAAATGCTTACCCTTCTCTTTAATACGACTATCTACACCATCACAGCGATTTACGCGAGCGTCATCATCTTCGCGTGGGTTGCTATCCTTACAGGCTGTTATCGCACCCTTCGGCGACTTCAGTAAAAGAACATTTTTTTAAAATTTGAATTCACGTGCTACTCAACTATATAGTACCCTCTACTATCTACAGCAACTATGGCCTCTCGCACACGGGATCTCGCTGGAGCAAGTGAAGTTGAAGATATTAATACCATTGTTTATGCCATCAACAATCCTACTCCACTGGGCTTGAAGCTGATAGCAGCCTTTAGAGAAAGGTATGGAAAGGAGATCACATCCGCGCGTGTCCGCCAAGGAGGAAATCGCGGCATTCACTACGACTTTGAGATTCTCGTTGGAGGACGCTGGATGAAGGTCGAGCACAAGGGTAGTATCATAAACACACCAATCCCTGAGACAAATACCGTTTGTAAGTCAGGTGTCCAGTTTCATAACGGCGGCTGTAACCTCTACACACTTCCTGAAAAGTACGCGAAGATCTGGTATGATATGTACATATCAAGCGGTACTCTGAAACAGGAGTTTACCCTCGCAGCCACTCTTCCATCCTTTAGAGACTGGTATGAAAAAGACTGTAAGGCACAGGGCGATCCTAAGACACCATTTGGCATTGAACTTAAGACAAAAGTTCGCGAACTTCGCGGCCCAAAAACAAGTCTTCTAGAAAAGCGCCGATCCGTTAATACAGCATTTGAAATGAGTGATGCGGACCAGCATCTTCTAAAGGAAGAGGTGCTCGCTCGTGCAAACTCTGTGCTTGCGGAGAAGGACTACTGGCTTGAGATTCGTGGCCTTCTCTCAAGTGACTGCCATATCCGCTGGTGGCCCAAGTATACCATTACTAACATTCATGAGGTCATCGTGAAGAAGCACGACGACATCAAGATTGAGTTCCACTGTGAGGATAACTTCATCTTTCATGCCTATCTTCGATGGGGCAAGGGCGCAGGATTCAGCAATCTTCGTTTTGATCTTCGTCATGGCCCTGCTTCAGGATCACACCACGAATAAATATATCAAACCTATTTATAAATTTGACTGCATTTTTTACTGCACTGTCAAAGCAGAAAGAATGACTACAACTCCGAGAGCGATTTCCCTCTTTTCAGGTTGCGGTGGCGACACACTTGGGCTTGAAAGTGCTGGATACACCGTGGTCGCCTTTAATGAGTTTAATAAGGCGGCAGTTGACACTCATCTAAGTAACTTTCCTGAATCCGAACAGATTCTTGACACCAAGTCAAAGTCACCTGATATTACAAAGGTGGCAGATGCGGCCTTTCAAAAGTACGCAGGCAAGACGGATGTTATCTTTGCGGGATTTCCTTGTCAAGGCTTCAGTCGCGCAGGTAAGAAGAAGGCAAATGATCCGAGGAATCAACTCTTCAGGCAGTTTGTGCGGGCCGTACGGATTGTGCGACCGAAGTATTTCATTGGAGAGAATGTGACTGGACTCACTTCGATGAAGTCTGGACCGAATGAAGAGGATCCGCTGATGCTAGATATTATTCGTGGGGCCTTTCGCGAGATTGGATATGAGTTTACCTACCAAGTTCTTGAGGCCGTTGACTATGGAGTTCCGCAAAAGCGAAAGCGGATTCTGATTATTGGATGGGATACAACGCGGACAACGGTGGATGCGGCAAGTTTCTGGGCATCTGTTGCATCGTATGGTGCGGAAAAGGAAATGCCACTGCTGCGCTCATTTGTTACGACAAGTATGGAAGGTGCGCATCTGATTCCTGCGAATCGTGTGCCAACGCACTTTGAGCAATATGCTCTTCCTATCGCACAGGATGCGATGCCGACTGGAACACCGCATCCGTTTGTCGTTTTGAAGACAGGTGAAAATCTATTGAGCTGTAAGAAACGTGATAGCCCTGTTCATTCAGAAATCATTGACTTAGATGCGCCAAGTAAGACAATCATCTGTACCTATGATCATCAGCCGAGGCTTCTTGTTGGACTCAGAAAATCCGATGGAACATCGTATGCGCGATGCTTGTTGCCCGATGAACTAAAGCAGATTCAGGGTTTCCCCGAGGACTTTACTGTGCGTGGAAGTAAGAAGGAACAGGTGGTTCAGATTGGAAATGCGGTTCCACCTGCGCTTGTTGAAGCTGTCGCATCTGTGTTGATTGCCATGTAAGAAACCCTTTAAAGAGAATCAATATGAACTACTAAAGAATGGCATCATCCCAAGAATCTGATCATAAGAGATCATGGTTTTCTGAGAAAAGAGATAACTGCGATTATTTTCCCGATCTACCAAAGTATTTTCCTAATAATCTGAAAGCAATCGATGATCGTGTATTCTTAGAATATAAGCATATAGACGATTTATTTGATGTTTATAGACAACTTCCTGGGCAGATTAAAGAAACTACAGAACTTGGAAGATTTATTTGTGATCTTATGATGAATGGTCCAAGTAAATGGATTGAATTGGGAACCTGGAACGGTAATGGTACAACGCAGTGTGTACTAAAGGGGATGGCTGCTAGATCTAACCTAAATGATGTTGAGTTTTGGTCATATGAAGCAGATCCAGAAATGTATATAATTTCTAAGCAAAATCTAGAGAATAATCCATTCTTTGAAAAGAATTTTACACTTGTAAAGGGTCGACTTCCTTGTAGCGATCCATTTCTAAGAGCACACGATATTCCTGCTTCTGAAAAGACATTGGGAAGTCATTATGAAATTTTTTATGAAAAAGAAAAAAATTTATATGAGACTTGTCCTCAGGTTTCTCCATCATTTGACCCTCAAGTTGCTATTCTTGATGGAGGAGAGTATTGTAGTCAAATGGACTGGAAAGGTCTTTCAAAGAAAAATCTTGAATATGTAATTTTAGATGATATTAATTGTTTCAAAAATCGCGCAGTCTATGAAGAGATTCTTAGAAATCCTCAGTGGACATTACTGAAGGAAAATAAAGATGACCGAAATGGCTGGGCAGTTTTTAGAAGTAAACGACAATAATCGCCATCATGGCTACTGTAACACCCTAAATTTGAACTATGCGGCCCATATCCTTCTTTTTACAACCATGGACGATAGAATGCGAACTGGTCGACACTTTCTTCAAATGATGTGGTATTTTACTGCAGATCGAATCATTGAAACAGCCATCCAACTCTATAAACTTGACACTGAACGAGCGAATGCTCTCCGTCAAGTCTATCTTCGGCCAGGAGACTATACGATCCGAACTCGCATTCAATAAATCCTTCTAAGTAGAATGTTTCTTACGCGTTCAACGGTTCGATCTCTTACTTTTTTATTACTTGGTATTGCGATAACAATGTCTGCGCTTGGAGGCATGATTGATATGGTAGGCACCCGATTTTACTTGACAAAAGAGCATGCTTGGATGGATGCGAGTTTTCTTATACTTGTCGCAATCCTCTTAAATGTAATGGACTAACCAGTCGCTAAATTTGATATATCTTCATGAATCCATCCAAAGTAGAAAGATGCAACGAAAAGTTCTACAAGGTGTTCCCTACTGGGTCGATGCGCAGAATAAGATTTACGCCTACACTCAAAATGATACAACCTATCTCTGTTTAGGGACGTATTCGCCCGAAACAGAGAAAGTAACTCTCCTTCCAAACTGGAAAGAACTCTATACCCAGAAGCTAATGGAGTATCGTACATCCGCACAGGCTCGTGCTCGTCTTCCTGTAGCCAATCCGTAAACTTGAATCAACTTATTTTATCCTATCAAATACCATGGAGCGCACAATCCCTTCCGCCGAAGTGATTCTTGAAAAAGAAAAGAAAGAACGCCCCCTTACAGTCGACAGTGCGGTGATCGCAGGATTTGGAGATTTCTGTCTACGCTTCAAGAAATATCTTGAAGTTAAGAGTTCGGAGCCTGATTATACTGCCCGATCAACGCCGAAATCCGATCCTGATCACTCATAAAGCGAAATGTTTTACCAGTCTGCTTCGCATTGGTTGATGTTTCATATGCGGCCTTTTCTTGATAGATCGTATTTGCCTGATTCTGTATAGTAGGTGATACATAGGTAAAAACAGTACTGACATACTTTCCATCAGGCATTAGGATCGTTTGAGGACTGAAGTTATTGTTTGTTTGCGTTGGATTGATATAGTTATATTGACTATTCGGAACTTGACCGGGCATTCTCTACTAAATATCAGGAAATACTATTCCAGTTAGACGCTGGATATCGCTGCTGATGTAAAAACTGACCTTGAGTATATGTATTTTTTTCTTGATTATTTGAAAACTGATAGTAAACACCAGGTGCTCCTGCTGTTGTAACAAGTGTACTTATATTACTGTTATACCCTTGAATACGATTAAAGGTATTCCAGTTATATTGATATAGCTGATATTGTGAGAAGTTCATGAACTTGAATCCACTCAAGTCAAAGGCTATATCCATTTTCTAGTGAAGAGTAAATAAATAGAGCAACTGATTTAGATCGGCGAGCATCTCATCGCGAATCGTAAATAGATCGGAATCCTTTTCTGCCGTAAGTCCTTTACAGAGGGCCCCTTGGATAACCTTAATACATTCTTTCACATAGGCCGTCGCATTTTTATCCGTAAGGCTCTGAACTTTGTAGGAGATAGTCTTCGCCTTCGGACGTCCATATTTTCCAATATATACCTCTACAAAACGGTCTATGTTTTTATCTAAGGTATCAATTACACCATCTGTAGCCTTGTGCCTCGCATACGAGACAGTTTGCCAATGATAGAGCTTTATCTGATCCCTCATTGTGAAAAAAAATTGTATGGCGGCGTTGCTCATCCTATTAAGTACGCCAAAAACTATACGAGGATGCTCGTAAAAAATCCTTATTCTGAGGCGCATTACTGTTCTCTTTGTGGCAAAAATGGCCATATGACATCAGAGTGTCTAGGCACTCAGCAACTCTCTAGCTATACTTCTCGCCTTTCTCCTGAACTTGCCGAGATTAAGCAGGCGATTCTTGAAGACAAGAAACGCTTCATTCAGTTTCTTACGAATCGGACTATTTATAAAGTAACCACGGAGATTCTTACAGAATATTGTAAGAAACAGTTTCCAAATCTAGTCTATCATTCTCCAGAAACCTGCGAGTGCTCAATCTGTAATGATATACTAACACCCTTTCAAAAGGATATTACCTGGTGTAAAAAGTGTAAGAACTATTATCATGAGAAGTGTATGGTTACTTGGATTAATCGACAGGTTCTTAGTGAAAACAAGCCGACCTGTCCATGCTGTAAGGGTAGCTGGCAGTTTGGTAAGGGTCCAAATCTTAGAAAGGATTTACCTACTTTCTTGAAGCCACTGTGTGTGGAGTTGAATGGAGCCCTTTTGAAGGATCTAGCCGCAGCCTCGCTTGCGCCATCGGACGATATTACATTAGAGGTGATTGATCGAGAGGAGAATCTTCGTGCGACCCTTATCTCCTATGGACGAGTCTATTCACAGAAGCAAGATGCGGGTATAACGAACCGTATCCTTATTAAGGAACTTGCACTTGAGCTTGGACATACTCTCTATTTCATTGATCCCGATACGGGAAAAGAAGTCTCCTATGTAGATGAAGTTGTATCTCCGAAAGGGAAGAAAAACAAGAAGGCGGCAGCGGAAAAATAGAAAAACCCGCCGTCGTCAGCGAGGTGGCGGTGGTCAACCTGCGCCATTATGGGGAGTTACACCTTCTTCATTTAGAGATCCGACTGATAAACAGTCTCCCTTTTTTTCAGCAACACTTTCAACGGCGCGCAGCATAGAGAAGTCTGCTCAAGAAGTTTCATAATGAGTTTATCTATAGTAGGGGATGCGAGCATTTGTCATCAATTTAAAATCCCGACCCGATCGTTGGGCTAGAATGAAACGTATTTTTAATGGATCGGATATTAAAATAACTCGTATTAATGCCGTTACGGCGCAGAATCCACATCTCGGTCTTTTAAAATCATTTTTACAAGCTTTACGTAAGGCCCGTGCTTTACGGTTAGAAAACATCTTATTGTTGGAAGATGACTGTATGCCTACGGCTGGTTGGAAAACTCGCTGGTCAAAAGTTCGCGACTGGCTTGAGAAAAATCCAGAAAAATGGGATATATATAGTGGTGGAAATCATTCTATCTGGTTTCCACACGAAGTTGGTCACATAGATGATATAAAGTTTTATAATCCTATCTATAGTTTAGCCTCGCATTGGCTATATGTGCCACAACGATCCTATGATACACTTATAGAGTACTATTCGCATCTTGCGATACTATCACCTATTTTACCAACTGTTGCGATTGATCAGCATAATAACTTATTTAAGATGATATTTTCGCATCCCTTTATCGCATATCAAAAATCAGATTATAGCAATACAAAACATACATATCGAAATACAGAATCTTTATTTTCAGATTCTGAAAAAAGTGTACGAAAAACTCGCCGTCGTTCACATTAACTATGTTTTACGTTTCTGCCAATAAACCGACCATGATTCACCTGATTTTCTTTTTTTCGGATGTTTCATATATTCCACAATGGCTGGATCTTTCATTGTACGTGTAAGGGGTGGCGGCTGTTTCCGAAATGTCCACGTTCCATCGGCATATTTATATCCCGATGGAAAGAGGTTGATCACATCATACAAGGCACCCGTATTCGGATCCCATAGATAGTTTAATCCATTTACAGTTGTCCAGTTCCAAGGCTCCATACTCATCAAAATGCAGTATACTTATTCCAATTTGACCCCTCGTGGAAAGAAGTCCTCGGGCACATTAAACTCAACACCAAGTCGCTCCGCAAAGATACGATCCTTGTCGGACCAATCGCCTTTACGGCCTGCCGCGTCTCCAACATAGAATGCTGTGCGCGCCTCCTTCTCAAGAAAGTCAGGAAAGACATCAAGGAACAAGCTCGTATCAGGTTTCTGCCTCTCCACTCCAATAATCACTGTGGCGGGAATATGAAGTCCTCCGATGACATTTTCAATCTGCGTAACTTTCCATTCTTTTGATTGATCGGTTACAATCACAAGGTGACAATATCCAGCAATCTCTTTGAGTGTTGCGGGTACTGAAGGGCATAGCCATTCCCAATCATTTATATCCTTCGGAAAACGTCGCCCCTCTCGCGGCTTTACAAGTGTATGGTCATAGTCAAAGATGGCAAAACTCGCCATATCATCTGGTTCGAGAAAAGTAAGAACAGAGTCTTCCATAGTATGCGTATACGTCTACATACAGTAGGTATATTTCAATTTTACTTATATAGCCCTGCGTTTTAACATGTATGTAATCTCAGTCTTCTCCAAGTAGATGGAGCCAAATCAAGTCGGATTTCCAGGTTCATTAGATTTACAAATTTATTCTCCAGCGGATTTTCAAGATTCAGAGATTACACGGCCTCCCGAAACATATTTAGATACAGGAAGTCAAACACCGGCGACGATTCATTCATCTGTCATCAGTAATGTATTACATCGAAATACACGAGAACTTCGCGATCGTCATGTAAATGCTGTAACCTATACGCAAAACTGGAAACGGAAAGTTCGTGATCTCTTTTTAAAGGGAAATGAAACAGTTCTTTCTTTTTTAACAAAACCAGTTTCAGCTCATCCAACCCTTGGACAAGTGGAACAACTCATCCGTAAATATAGCAAAGCAGAACCTGAAGCTTTCAATGCTTCAAATAAAATACTAAAGGATCTTGTAACTGATCTATCAGGTGTTAATACAACATCATTAATTGAAGAAAAGATTGGTGAATCTATTCATACCTTTGTTGGTCGTGTTCACGCAGTCTATGAACTCTATCGTGAACTTCAAGAACAAACTGTACAAAATGATCTACTCTTAAAAGCAAAGATAAGTACACTTGATAAAATCCAGCCACGCATGATGACACTTATGGAACTTTCTGTAAATGAAGAATCTGCGGAACTTGAAGCACAGATTGAAAAATATCTTCAACGTGTGTATTCAGAAAATAATCCTGAGGAGGCCTATAAAAATACATTGATTCTTTACAAAAAGTTTCTTGCCGTGAAGGAAATTCTTAGCATGTTGCGATTATCCAGTTCTCCTGATAAGGAGCCTATTTGTGGAATCTGCCTTGATGAAACTGTACTGTATGCTCTGGTGCCCTGTGGACATACACTATGTGATAACTGTGTGCGTAGACAAGTAGGTCATTGTTTTATCTGCCGTCAGCCAGTTCGTGAACGGATTAAGATATATTTTACTTAATCTTCTTTCATAA
>Ga0209829_10002699_pt1 | contig 13334 bp, 10 predicted proteins | sample C_140205_EF_Meta_FD_187311 | JGI IMG/M metagenome (GOLD analysis project Ga0209829, IMG submission 187311) | Freshwater microbial communities from Lake Croche, Canada to study carbon cycling - C_140205_EF_MetaG (SPAdes) (version 2) | ecosystem: Environmental > Aquatic > Freshwater > Lake...
CTGGCGATGAACATCTCCGAGCACGTGGCGATCACCAACCACCATCCGGTGCTGTTTGTGAGCCTGGAAATGGCGGCCATGGAGCTGGCCGACCGCCTGCTCTGTTCCGTTGCGGGAGTCAACGGCCACCGGCTCCGCAACGGCACGATCTCCAAGGAGGACCGTCGCCGGCTCGTGGAGAAGTCGGCAGAGATCAGCGCCGCCCCGCTCCTCATCGACGACACCCCGGGGCGGACCCTGACGGAGATCGCCGCCGTCGCCCGCCGGCAGAAGCGCCGCGGCGGGCTGTCGCTGATCGTCATCGATTATCTCCAGCTCATCGAACCGGACAACCCACGTGATCCACGCCAGGAGCAGGTGGCGCGGATCGCGCGGCGGCTGAAGATGATGTCACGCGAGCTCGACATCCCGGTGCTCTGCCTCGCCCAGCTCAACCGCCAGGCGGAGGTCTCGCGCGACAATCGACCGCGGCTCAATCATCTCCGCGAATCGGGGGCCATCGAGCAGGACGCCGATCTCGTGATGTTTGTCCATCGTGAGGAGTATTACGCGACGAACGACGAGGACCGGGAACGGGTCAAGGGGCAGGCGGAAATCATCATCGCCAAGCAGCGCAACGGCCCGATCGGCGACGCCAAGCTCCTCTGGCAGAACGACTTCACACGGTTTGTGAACCTCGAGCATCGGCAGTACGACGAGTTCGAGCAGTTTTCGAAGTTCTGAGCGAGCTAAAAAGAGCGATCAACTCCCCCATCAACTCCCCCGGGACGCGCTCCGGTCCGTGCCGGGGCGGACGTCAAGCTCGAGGCCGTCGTCCTCGCCCCGTTCCAGCCGCTCCCAGGCGATCCCTCCCATGGCGGCGTTGTCGGTGCACAGCTCGCGCGGCGGAATCAGCACATCGACGCGACGCTTCTTCCCGAGCCGCTCGAGGGCTTCGCGCAAGCTCCTGTTGGCGGTCACTCCCCCCCCGACCGCGAGGACGCGGCAGCCGGTCCGGGCGAGGGCCAGATCGACCTTGGCGAGGATCGTCTCGACGACGGCCAGCTGGAAAGACGCTGCCAGGTCGGCGCGGGCGCTCCCCGTGGGCGGAGGCGTGTCGTCGGGGGCGCCCGGAGGCCTGACCCGGTAGCGGAGGGCCGTCTTCAGACCGCTGAAACTGACGTCGAGGCGCTCTCGATCGGTCGACAGCGGGCGCGGGAAGCGATGGGCCGCTGGATTCCCACCAGCCGCTGCCCGCTCCAGGGCGGGCCCACCGGGATACCCGAGGCCGAGGAGCGCCGCCGCTTTGTCGAAGGCTTCGCCGGCGGCATCGTCGATCGTTCCACCGAGCCGCTCGAGATCGAGCGGCGAATGAAGATGAAACAGCGACGTATGCCCGCCGCTGGCGACGAGCCCGACGCAGGGGTAGGTCATCCGCTCGCCGTGGGCCAGCCGGCAGGCGTAGAGATGAGCGGCGATGTGGTCGTAGCCGATGAGGGGGCAGCGGAGGACCGCGGCAATCCCTTTGGCGGCCGACAGACCGACCAGGAGCGAACCGACCAACCCCGGCCGGACGGCGACGGCAACGGCCTCAATGCCTGCCCGGGCGATCCCCGAACGGGCGAGGGCCTCGTCGATCACCGGCACGATCCGCTCGACATGGGCCCGCGAGGCGAGCTCCGGAACGACCCCCCGCCACCGGGCGTGGAGCTCGTCCTGGCTCGCGACGACGCTCGAGAGCACGACGCGCGAGCGGTCGATGACGGCCGCCGCGGTCTCGTCACAGGTCGTCTCGATCGCCAACAGCGGCACGGGGAGGAAACTCCGGGAGGAACGGGGCACGGAGGGAGCAGGCCCGCGGACCAGCCGTCGTCGCTCCCGTCCAACCCACCGGCATCAGTAGTCGTACCACATCCCGATGCCGGCCCGGTTCTGGTTCTTGTAGACGAACTGGTACTGGGGGTCGGAGCCGTAGAGATACTCGACGCCGATCCGATAGAGCTTCTCGCTGCGGCGCCCGCGCCACGCCCAGCCGGTCTGAACGCAGACATTCCCCCCCCAGTCGAGCTCCTGGCGGGAGAACCCGTTGACGGCGAGGAACGGCGCCCCTTCGCCGCCCGTGGGCCGGGCCTGAATCAACTCGATCCCCCCCTGCAATTCCCACGGCTGAGCGCCGCCGGCGGTGAAGAACGCCCAGCCCGCCTCGCCATAGAGCCGCATCCAGTCATAGAGGTAGTAGGAATTGCCCCACACGATGCAATCAACTCAACCCCCCCCTGCAATTCCCACGGCTGAGCGCCGCCGGCGGTGAAGAACGCCCAGCCCGCCTCGCCGTAGAGCCGCATCCAGTCGTAGAGGTAGTAGGAATTGCCCCACACGATGCAGTCGCGGACATAGTTAGTCCGCGGGAAGGTCGGATGCTTGAGCATGAACTCGTCACCGAGGTGGGCGCTGTTGTGGTAGTAGGCGAGCTTCGTCTGCCAGCGCCCCACGCCGTAGACGACCGGGACCCCGAAGCGGAAATCGGCCGACCGCAGGTCGCGGTCGTCCTGGGGATCGAGTCGCACGAACGCAGCGCCTTCGATCTGCACCTCGAAGCCCTGCGGATGGAGGACCGGGTCGGATCCGTAACGGACGATCGAGGCCCTCCCCCCGAGTGTCGAATCCCACAGCCATCCCTCCTGGCCGGTCGTGGCGTAGGGAGGGGGCGTCGTGTCGTCGTACACAACAGTGCCAAAGCGGGGCTCCTTCGGACCGGCGAGGTAGCTGGTGTAGATGAGGTTGTTGGGCATCAACTGCCAGAACCAGGGCCGCGGCGCCCAGAGGTCGTCAAACCCCTCGGGGAACGCAGCCCCCGGCATCAGATAGCCATCCGTCGAGGCCGGCGGCATCGCTTCGTAGGGCATGTCGAGGACCACCGGGCCGGTCGCTCCCACCGGAGGGAGTGGATCGATCCCGGGGAAGGGCGGTGAGGACACCCCCGGGAGCGGGCCGGACGTCGTCCCCTCTACGCCCCCCGGATCGAGTTCGAGCCCCGGCGATCGTGGCCGTGACGGCTCGGGCGGAAGAACGGAGCCCGGCGGCGGCGGCAAGCGGAGGGAAGACGGCGGGGCCTGGGCAATCCCGCTCCGACCCACTCCCACCACCAGGGCGCAGCCCCACAGCACCAGCATCGCGAGGGCGACGCCGCGGGGAGGCCGGGAGAGGGATCGGGAACGCTTCATGAATGCCACTGGGGCCACGACGACCACGGCCGCGCCGCTCGCCTGGTCGGAATCCCGCCAGTCGGGCCCGACAGGCCGCCCGACTGTACGGATCGGGTGGAGTTCGACTCCAGAGAGATCGGCATCAATCGACCGAGACACGACCCTGAAAACGGTCCTGCGGATGGCATTCCGCCCGCCCAGCGGTCCGCCCCACGGCCAAGGAAAACAGGGTAGGATGGAAGTCGTCCCGGCCTCGCGCACCGCCGCAGGTTCGCGCGCTGCTCCCGACACCATCCCCTACCGGGGTCGCCCGTTTTTCCTCCGCTGCAGATGCCCATGGCCACGTCGCCCGATCCCGCCGCCCCGCGCACCGACTCCCCGTCGCTCCCCCAGCCTGCCGGGGCGCCGGCCGCGGTCGAGGGGATCGCCACGGCCCTGGGGCGGATTCCGAGCGGTCTGTTCGTGATCAGTTGGCGCCACGACGGGGTCGATCGGACGATGCTCGCCAGCTGGGTGATGCAAGCCGGGTTCTCCCCCCCGGCGGTCTCCGTGGCGGTGGCCCCGACCCGGGAGCTCGTCGCCGCCATCGACCGGGGGATTCCGTTTGTCGTCAACATCCTCGGGGAATCCCAGCGCGGTCTCCTGTCGAGGTTCGGAAAGCCAGCGAATCTCGGCGAAGATCCGTTTGCCGGTCTCGACACCCTCCGCACCCCTGGGGGCACTGCGGCCCTCGCCGCGGCGGCGGGCTGGATCGAGTGCCGGGGGACCGGCCGGGCGGCCGCCGGGGACCATCTGGTGGTCGTCGCCGAGGTGGTCGGGGGAGATTCCGGGTCGGCCGGCCAGCCCCTCGTGCATGTGCGGAAAAATGGGTTACGTTACTGAGCTGGGTGGCAGGTCGGCCGCGGCCGGATGAGGTGGGGGAAGCCGGTGTCTTCAGGGCTGCGGCGCTTCGCTCCCGACCACAAAAACCGACCGTCAATCGACACGCTCCGTTTCTGAAGCTTCGTCTCTCCAGGGTGGAAAACATGATTTCGCGACGGCAGTTGACGCTTTCTCTTGTCTGCCTCCTCGGCTTGGCGGTCGGGTGCTCGCCCGAAGCGAAGAAGGGAAACGCGGACGCGACCGGCAAAGGCGCTGCCGTTGGCCCGACGAAGCGGCTGATCTTCCTTACCAACGGCGACGATCCTTTTTGGGATGCCTGCAACGCCGGCCTCCAGGAAGGGGCGAAGCTGTTCGGCATCGAGTCGAAGGGGCTCGTTGCGGTGATGGAGAAGAACAACGGCACCGCCCAGGGGCAGATCGAAAAGCTGCGGCAGTTCGCCAGTCAGTCCGACATCGCCGGCGTGGCGATCTCGGTCATTCAGGCTGACAACGCCGCGATCGTCGAGGAGATGAAAAAGCTCGCCGCCAAGGGGGTCAAGGTGATCACCGTCGACAGCGACGTCGACCGGGCCCGCTTCCGCGACGCCCGCCCCTACTACATCGGCACCGACAACATCGTCGGAGGCCGCCTCCTTGGGGCAGCCGCCGGAAAGATTCTCGCCGCCCGCAACGTGGCGTCCGGGGGCTACGTTCAGTTCGCCGGATTCACCGACGTCGACAACGCCCGGGCCCGGATGGACGGCTTCAAGGAGGCGGTTGGCTCCGCCTACACCGAGCTCGACCGGATGCCCGACGGTATGGAGGGGGCGAAGGCCCGTGACAACGTTCGCACGGCGCTGGTCAATCACCAGGACCTCGTGGCGCTGGTGGGGATCTGGGCCTATGACGCTCCGGCGATTGCCGAGGTGGTCAAGGAGCGCGCTGTCCGTGCCAAGACGACCGTGGTCACCTTTGATGCCCAGGCGATCGCGCTGGAGCACATGGGCAACGGCCTCATCGACGCGATGGTCGTCCAGAATCCGTTCGAGATGGGGAGCCAGACCATCCGGCTGTTCGTCGCGATGCTCAGCGACGATCAGGGCGTCATCAAGGAGATGTTCCCGAACCTCGGCAGCGAAAACGGCGATATCTTCACCACCGGCCTGCGGCTGATCGTTCCCGACGAGGGCTCGCCGATCAAGCAGGGGGAGATGCCGTCCGACATCCCCCACGAGTTCAAGACGCTGAGCGAGTTCCGCGAGTGGCTCACCCGGTACGGCCTGACGAGCTCCTGAATCGCCCTGTTCCCTGCCCCGGCCCCCTCACCCCATCGACCGGCCATCCATCCCGGGTGGCAGGTCGCGCTCCCCCGCTCGCATGACGCCGCCGAACGCTCCCCGATCCGCTCCCCCAGCCGAGGTCGCGACCGCCGCCCCGGCCGGTGGGGCCGCGCCCCGCCTCCGCCGGTCGACCCGGTTCGGACTGCGGCCTGCCGAGTGGGCGCTCGTGGCGGCGATCGTTGTGGCGGTCCTCCTCACGGGCTTGGTCGATTCCAACCACAGCTACTTCCGCCTCCCCTGGCAGAGCCTCACCGACATCCTCCGCAACACGGCCCTGCTCGGGATCTTCGCCCTCGGGGCGACGGTCGTGATCATCGCCGGCGGGATCGATCTCTCGTCGGGCTCGATGATCGCCTTGTCAGGGACGATCGCAGCGACGACGATGCTGGCGCTGGCGCCGAAGGAGATCATGGCCTTCAAGGCGGTGGGCCCGGTGGTGGTCGGGGTGGGGGTGCTCGCCGCCCTCGTGACCGGGTTTCTCGTCGGCACGCTCCACACCTGGCTGATCACGGCGGTGCGCCTGCCGCCGTTCATCGCCACCCTCGCCACGCTCGTGGGGCTGCGAAGCTTCGCCCGGGGCTTGTGCGAGAGCTGCACGCATGCCGTCGTGGGGACCAAGAGCGCCCAGATCAACGTCTCCGATCCGATCTTCAAGGCGATCCGTGACAACGTCTGGATCCCGGTGGCGGTATTCGCCCTCCTCGCCCTGTTCACTTGGCTGCTGCTGACGCGCACCGTCCTCGGCCGGCACATCCACGCCCTCGGCGGCAACGAACAGGCAGCCCGCTTGGCGGGGATCCGCACCGAGAACGTGAAGTGGTTCGCCTACTGCTTCGGCGCCATGACCGCAGCGCTGGCGGGGCTGTTCTACGTCGCCAACGAATCGGTTGCGGCGCCGGTCAACCAGGGGCGCGGGCACGAGCTCAATGCGATTGCTGCGGCAGTCGTCGGCGGCTGTTCCCTCTCGGGGGGCGTAGGGACCGTCCCGGGAACGGTCCTCGGGGCGATTTTCCTCCGCGTCGTGATCGACGCGGTGTCGAAGATCATCAAGACCGGGGCCGACGTCTACGAGGGGCTGATCGTCGGCGTGGTCGTGGTCATCGCCGTGACGTTCTCCCAACTCGGCGCCTTGGCGAAGGGGGGCACCAGGCTTCTCCCCGGCGCGCTCGGCCTGTGCGCCATTCCCACGCTCGCGCTCCTCGCCGGCGCGATCGCCGCGATGACGGCCGGCCGTGACGCCGGCATCGCCACCGGCATCGGAGCCCTGTTTCTTCTCGGTCTTCTCCGCGTCTGGGAATCACGCCGATCCGCGAAGTGAGCCAGAGCCCCCGATGACCACCTCTCCGTTCGCCGTGCGGATGCTCGGGATCACGAAGCGATTTCCGGGTGTTGTGGCCCTCGACGACGTCACCCTCGAGGTCCGTCGCGGCGAGGTCCATGCCATCTGCGGGGAAAATGGCGCGGGGAAGAGCACCCTCATGAAGATCCTCTCCGGCGTCTATCAGCCCGACGCCGGGGTGCTCGAGGTCGACGGCCGCGACACCCGCTTCACGGGGACCCGCGACGCCGAGCGCGCCGGGATCGCGATCATCCATCAAGAGCTGGCCCTCGTCGAGGATCTCCCGGTGGCGGCAAACGTGTTCCTCGGGCGCGAGCGGCGCGGCGCGCTCGGCCTCCTCGACGACCGTTCGATGGCCCAGGAGTGCGCGGCGCTGTTTTCCCAGCTCGACTGTGCCGTCGATCCCGGCGACCGCACCGGCAATCTCCGCGTCGGCGACCAGCAGCTCGTCGAGATCGCCAAGGCCCTCTCCCTCGACGCCTCGATCGTTGTCATGGACGAGCCGACCAGCGCCCTCACCGAAGCCGAGTCGGCCCGGCTCGAGCGGACGATCCAGCGGCTTGTCGCCCAGGGGACGACGATCCTCTACATCTCGCACAAGATGGACGAGGTCTTCCGCCTCGCCGACCGGATCACCGTCCTCCGTGACGGCCGGCACGTGAAGACCGTCGACACGACGGCCACGACCCCCCGCGAGATCACCGGCTGGATGGTAGGGCGCGACATCGCCGGCCACGACTTGCACGGCAGCAGGCCGCGGGGAGAGAAGCTCCTCGAGGTTCGCGGGCTCTGCCTTCCTTGGCCCGAGCATCCCCGCGGCTACCGGCTCAAGGAAATCTCGTTCGATCTCCACGCCGGTGAGATCGTCGGCATCGCCGGCCTGATGGGGGCGGGGCGCACCGAGCTCCTCGAGGTCCTCTTCGGGGCCGGTGAAGACACCTGGAGCGGCACGATCGAGCTCCGGGGCGAGCCGGTGCGGTTTCGCCATCCGCGCGAGGCCTGTGCGGCCCGGGTGGCGATGGTCACCGAGGATCGCAAGCGGCTCGGGCTCTTCCCCGATCTCGATGTCGCCGGGAACGTCAGCCTCTGCTCGCTCCACGAAGCGCTGCGGCTGGGATTGGTCAGCCGCGCTGCCGAGGAGCAGCTCACCGCGGGACCGGTCCGCGAAATGGGGGTGAAGACGCCCGGTCTCCATGCCGCGATCACCGGGCTCTCCGGCGGAAACCAGCAGAAGTGCATCATCGGCCGTTGGCTGCTGACCGAGCCCGAGGTGCTCCTCCTCGACGACCCGACCCGCGGCATCGACGTCGGTGCGAAGGCCGAGCTCTACTCCCTCATCGACGGCCTCTGCCGGCGGGGGCTGGGGGTGATCCTCACCTCGAGCGAGCTCCCGGAGCTTCTCACGCTCGCCGACCGGATCCTCGTCCTCGCCGAGGGACGGCTGACGGCCGAGTTCTCCCGCGCTGAGGCGACCGAAGCGCGGATCATGGAAGCGGCCACGGCGGGCTGAATGACCGACCCTTCAGTTGCTGGCCGGTCAGTTGCCCACATAGCGGGCGACGAGGCCACGGGCCCGGGACTCGTCGCGCGTTCCGGAGACGATCGTTCGACCGTCGGCGAACACCGCCAGCTCGATCCCTTCTTCCACCGTGACGCGGACGATCCATCGATTGGCGACGACGCGCCCCACGGTGGCCATCCGCTCGGCAAAGGCCGCCAGATCGATGCCCACGAGGCCCGGGGGAGGAGCGACCTGGACGGCGTCGCGCCCGCAGAGCACCGTGGCCTGGGTGCCGGCCCTCCCCTCGAGCCAGGGGAAGTCGTGCTCCCGGCAGGTCGGGCAGCCGGCGACGGCCAGCGGCGCGAGATCGACCGAGCGCCAGAGGTTGTCCCACAGATCGCAGACGAGGAGACGATTGCCGACGGGCGAATCGGTGCCGACGATGATCTTCATCACCTCCGCCGCCTCCACCGCGCCAACGACCAGCGCCACCGGCCCGATGACGCCGGCGGTGTCGCAGGTGGGAAGGGCCCCCGGGGCGGGAGGATCGGGAACGAGGCACCGCAGACAGGCCGACCTCCCCGGCAGGACCGCCAGCACCCTCCCCTCGGCGCCGATCGCGCCGCCGTGGACCCACGGAATCCCCTCCCGGCAGGCGATCTCGTTGATCAGAAACCGGGCCTCGAAGTTGTCGGTGCCGTCGACGATCACATCGACGTCGCCGAGGAGCCGGGGGGCGCTGGCCGGGGTGAGGTCGGCGACGATCGGCTCGATCCGGCAGGCGGCGTTGATCCGCCGCAGATGGCTGGCCGCCGCCACCGCCTTGGGGAGCCCGGCCGCGACATCGGCCTCGTCGAAGAGCACTTGGCGGGGGAGATTCGAAAGCTCGGGCACGTCGCGATCGATGATCCGGATCCGGCCGATGCCGGCGCGGACCAGCGCCAGCGCCACGACCCCTCCGAGCGCTCCGCAACCGACCAGCGCCACGTGCGCCGCGGCCAGCCGTTCCTGGCCGTTGGCGCCGATCGGCGCGAACCGGACCTGACGGGAGTAGCGATCGGCGTCGAAAGGCATGGCGTGATCTGCGGGAGTGTCGCATCCCGACGGCCCTTCAGGTGACGAGATACCCGGCCCAGTCCCACGGCTGATCGCGCTGCTCCGCAATGGCCCATGCCGCCAACCGCGCCTGGAGCCGGTCGCACGCCCCCCGGGCCTCGGCCGCTGGTCGCGGATCGCTTCCCCAGATACTCGCCACGAGGGGGAGCGCGGGCGCACGTTGCCAGGCCTCGTGGGGCACGCCATCCTCCGGCAGCCTGACGACGAGCGTGTCGAGCCCGCGGTCGGGCAGCGGCGGCGGCGGCGTGAGGCCGTCGACCTCGATCCCGAGGAGCATCGTGCCGCGGCGCCTGCCGACGGCGACGGCAAGGTCGGCCAGGCCGGAGGGAAGGATGACGAGGAACGCCGCAGGATGGGCTGACCAGGCTTCGAGTCGCTCCTGGAGCCAGCCCGGATCGACCGCTCCCCCCTGCGACGGTGCGAGCCGGATGACAACGGCCAACCCGATCCGGTCGGCGCTGGCAAGCATCGCGTCGAGAGTTGCCGCGGAGGCGTCTGCGGTCGGCCCGGTCGCAGCGGGGAATCCGACCACGGCCACGGCCGCTAACTGCCGGAGCGCTTCGAGCCCCGCCCGATCGGCCTGCCCGGGCACTCCGCGGGGAACGTAGCGCCGGCCATCGAGCGCGAACGACCTCCCCTTCACCCCCAGCCGCCGCAGCCCGATCATCCGCTGGCCGGCGGCGACCACGTCGTCGCCACGCCGGAGCGTCACCTCGGCCCGGTAGAGATTCGGAAGTTCTGGCGACCAAAAGCCCGGTTCGGTGCACACCCCCCTGGCGAGCGCCGGCTGCCCCGCGACTGCCCCCTGGTCGACCAGTGCGACCGTCGTGGGGATTGTGGCGGCCGTCGAGCACTCCGGCCCGACGAGCGTTCCCGAGGCGACCAACGGTGCGCCGCCGCGGGCATCCGCAAGCGTGCCCGGCGTGCAGCGCAGCCAGACCTCGGCCCGCATGTCGTCGGCCCGACCGAGGAGCGGCCTGATCCAGTCGGCTGGAGACGGTTCGCTCATGACGGCTCCCCTCCGGCCCGGAACCGTTCTCCGGCCTCCGTGGCAAGCCAAAGCAGATCGAGCTTGCCCGATCCGAGCACCGGGATCGCCTCCACCTCCGCGAAGCTGTCGGGGGTGGGGATCCAGAGGTTCGGGAGACCGCGGGCGGCCAGCCCCCGGCAGATGTCGTGCGGGTCGCGGCCGGTCTTGAGATGGAGGACGACCAGCCGCTCCCCCTTTCGGGGGTCAGGAACCCCCGCCACGACGGCCATCAGCTCGCCATCCCCCGACCCGAGCTCGGCATTGACCGCCTCCTCGACGGGGATGTGGGGCACCATCTCGCCACCGATCTTGGAGAACCGGCTCTCGCGCCCGGTGATCGTGATGAAGCCGTCCTCGTCGAGCCTGGCGATGTCACCGGTGCAGTACCAGCCATCGCGGATGACCTGGGCGCTGAGATCGGGGCGGTCGAGGTAGCCCTGCATGACGTTCGGCCCGGTGATCCACAGCATCCCCTCGCTTCCCACCGGGAGCGGCGCGAAGTCGTCGCGCGGCGCTGAGATCGGGGCGGTCGAGGTAGCCCTGCATGACGTTTGGCCCGGTGATCCACAGCATCCCCTCGCTCCCCACCGGGAGCGGCGCGACGTCTTCGCGCGTCGTGACCCGGGCGGAGCAGCCGGGGATCGGCCGACCGACCGTTCCCTCGCGGGCATCCGCGCGGGATCCGGGGACATGCCGGGCCGGGGGGATGTTGGCGGCGATGAGCGGCGACATCTCGGTCGCGCCGTAGGCCTCGCGCGGCCGGACGCCGAACTTCGCCTCGAACGCATCGCTCAGCTCACGCGGCAGCTTCTCCGCCGATCCGAACACCACCTCGAGGGTCGAGAAGTCCTCGGCGGGAGTGCGGCGGAGGTAGGTTCGCAGGAACGTCGGCGTCGCCATCAGAATCGTGGCGTGGTGCTCGCGGGCGAGGGCGCCGATCGCCTGGGCATCGAGGGGGTTGGTGTGGTAGACGACAGCGGCATCGAGGACCAGCGGCGCCCAGAAGGTCGCCGTGTAACCGTAGGAATGGAAGAGGGGGAGGACACCGAGGGCGACGTCCGCCGACGACACGTGGAGGATTTGCCCGATCGCGCGGACATTCGACGCGACGTTCTCCTCGGAGAGTACCACCCCCTTCGGATCGCCGGTCGACCCGGAGGTGAAGATCACGGTGAGAACGTCGGCAGCCCGGAGCCGGTCGAGCCCGAGCATGCGCTCGAGGATTCCCAGCGGCAGGCAGGTCGCCTGCGTCGCGGCGACGAGGGTATCGAAGGTCGTGAGGCGGCTCTTCAGTTCCGTCGCGTCGAGGAGCCGGCTGCCGACGGCGAGCTTGACGCGGGCGAGGAACGCCGGGCTCGTGAGGACATGCCGCAGCCCCGCCCGCTCGATCGAGAGGTCGAGGGTCTGCTGGCTCGTGGTGTAATTCAGATTCACCGCCACGCGCCCCATGAACACCAGCGCCGCGTTGACGATCGCCGCCGCCGCCGTCGGCGGCAGCATGACGCCGACAGCCTGCTCATCGGGGGCGAGGACCCGCTCGAGGACCCGCATCGCGCAGAGGATGCGGATCAGCAGGGCGCGGCCGGAGAGCCGCGTGCCGAGCGAGTCGGCCACCTTCAGCCGCCCTCCTGAGAGCCGGCAGGCCCGGACGAGGGCCCGGGGGAGCGTGGCGCCGCCGCGGGGATCGGGGCCGCTGCCGAGGAGCGTCGAAACCTCGGCCTCCGGGGACGGCGCGGGGGAAGCTGTCGGGGGTTGCATGCATCGATCCGGGGCGGAGCTTTCGGGCCAGGCTGTTCCGAAGCCCACGACCCATTAGAATCTCCGGAGTTTTCGCAGGAAAGCCACCCGCCTGCGCCGCCCCCCCGGAATCCATCATGCCCCGTTACCAGCCCGCCCGGATCGAGCCCAAGTGGCAGTCCTGGTGGGAGACGCACGACACGTTCGCGACCCCCCGCCTCCCCGGGGCCCGGAAGACGTACGTCCTCGACATGTTCCCTTACCCCAGCGGTGAGGGGCTTCACGTCGGGCACCCCGAGGGCTACACCGCCACCGACATCGTCGCCCGCTTCGAGCGGATGAGGGGCACGAGCGTCATCCACCCGATGGGATTTGATGCCTTTGGGCTCCCCGCCGAGGAGTATGCGATCCGCACCGGCACCCCGCCGCGCGAGAGCACCGAGCGCAACATCGCCAACTTCACCCGTCAGTTGAAGATGCTCGGCTTCAGCTACGACTGGAGCCGCGTCCTCTCGACCACCGATCCGAAATACGTCCGCTGGACGCAGTGGATCTTTCTTGTCCTCTTCGACACCTGGTTCGACTCCCGGCAGCAGAAGGGGCGCCCGATCGCCGAGCTGCCAATCCCCGCCGATGTCGCGGCCCGGGGGGACGCAGCCATCGCCGCCCACCGCGATCTCCACCGCCTCGCCTACCAATCGGAGGCGCCGGTCAACTGGTGCCCGGCCCTGGGCACGGTGCTCGCCAACGAGGAGGTGATCGGGGGGGTGAGCGAGCGCGGCAGCCATCCGGTTGTCCGCATCCCGCTGCGCCAGTGGATGCTGCGGATCACCGCCTACGCCGATCGACTGGAGAATGAGCTCGAGCCCCTCGACTGGCCGGCGAGCATCAAGAAGCTCCAGTCCGACTGGATCGGGCGAAGCACCGGCGCCGAGGTCGACTTCCCTGTCGCCCCCCCGAACGCGTCTGATGGAGCCTTCGCCTCCTGGCAGTCGGCCCGGCGCGCCGCGGGATTCCCCCTTCAGCCCGGTGGGGATGTCCTCCGCGTCTACACAACCCGTCCCGACACGCTCTACGGCGTCACCTATCTTGTCGTCGCTCCGGAGCATCCGCTCGTCGACGCACTGACGACGCCCCACCAGCAGGAGGCGATCCGGATCTACCGGGAAGCCGCCGCGCGGAAGAGCGATCTCGATCGCACCGATCTGGCCAAGGGAAAGACCGG
>Ga0209829_10002700_pt1 | contig 13331 bp, 23 predicted proteins | sample C_140205_EF_Meta_FD_187311 | JGI IMG/M metagenome (GOLD analysis project Ga0209829, IMG submission 187311) | Freshwater microbial communities from Lake Croche, Canada to study carbon cycling - C_140205_EF_MetaG (SPAdes) (version 2) | ecosystem: Environmental > Aquatic > Freshwater > Lake...
TTGCAGGAACACTTGGTGTGACTGGCCAGATCACAGGCAATGTCACAGGCAACCTGACAGGCAATGCTGACACCGTGACCAACGGCGCGTATGTGAATGTTGATAACAACTTCAGCGCGTTTCAGACATTGCAGGACGGTCTTGAGGTTTTCCTTGACACATATCTTGACGGTGCTGTGACTGTTGGAACAACAATTACCAGCGGTGCGATTAACGGCTTGACCGTCAGTCAAATGCTTGGCACAGGTAACACAGTCGTTGGCAGTGCGGCTGGAACAACGCTAGCCGTTGGCGCACAATACAATGTATTAGTTGGGTTAAATGCGGGTGATGCGATCAGCAACGGCGACCGCAACATTGGAATTGGCAAGGATGCGATTGGTCTACTGAGTACAACCGCTGACAATGTCGCCATTGGATACCAGGCTGGCGATGCACTAACGACAGGCTCTACAAATGTTGCTATTGGCAGCGATGCGCTAGGTGCTGCACAGACAACGACAGGCTGTGTTGCCATAGGACACAATGCGTTATTGTTAAATACCGCAAATGAAAACATTGCTATTGGCTCGCTTTCCTCAGATGCAAATACAAACGGTATACAAAATATATCTATTGGCGCAAACTCTTTGGGTGCAAATGTGTCAGGCAATTATAATTTGGCTATTGGATATAACGCTCTTTCATTAAACACGACTAATCAAAATGTTGCTATTGGAACTGGCGCTCTTGCGTCTGCCACTACTGGTGGAAGCAATGTTGCGCTTGGAATTGATGCATTATCGGCACTTGGAATTGGATCATTTAATATGGCAGTTGGTGGTTCACTTAAAGCAATAACTAGCGGCGTAAACAATGTTGCAATTGGACAAGCCGCTGCGATTAATGTGACTACTGGAGCCAACAATATTGCTATTGGAACATATTCTTTATATCAGGCAAATTTGGCTTCATCTGATAATACTGCAATTGGAAATCAAGCAGGTGGTGCTGGTGCTGCTTCTCCATCAACTTTAAACAACAACACATTTATTGGTTCTGCTGCGGCCCGATCAATAACAACTGGCAGTCAAAATGTTGGTATTGGAATGCAATCCATTTACAACATTACTACTTCTTCTAACAACACGGCTGTTGGGTATCAGGCTGGCAGATACATAGCGGATGGCGCAACTGCGATGACTGCAACAGCCAATGCCGTGTATGTGGGTTATGGAGTCCGTGGTTCAGCCAACTCAGTTACTAACGAAACCGCACTTGGATATGTTGCAATAGGTCTTGGTTCAAACACGACTGCAATTGGAAATTCAAGCACACTTGGTAACCGTATCTTCGGCGTTGCGTCAACTGGTCAGGTAGCACCAACCATTGCAAGTGCAACCACGATTGCGCCGACAACATCTATTGTATTTATTAGTGGCGTAACTCCAATTGTTACAATCACGGCTCCGTCATTGATTGCAACTACTGGCGGTCAAATTACTTTAATTCCAACTGGCATATTCACGACAACCATTGCTGGCAATATTGCACTGGCAAGCACGGCTGTTGTTTCCAAGGCATTGACTATGACTTATGACGCGACTACCGCAAAGTGGTATCCGTCATACTAAGGATCAACATGGAACCCAATAAGAAACAAGAATATCTAGACGGCCTTAAAGATGTGTGCGATGGTATTCGCCTGATCATTGCTGGTGGTTATAGTCAGACCGACATGATTAACCCAGAGTCAATGAGTTCTGTGATGAAGCGCCACACCGACCATATCCGCATTATGCAGGGACACATGGTTGGCGTTGACCTAACAGAGTTTGCAGAAGTCGCCGCGCTTGGCGAGGCATGGAATTCTTAATGCCAATTCAAGCAGCCAGAACAGTCAGCGCGCAGAATCAATGGACAACTCCTATTGGCATTAACGGCTGGTTTAATGTCAGCATTTCCAACGCGGCTGGCGGATCACTTGGCGGAACTATTGTCACAATCCAGCGCTCATGGGATGGCGTCAACTATTACGATGTTGATGCGTGGAAGAAGACATCCCAAGATGTCGGATTTGAACCTGATTTAGTGTGGTACACCATTGGCGTCAAGACAGGCGAATATGTAGCATCTGTCTATGTCCAGATATCTGTACTCGGAAGTATGAGATCTTAAACATGGCTGTTAAACCGCAAACTGTTGTGTCCGTTCCAAGTACCCTGCAATCGTCAGTTCAGATTGGAACGCTGTGCATGATCTCGCTAGGCGTCTTGATGATGGCCGTGGACTTGGGACGCAAAGATGAGACCCTGCGCCGCATACAGATTGACACCTCTGAGTTAAAAACGATATGCTCTGACTTAGTAAAGTCTCAGGTTCGCGCCGTAGCAAACAATGAGAACATTGTAAAAGAACTGGCTATGTTGGCTAGTCGCTTGGATAAAATTACGAAATGAAAGAGGAAATAGAATGGATTCATTTATTGGAACTATGTGGTGGTCTGGTCTGTGTGTGGTTGCTGGCTGGCTGGTTGCTTCGTTTGGTTTCGGGTTCAACGAAATCAAATCATGGTTCTCCAAAAAGTAATTGTGACGCTGGCAATCGTGTATTGCGCGGGATGCAGCGCAACAAGGCAGATTGCACAATCCGCCAACCAAGTGTCGGCGTCAAGCGCAAGAATCGCAAGACAGGCTGAATTTATTTCTGCGACTAGCGACCAGCCCGAAGTGGTAAAAGCCGCCGTTGCTATTCATTCTGAGTCTGACATTATTCTTGAGCATTCACAGATGATCGCCGAGAATGTGGCTGCCGTAAAAGATATTGTCCCAGCGTGGATGACATTGGTTGAGTGGCTGGCAATTGCCGCCGCTGGCATATGCGCTGCATGGATTCTGACTGCGTCTGGCGCGTTAGGCGCCGTGCGCGCAGCCTTGGGATGGTTGCCGCGCCGCAAGGTCATGGACGCCACGCTGGCGCGTTCAGTGATGGATGATGCCAACCCAGCAAGTATCCGCGAATACATTGCAGCGCGCCGCATGTCGGACGCTGAGTTCAACGCTGCGTTCGTGGCTTCGGGCAAACTCTCCGATAGTTCATTGCCCACATCCCCTTTGCAACAGCCTCGCTAATTGCGATCACGGATTCTTCCGCAAGCACTTCGCAACTAGCGTGTAGCAGTTCGTGGATTAGTGTGATCATGATCTGTTTCTCGGTCAGGTTCTTGTTGACTTCCAAACTAGGGAATCGCCCTGGCGGATAGGAGCAAGTACCGTCGGCATCCGATGGCAGATCCTTGGCAGGAACCAACTTGATCTTCCAATGCTTGCCGTTAATCACAATCTTGGCTTCATCGCGCATCGGTCACCTCCCAGTTGATTCTTGGAATAGATCTGCGGGTCTTCATCATGTTGCCTTCTTCGTCGCGTTGCGGGCCTTGATATTCGTAGTCAATAAACAAGCGCACCCACTTTTGACAGATAGGTGCAGGGCCAGTACCAGCGCCGCGCTCGACAGCCCAGCCATTGGCATGCCATTCGTCTTTTAAAGTGCCTATGCGACAAAACTCCACATGCTTTTGTTTTATTTCGTAAATGCCCTTGGCGCTAGACAAAATTTCTGTTGCCAAACCTACCTGATTGCTAGCGTGGTTATGCCCCATTACTGCAAGATCTGCGTTCACATAAGTAAACACGCGCCGTGCATCAAGCGTTCCACCGCTCAAGCCACCGCCTCCTGACCCATGGTGATATTTCATAGTCCATGTCAAATATTGGAATGCGTTGACGCCTGTCTTAATCTTGACGCGCAAGTATCCGTGGTAGCCACCCGCGCTGACGCTGCTCACGCATCTGCTCTTGATCGCTCGCGACAAGTGTGCATTGCAGTCCACTTCCCTGCGCTTCTGAAATCCAGTTTCATGGTTGCCATCGCCAAGCGTAATAAAGTTTGTGCCAGCGTAATCACATTCTGCGCTGCACAGATAATCCGCAGTTGAATCAATGACGCTGTCAAAGTAATGTTCGCTCAATAGCGCGGAACGAAATACCTTTAGCGCCGCTTTGCTTGCGCGTGGGTCTGAAAAACCCTGCATAAGATCGAGCATGTCGCCGTTCGAGAATATCGCTGCTCGGCGAGCAACTGCCTGTTTCAACAATCGTGTAAGCACATGCCTTTGACAACTAGGGTTATCTATATGAACGTCTGACAACAACAGAATCCATTGCTCAAACTTGGCGACACTTGGCGCGCTGCAATTCATCACATGAATGTTGCGACCGTGATGCTCGACCTCCCATTCAAACGGCACCTTTGGCTTAATCAGTTTGACTTTGCTTGGCTCGTAGCGTTCACCGTTTGCAAACGCAACAGCGTCAACTTTGATTTTCGGTTTTGACTTTGCCAATGGGTGTCTTTCTTTGTTCGACAGAGAAGTCAACTGGCGTGATAGATATTTCCATGTACGGCGTGGCGCCAAACATCTTGGCTGCGCTTACTTGAACTACTTGACTGTCGTCGTTCCACATGCCAGCGTCTGTTAGGGCGTCTAGCGCTGCCTTCAGCAAATTATCAATGTCTCCCTTGCTAGATTTAAAGTTGCCAATTTCGTTTTTGCGTTTTGCTTTAAACACAAACAAGACATCAACTTTTACGCAATGCTCTATTACATTTTCGATAAGTTCAAATGCCTGACGCGCAATCAAATGCTTCCAATGATGGATTGCATGATCTTTTGGAATATACATCTTGGCAAAACCACCACGGAACGAAGCCCTATGTCTTGGCTGCGGAATTGGTACGCCTTCTACTCTGAATGTAATTGGTTCAAATTCGCTCAATGTCCGTGCATTGTGCCTTGCACATGTGTGTGCGGCAATAGGCGCGGTCACTCAAGTTTTTCTGCGATTGCCGCTACACAACCGATTTGCCACGCTCGCCACTTAAACACATCAGGATCTATTGGGTCGTTTGTCAGCGCGCCAATTTCACGGCCGTGCTTTACCGCTGCGCGGATCTCATCTTTGCTTAAATTAAGAATGCGTTTGAATGCGGCGTCACGGTCTTGGTTTACTTCGTCCTGGCTGAATACAATTTCGTTTCGCACACCAACATGCTTTGCCTTGCGTTCGACCATCTTGCATTGCGTTGCCAGTTCCGCAACTGAAATAAATGTGCGACCCAGTCCGATCTTGGCTTGTTTCACCGCCAGAACGATTGTCTCATCGGTGTATCCTATAAGCGACAGTATCGCTGACTCATGTTGTTTGCTCGATGGAATAGCCCAGCGCGATCCGCTGAAGTATTCAAAGATGGTCTGCATTGTTTCAGGTTTCATTGTTTCTTTCTGTGGTTCTGTCTTTGCCCAAGCAATGGATCTAGTTCGCTTCCACGGCGTGGCTTCATGTAATGTCGGACTTGCAAAAAATTTCGGATTTCGTCACCGAAGAGACAATCGTTAAAGCGCGTGAGTTCCAACATACCTGTGATGGCGTCGCGCAATTGCTCAAGGTCACCCGCGATACCGTTAAGTTTGTAATTCTCACGGAGTGAATCACACGCCTCGTCCAACATATCGACGAGCGATGGCGGCTGCTTCCTGCTAGGGATTTTGCGCTGCTCTTCCACTTAAAGGACTCCACGGTGTTTCCACCGTGAAATCCCACTAGGTTGCGCTTACGCGGCATTTCGGGGGCGAGCCGCGCCAGCACATGGGTCATGGTATCAAACAAAGTAATTCCTCCAACGACTATCGACATACTCGGATGCAATCTTGAATAAAAATCCATTGCCAGTACCGCGCAATGAAAAGTGTTCGTACTCGATTGCAATCTCAAAGTCGTGCGCGTCATTCTTGCGGCGCCAATTATCACAAGCGCGCCGTATTCCAACAAGGCTTTTGTAGCGCGACTGGGTCACGACCTTGGTGATGTTGTTGCCGTCCTGGCGATATCGAATATGGATATTGCCAGTTTTGCGAGCGTTGTCGATATATCTAGGTACTTCCATTGGCTTTCCTTGCGCTAAGAATTCCCAACGACTCTTGGAACTTGTTCCAATCGCCAGTATCACGCGCAAGAATAGCGTGACGGATGACTTGATCTTTTAATTCGCTGACGGTCTGCTTGTTGCGGTCAGGGAACAGCGTGTCAAATGTGTCTGACACGCGCCACACAATTGCCTTGCGCCCTGATCTAGTTACACGGCGCTGGCCGCTGTCATAGATTTGTCCATCTTTTGACAACCAAGTGAAGCAGGGACTGCATGACTGATGCGTCATGCCAAGCAGCGTCTGCGTTTCATCGCATGTGGCGCCTTGTAATCGCTTAAGCATTGCCAACACTTTGCCGCGCAGGTGCGTGACATCAACCGATAAGTATGCATCCTGTGATGTTTCTCGTTGGATCATTTAATTACCCCTTTCTTTAGGATACTTTTTTATTTCATTTAAAGACAAAAATAATTTGCGAATGGTTTTAGTTTCAGATTTTGATTTTCCTAAAACAAATACATATTTATGTTTTAAAGGCACTTTAAAATTTTTAGATTCAAGTTGTCTTTTTTTGCTGTGTGCTTTCAGCGCAGAACTTATTTCAATAGGCATATTTTGCCAAACTATTTTTTTCCCATCTGTCCAAGATTCTTCCCAACCAAACTTTAATTCCCTTGCAAATTTTTTGTATGCACTTCTTTGTCTAAAAAATCTATCTGAAACTATCTTTCCTGTATATGGGTTTATGTATCTTTCTTTTGCTCCAGATTTTTTCCCTAAGTAATAAAAGTTACAAGCCTGGTAAATTGTTCCAAGTTCTTTTGCCATCGGATCTGAATATGCAGAAAATAATCTAAACTGTGTGTTTTTTACCATCCAGTCAATACACCACATAAGAAATGAACTAGCAAGATTTTTTGGAGACCATGAAATACAAGCGCCGCGACTAATTAATCTTTCGATTTCTGAAGTTTTGTTGCCAAGCAAATTAGAAAATGAGTTAGGAACATTCATTAAAATCACACCAGACAGTATGTCTAAGCCAAACAATCCTTTCTTAGTATTGTGCAAATAAGCGCCAAACCAATGCGTTGTGTATTGAGAAAGATTTCCCAACCATTCGTGTTTTTTTATAAAATTAGTTGCTTCGGTTTTTCCTTCTTCAAACAATATTGGCTTAAATACAAAATCTGAAACATTTAATTTTTGTATTTCATTTTCAGATAATCCACATTCTGCAATGTCTTTAGATTTATTTTTAATTCTAATATCAAACTGCCAACAATGATTTTCTTTATAATTGTTTGATTGTTTAAAAATATCTGCCATTGGCTGAATCACTTCAGCACCTTTGATACCTTTGCCCAGTACAAGCATGTCGCCCACTTCTTGTGTCCGCGTGGGCCGCCATTGTGGATGCGAGCCATGTCTTTCATGGTGGCATTCTTTGGCGCGTATCGCTTCATATATGCGCGCACAACGCGCTCTGCGTATTGCTCGTTATAACAATCGTTATAACAACCGCCAATGCTTTGGTCGTACTCGACCGCATCTGCCCAGTACGCCAGGTGGATCTGGTAGCAGCCGATTGCGGTTGGTTGCCCATATTCCCAATCTCCCACTGCGGCACAATCTCCACCTGACTCGACTTGCTTAATCGCCTTAAGCAATTGCACGGTCTGCGCTTCGGTCAGCGAGTACGCAGTCGGCGCAAACGCTAGCGCAAAGATAAATGCTATGTGTTTCAATGGCGACCTGCTTTCTCGTTAGCGTCCCAAGCAAGGTCTTCATACAACTTGTGCGCTTCGTCGTAGGTTTCGCACAGTTTGTACTCAGGCTCAAGCATTGTGTCAGTATCCCAAATGACTAGACCGCCATCGCAGTTCCGCAATTTCAACTGATCTTCAGCGCTGAGAAGGCTGTAGTGCTGGATCATCAGCGTTGCCATTGGTTCTGGATACGACAGCGGATGATGACCAACTTCGTTCTCCATGTCGGAAGCGATCAAAACAATTTTGGTTCCGCGACAATCATCGACAGTTTGTTCGTCGGTATCCCAGACCTTAAGCAGGATTTCCATGTACTTGTCCAGGTTCATTTGCCATCCTCCCAATCTTTAATAACTTTTTGGGCTATTTGAAATGTTTTAATTTTTGCTTCAATATCTAAAGAATCTACTGTTTCAGCCAACCCCATCATCACATTCAAACCAGTTGTCATTCCAAATCTAAATCCATTTTCTAAACATGATTCAAAAATATCTTTTAACAAATCACCATCAACATGTCGTTGATAACTGCTTTCTGCATTACTGTCTAACCATGCATTAAACACTTCTGACAACATTACTTTTTTAACTGTATTATGCCATTCTTCTTTAAACGCTTCTCCAAATTTCATAATTAATCTCCTAGTAGTGCCAGACTCCGCTGGCGCGGTTCGAGTCGCTCGACCCGATGGATCAAACATAGTTCAGGTATCGGCAGGTGTCAACTAAAACTTTAGATATTTCAATAAATATTTCAAATAATTCAAGATAAGGCTTGCACTGGTCGATATACCTGCTACTAATGTATTTCCGCTAGGGGCGTTCTTTGGCGGAAACAAACTCTACTAGGAGATTGAAATGTCTGATTTAGCACTGAAACACAATGAGATTGATATGGCGCTCGTAGCGCGGACAGTCGCAAAAGGCTGTTCATCGGATGAATTGCAACTATTTGCAGCAATATGCAAGCGCACCGCGCTAGACCCATTTGCGCGCCAGATCTTTGCTATAAAAAGAGGCGGCGTGATGACCACACAGGTCAGCATTGACGGCGCTCGTCTTATTGCCCAACGCAGCGGTCAATATGCTGGCCAGGTTGGCCCATTCTTTTGCGGTGAAAATGGTCAATGGGTTGATGTTTGGCTGGCTAAGACGCCACCAATGGCGGCTAAAGTAGGTGTTCGTCGTTCTACATTTGTTGAGCCGCTGTACGCCGTGGCAATCTGGAGCGAATACGCACAAAGCGGAAACATGTGGGCGAAGTATCCAAGTGTAATGCTTGCGAAATGTGCAGAGTCTTTGGCTTTGCGAAAGTCATTTCCTGCGGAGTTGTCGGGTCTGTACACGACTGACGAAATGCCGCAAGACGATCATGTTGCTGTGTCCGTGATGCAAGCACCAGTTGCTGCCGCCCGCAAGGTGGAACGCGCTCAGGCTCAAATACCTGCGCCTGTTGGAATCAGCAACGAAGTGATCCACACGGACACAGCGACTTATGTCGAGTCTGAAGTTGTCGAGGCGTCAAAGGCGAAACCAGCGCCAAAGGCAAAGACAGCAGCGCCAGCGCCTGTAAGCGGTGGACTGCATCACCGCGCTAGTCGTGTCCCTGCGGATGCGACGATTCAGGTCGAGCCTGTGTATATCCGCAAGGTAGGCGAACCAAAGCCAACGAAGGTTGGAACTTCGCGCACTGGCATTCTTGTTCAGGACAGTATGAAAGAGTATTGGGTGTCATGTTTTGACGATAAAATAGTTGACTGTTGCCGCAATGCAATTGACGCGGAATGCAGGATGCAACTATTAGCGGTGAATAACGAGAAAGGTATCACGCTCTATGGTTGCCGCGAGTTTATCAGCGAAGAAGTGACAGTGCCAGCGGAAGAGGAAGTTCCACAGCCGAAGCCGATTGACATTGATGAGATCCCATTTTGATTTAAACATAGGGGCTGGCCGCGTCTCGACGGATTCGGTCAGCCCCACTTTTACAAAGGAAACACTATGAACAGCATTACACAAAGAGTATTTACAGCATCACAAGCAGCGTTGGCGCTAGAGCAGTTGATTGAATCTACCGAGGCAGATGGTGGCTTAGTTGGCGTAGAACTAGAAGGCCAGATAGATTGGCTGGCATCGCAAAGTAGCGACTTGGCTCCTGCTATAGACGATTTGTTGGCGATTACAGCGGAGATTGAACACCGCGCAGCAGGACGCAAGATTGAAGCCAAGCGCATTGCAGACCTAGGCAAGCGCGACCAAGCCATTGCAGACTGGATGAAGGGTCAGATCACTCGCGTGTTGGAGTCAAGTGGCGCCACAAGCATTCAGACGCCACGGCACAAGGTGACGCTTGCCACACCTGGCGGCGTCCGAGCGCTGGAGATAATTGGCGATGTGCCTGAAGCGTTTAGCACCACCGTGACTACGGTTGTTCCAAACAAGGAACTGATCCGCGCCACGATTGAGGCTGGTCAATCGCTACCATTCGCAATGCTTCATTCCAAGCAGAAAGTATTAAAGGTGTCTTAATGGGTGGTCTGTATTCAATTGAAAAAGTAAACGCAGCAGTTCAAATCGCTCTAGCGCGGCGTGGGTTTTTGTATCCATCATCGTCGCAAGAACGATCAAGGGATGCGATCACAGCGCGCACACTGATCTTTGACGCTATGCGTTCGCTGACAGGCAACAGCGTCACAGGCAGCGCTGTTTCCGTTGGCGCCAGCACAGCCAGCGGAAAAGCGTTTGAGGAGCGTTGTCAGACTTATGCATCGCCTGATGAGCGCTTGCTGTGGATTGCTGAGGTTCGCAGTCTGATTGAAGAATCTATGAAGGTGAAGAAATAAATTGTGAAACAATCGATATTTCCAATGCTAGGCACTCAATCAAGTAAAATTGGAAACATAGGCGAGCAATTAGTAAAACTTTATTATTTTATTAAAGGGTACGAAGTTGGTGACGGTCAGCCTGGCGGGTTTTTTGATGTGTGGTATGCAGACAAAAAAACTGGAATTGTTAAAGGCGTTCAAGTAAAGACAAGTCGTATTAGAAATAAGCGTAGTGGTGTGTATTATAAGTTTGGGTTGTCTGGTAGCAAAGGAATTGGCAGAAAAAGAAAACATATATCACCTTGTGATTATGTATTAGTTGCAATTTCAGACAACGGAAATGTAAGATTTATTTTTTATTCATATAAAGAAATTAAAGAAATGATTGGTACTGATTATTTTATTACTGCGCGTGATATGCATCAAATCAAATCTGCTTTTGAAATTAGTCAAGAATTGGCAAAAGAAATATATAAGCAAGATTTTGATGAAGATTTTGAAGATGTTGAAATTGATTTAACACCAAGCCAAGGCCTTTTATTTTGCATGGAGAAACAATGACATTGCCACACGAAGAAGTCAACTCCCTCAAGATGACACGCGAATTCTTGTACAAGTTGCTGATCGTCAAGGGAACGCCCAAGTGGATTAAAGACGAGGCGCGGTGCTGTCTCAGGCATTATCCGATTGTGATTGACGATACTTATTGCAGCAAGGAAGACAAGTGAAAGACAAACAGCCAGAACTATTTGAAAACGAAAAGGCTTGGAAAGAGCATTGGCAGGGAATGCCTGAGTTTGTGCAGCCACAAGACAGGGAGTATGCAAAAATTATTATTCGATTTAGAAACGAAAGCGATTTACAAGACTTTGCAAAGTTGATAAATCAAAAATTGAATAAGAATTCACAATGTACTTGGCATCCTGAATTGGTTAAAGACATCAAAAACAATTTGGTTTACATTGATGAACCCTAAGTACCCTGTTTATATTATTTCTAAGGGCCGTTGGGATAATGGGCTTACTGCAAGAACTCTTGACAGGATGAATGTCCCATTCAAGATAGTTGTTGAACCACATGAGTATGAAAATTACGCGACAAAAATTGACAAGCAAAAGATATTGACGCTTCCATTTTTAAATTTAGGGCAGGGATCAATACCAGCCAGAAACTGGGTTTGGGAAAATTCCATATCTAATGGATACAAACGACACTGGATACTAGACGACAACATAGAAGCATTTAATCGATTAAACAGGAACATGAAGCCAGTTGTAAAAACTGGTGCAATATTTAAAGCGGCAGAAGACTTTGTTGAGCGTTATGAAAACATTGATCTTGCTGGCTTTAATTATTATTCGTTTTGTAAAAAAACTGAGCAGTTGCCGCCTTACTATTTAAACACTAGAATTTATTCTTGCATTTTGATTAGGAATGATCTGTCCATACGCTGGCGCGGCAGATACAACGAAGACACAGACCTATCAATTAGGGTGTTAAAGTCTGGAAGGTGTACGGTTTTGTTTAATGCATTCCTTGCTGGAAAGGTGACTACGATGCGTATGAGCGGGGGAAATACAGATGAACTATATGCTGATGACGGCCGCAAAAAGATGGCAGAGTCGCTTGCCGAGCAACACCCAGACATTGCAAGGGTTGTTTGGAAGTTTAAACGATGGCACCATCAGGTTGATTACAAACAATTTAAGGCAACCAAACTGATCCGCAAGACAGGAATCAATATTTTGCAAGGCGTTAATAATTATGGAATGGTTCTAAAGCCTTGCACTAGAGCGTTAACAAGTTAAACTACAAAGCGAAACAGCCCAGGCGTGTAACCTGAGCCGTTTCTAAATCCCATACGCGGTACGAAGCCGCAGAGAGAGATTGTGCAATGAGTGTACAAAACAAGCCGATTAGAACAAGCGCAGAACAAGCGCCATATTTTAAATTTTATGTGTCTGATTTTAGAGAGATAGTTGACGACTGGACTGCGGAGGAAATAGGTTGTTACATCATGCTGCTTATCAGCGCTTGGAAGAACGATGGTCTTAGCACAGACCTGAGCAGGGTGTACAGAATCCATTCAGATGTAGAACGCAATTGGCCTGTTCTCAAAAGCAAGTTTCCACAAATTGGTGACAGACTTAGAAACCCAAGACAAGAGCGAGAAAGAGAAGCAATGATCTCAGGCTCTAAACATGCTGCCAAAGGAGGTTACGCAAAGGCGGCTGCTCAAAGTCTGCCCAAAGTCTGCTCAAATCCTGCTCAACTACCTGCTCAAAGCCTGCTCGAAGTCTGCTCCAGACCTGCTATATCAGATATCAGATATCAGATAGCAGATAGCACAGAACAAATTACAGAATTAAAACATACGCTCAACGGCGTTGCCGTCGAGCCTGAATGTGACCGCAAAAGAAAGCCAGCATCAAGCATCAGCGATCAAGACTGCGAGCGAGTGTGGGAATTGTTTCCGCGCAAGGTTGGCAAGAAGAAAGCATTCGCCTTGATCCGCAAGGTGGCAACCGAGATCGCATATTCGGAGGAGTACGACCAAGACGAACCCAGTGCTGGCATCGAGGTGCTGTGCGAGCGCGTCAGATTGTTTGCCAAAGAATGCCAACTGAAAGACCCGCAATACATCGCCCACCCATGCACTTGGCTTAACGGTGGACGGTATCTTGATCCGATACATGGCACAGAATCGCATTAGATGACAGCCACGGCGTTCGTGGCGTGAATTGGTCTGTAGGTATTACCTAAAGCAAAGAAT
>Ga0209829_10002703_pt1 | contig 13323 bp, 15 predicted proteins | sample C_140205_EF_Meta_FD_187311 | JGI IMG/M metagenome (GOLD analysis project Ga0209829, IMG submission 187311) | Freshwater microbial communities from Lake Croche, Canada to study carbon cycling - C_140205_EF_MetaG (SPAdes) (version 2) | ecosystem: Environmental > Aquatic > Freshwater > Lake...
GGGCGGTCTGAGTTGCGAGTTCCCCCTCGAGATCCCTGAATGAACGATCGGAGGACGGATCGAACTTGGCGGGAAAAGGGCCTTGCTCGTCAACGCTGACGGACCACCTCCCAGCCTCGATCGATTCCGGCACCAATACCATGCTGGCATGCCGCTCGATGATTTGAGGCGGCGGCGCGATCCGGATTCTGACCGCTCCAAGAAGTCCGGTCGCCACCACGCTGACGACAACGACCGCCACGCAGGTGCTCCACCCGGAGGATTCCGGCGATCGCCACGAAAAGGTCAGACCGCAATCCCGATCCCGCTGCTCACGCTTGCTGCCACTCACGGTTTCGGATCCTTGCTGCTATTCAATCCACCCGCCTGAATGGGACGTCCCACCATCATCAGTCGATAACCTTTCCGCAAGATCACCTCGCCCACCTCCCGCTCCAAGCCCACCGGCGTCCCCTCATCGGTGCGCAGCAAAATCGTGCCTTGGGCGTTGCCCCGCTTCTCATCCAGGAGCCTCCCGAGACCCTCGATGCTGGTGGATTCACGCCCGAAATAGATCTGCGGCGGCTGTCCTGGCCCAAGGGTGACTGCCAAAGCTCCGCTGAAGCGCTCCATTTGGAAGCGCGACGGAGGCAGTTCAACCGCCACGCCGGACTGCAGCACCAACGAGGGACCCAGCACAAAAAACATCAACAGCAATGCGAACAGATTGAACAACGGCACCGCATGCAGGAATCCCGGCCGCTCGGGTAGGGTCAGCTCCAGCTTCACGACGCGCCCTCCTTTTTATCCTGGCGCTTCGTGCGCCTGCGGGCCTCCACCTCCTCGCGGAACGAGACTATGGCAGTTTCTTCGCGGGCATCGGAAATCAGGTTCACCATTTCAATCCCCGCACGCTCGATGCGGTGAACGAGCCGTGTGGCACGACCGAGAAAATAGAGATAACCGAGATACATCGGAACCGCGACCGTCAGCCCGAGCACGGAGGTAATGAGCGCCTGAAAGACACCACCCGCCAGCTCGGCCGGACCCGCGAAGCCTCCCTGCTCACTGACGCGTTGAAACGTTTCCACCATGCCCAGCAAGGTCCCAAGCATCCCAACAAGCGGGGCCAGCAAGGCCACCGCCATGATCGTGCGGATGTTTTTCTCAATCCGGGGCACCTCGAGCTGGCCCGCCTCCTGGGCGACATCGCGCAGGTCGGAGCGAGAGAGATGATGGCGAAGAAGCGTCGCATGAGCGACCCGGGCCACCGGACCCGGAGCCCGCGCCGCCTCGTGCAGTGCCTCCGCAAACGCCTTGCGCCGCACATGACTTGACAGACCGACGAGCAGGTCACCGACGTTGATCCGCGCCCGATGGAAGAAAAACATCCTCTCCACCAAGCAGACCGCGCCAACAAAGGCCAGCACCAGCAGCACCCACACCAGCGGGCCGCCCTGTTCGATCAAACCTGAGGGTTCAAACAGTCCCAAAATCATTGTCCGCGGAGATTAGGGCAGTCCCAACCCGCTGGCGAGCGTGGAGTTGGCCCAGGGAAATTTTGCCTTTCCCGAAAATAGTCTCTCCGCCTGTCAGGAAGTTCTTGCATCCGGGGTGGACGTCTGTTGCGGGATGGCCAATCCTCCGGCATGCCTACTGTCGCCATCGTCGGACGCCCGAACGTCGGGAAATCCGCCATCTTCAACCGCCTTGCCGGACGACGGATCGCCATCGTCCATGACCAACCGGGCGTTACCCGCGACCGGATTTCCGCGCCATGCACCCTGACGAACCACCCCTGCACGATCATCGACACCGGTGGAATCGGCGCCTCCCTCGACGACGGTTTCGCCGCCCAAGTGCAGATCGAGGCGGACATCGCCATGGAAACCGCTGACCTGATCCTGTTCGTCGTCGATGCCCATGAAGGCCTCAGCCCGATCGACCAAGCCCTCGGTCAGAAGCTCCGCAAGGCCAAACCTCCGGTCCGACTGGTCCTCAACAAGGTCGACCACGACAAGCACGAGAACGTTTACGGGGATTTTGCCGGGCTCGGGCTCGGCGACGGGATCGCGGTTTCCGCCGAGCACGGTCGGAACTTCAGTCTTCTCATCGAGGAGATGGACAAGATCCTCGCTCCCCTCGCCGCTGAAGTCGAAGCCGTGGCCGAAGTGGCCGAAGCCGCCGGCATCAAGCTCGCCATCGTCGGCAAGCCCAATGCCGGAAAGTCCTCGCTCATCAACGCCATTCTCAAGGACGAACGCACCATCGTTTCAGAAATCGCCGGCACCACCCGCGACGCGGTCGATCTCCCCTACACCTTCGCCGGGGAAAATTTCACCCTTATCGACACGGCCGGCCTCCGTCCCCGGGCGAAGCGCGACTCGTCCGTCGAGGTCTTCTCCGCGATGCGCTCGGAACGCGCGATCCGTCGTGCGGACCTCTGCGTGCTGGTCATCGACCTCGCCTCCGGCATCACCTCCATGGACCGCAAGATCGCGCAGTTCATCATGGAGGAGAAAAAGCCCTGCCTGATCGTCCTGAACAAGTTCGACCTCTATCATCCGGACGCCCCGCGCACGGCGCGCATGGAGGAAGCAACCGAACACGTCAAACGCGAGCTGTTTTTCCTATCCTACGCGCCCTTCGTGCTGACCTCGGCCAAAAAAGGCCAGGCCGTCGATCACGTCCTCAAGGAATCGCTGAAAATCCGCGAAAGCTCCAAAAACATGCCGACTACCGGCGCGCTGAACCGTATCCTCCACGGCGCCTTCACGACCAACCCGCCGCCATCCGACCGCAAGACCGCCAAGCGTCTCAAGCTCTACTACGCCACCACCGGCCTGAACGAGAAATACAGCGTGATCCCGGTCCCCACGCTCATCCTCTTCGTCAACGACAAGAAGCTCATGCCCACCAGCTACGAGCAGTTCCTCAAGAACAAGTATCGCGAGAAACACCCCGCCCCCGGCATCCCCGTCGTGCTCTCGGTGCGCTCAAGAGACCGGCGGGACTTCATCGAGAAATAGAACCACGAATTTCACGAATGGACACGAATGTTTTGTTCAAGGAGGAGGCTTATGAAGTCATGAGCTGCGCATTCGAGGTCGTGAAGCACGTGGGGCCGGGACTCAGCGAGAAGATTTACGAAAACGCCTTGGCTCGTGAATTTGACCTGAGAGGTATTCCCGATGCTCAGCAGCTCCGGTATCCGGTCGAATACAAGGGCGTCATTGCGGGTGAATACATTCCCGATCTGATCGCTTACGGGAAAATCGTGGTGGAAACCAAGACCATCGACCGCATCACCCAGATCGAGGTCGGCCAAGTCATGAACTGCCTGAAAATCACCGGCCACCGGCTGGCAATCATCATCAATTTCAAAAATCCAAAACTCGAATACCGTCGGGTTGCCATCTGAAATTCGTGTCCATTCGTGTCCATTCGTGGTTTAAATCTTCCCAGCGATGCCCCTCCTCGACGTCAAGAACCTCTCCACCCGTTTCCACACCCGCAACGGCGTCGTCCACGCGGTCGATGATGTGTCCTTCTCCGTCGGTGCCGGGCAGACCCTTGGCATCGTCGGCGAATCCGGTTCCGGTAAATCGGTGAGCTGCTACTCGCTGCTCGGACTGATCCCCCAGCCTCCCGGTCGCATCCATTCCGGGACGGCGATCTTCGACGGGATCGACCTCCTCAGCGCCTCGGAGAAGCAGCTCCGCAAGATCCGGGGCAAGCGAATCTCCATGATTTTCCAAGATCCGATGACCTCGCTGAACCCCTTCATGAAGGTCAGCAGCCAGCTGACCGAACCGCTGGAACTTCACGAAGGCATCTCCGGAAAAGCGGCTCTCGATCGTGCCATCGAGGCCCTCGCCGAAGTCGGCATCCACGAACCGGAAAAGCGCGTCCACAGCTACCCGCACGAGTTTTCCGGAGGCATGCGCCAACGGGTCATGATCGCCATGGCCCTCATCACCCGGCCGGAACTCCTCATCTGTGACGAACCAACCACCGCGCTCGATGTCACCGTGCAGAAGCAGGTGCTCGACCTCATCCGCGACCGCCAGCAGAAGCTCGGCACGGCCATCATCTTCATCACCCACGACCTCGCCGTCGTTTCGGAAATGTGCGACCACATCAACGTGATGTACGCCGGTCGCATCGTCGAAAGTGCCGCCAAGGGCGAACTTTTCAAGAATCCCCGCCACGCCTACACCCGTAGCTTGCTGAAATCGATCCCAGCCTCGCACCCGAAGGGAGAGCCTCTTTACACCATCCCCGGTCTGCCGCCGAGTCTGGTCAGCCCGCCCATCGGCTGCGCCTTCAGTCCGCGCAACCGCATTGGCGATGCCACGCTCTGTCTCACCGACCGTCGTCCAGACCTCACCGAGATCAGCCCGGGACACTTCGCCCAGAACTGCCCAGGGTGCCTGAGCTGAGCCTCTCGTGAGCGCACGGGTTGAAGAGGCCCTCACGGCGCTAGCGACTCTTCTTGCCGCGAACTTGTTGGCGATCGCCTTCGATCGGCTTTGCTCAAAGCTGGGCTGGAAACGTCGGCTCGGTCTGGCGCTCGCGCTCTCCATCCTCAGCATTCCCGGCCTCTCGTTTTGCATTTACCACCTGCATGTGTTGCCGGAAATGGAGTGGCTCTATCAGCTTCGTTCCCTCTGCGGCTCCGAGCTGTGATTGGCTATTCCCCTCTCAGCCGTGGTCGCTTGGAGTCCTTTCGACACTCTGCCGGACGCCATTTTTGTCCCGGTGGTAAATCGCGAAAGGAAACCTGGAAGACAGCGCCCTGAAGTAGCCGTGGTGAACCCGGTGTTGTCCGAAATACACCCCGAGCCGTCGCGAGTCGGCAATGATCGAGCCCCTGAAATAGAGGCCGACCCCGAGCTCGATTGCTTCATAAAAGTCGATTCCCCGTTTGATATCGGACGCCGCTTCCGCGGGAACGACGATATTCATTTTCATCGGCTCACCAAACGAGCTTGAAGCTCATCCACGGAAAACCAAGCCGCCTTTTCGGAATCAATGATCTCGGATTGTTCGGCGAGAACCTTGCCGTGCCAATCGGGCGAGGGATAATCGATTCTTTCCGAGGGGAAGGATTCCCACAAAAGCTCCATGGCTTCCACCCGCTCAGTGGATGACATTTGGGAGATGACCTCTTTTGCCAACAGCACCTGAGTTCAATCCGTGGCTCGTCCGCGATCAATTGTCCAGTTTCCGCCATTCACCTAGGGCTCCTACGCTAGGGAATAAGCGCCGATGAGAAGGGGATTTTAACCACGGATGAAGAGGATAATCACGGATTAGAGAGGCAGGGTGGGGCTACTGGGAGGGCAATTCGGCCCTTGATGAACGTCAAAATAATCAATCCAACAAGAACCCAAGTCTTCATCCGAGTAAATCCGAGTCATCCGTGGTAAATTCATCTGAAAATTTTTCCTAATGGAGGATCTGTGGCCATTCACCGCCCAGACGCCCCGCCTTTGAGCAGACAAAAAACGCCCGACCGCTTCCGGTCGGGCGTTTCTCAAATCAGACTTATTGAAGGAATCAGAGACCCTTCTTCACCACGTCGTCAAGGAGCTCGATAACGCGGTTGGAGTAGCCCCACTCGTTGTCGTACCAGGACACGAGCTTGAAGAAGGTCGAGTTCAGCTCGATGGACGAGCCGGCATCGAAGATCGAGGAATGAGAGTCGTGGATGAAGTCGGAGGACACCACTTCATCCTCGGTGTAGGCAAGGATGCCCTTGAGGTAGGTTTCCGAAGCCTTCTTGAGGGCGGCCTTGATCTCGGCGAGCGAGGTTTCCTTGGCGGTCTTCACGGTGAGGTCGACCACGGAAACGGTCGGCGTCGGGACGCGGAAGGACATGCCGGTGAGCTTGCCTTTCACTTCCGGACAGACGAGGGCCACGGCCTTCGCGGCACCGGTGGTGGACGGGATGATATTGATCGCGGCGCTGCGTCCACCCTTCCAATCCTTCTTCGACGGGCCGTCCACGGTCTTCTGCGTGGCGGTGTAGGAGTGGATGGTGGTCATGAGACCTTCGACGATTCCGAATCCTTCCTTGAGGAGGACGTGGACGATCGGGGCAAGGCAGTTCGTGGTGCAGCTCGCGTTGGAGATGATGTGATGCTTCGCAGGATCGTAGAGGTTGTCGTTCACACCTTGGACGAAGGTGCCGTCCTCACCGGAGGCGGGAGCGGAGATGATAACCTTCTTGGCACCGGCGGTGATGTGGCCACGGGCCTTGTCGGCGGCAGTGAAGAGTCCGGTCGACTCGATGACGACCTCGACGCCGAGTTCCTTCCAGGGAAGACCTTCGGGCGAACGGGCGCTGACGACCTTGATGTCGTGGCCGTTGACGACGAGCACGTCATCCTCTTCCAGCTCCGGGCTGGACTTCTTGGAGGAAACGGTGCCGCTGAACTTGCCCTGGGTGGAGTCGTACTTAAGGAGGTAGGCGAGGTTGTCCGCCGGAACGATGTCACCGACGGCGACGACGTTGAAGGTGGTGCCGAGGTGGCCCTGTTCGACGAGAGCGCGGAACACGAGGCGTCCGATGCGCCCGAAGCCGTTGATGGCGATGGTGGTCATGATGGTTGGAGATGCCGTTGCGGCGGTAGGAGGCGTTGCCCTTGGCTGACCCGGGTGGCCCGCCTGGCGGCGGCATTGTGCATGCAGATTCCGGGCCGTCAACCCCACGAAAAATGCCCGAAATTGAACCGTTGCGCCAAAGATCCGGCGCCGGAGCGGCCCTACGCATTCTCGCAGATTGCCGCGAGGGTCCATAGCGGCTAAAACGCGGGCGTTGATCCTGCGGACAACCTACGCAGGTCGGACGATAACGCGCCGTCCGCCCCCTAATGAGAATCCTGATCCACGATTACGCCGGTCATCCCTTCACGACCGCGTTGAGCCGCGAACTTGCACGACTTGACCACGAGGTCGCACGTCACGTCTTTGCCAGCGACCTTCAAACTCCGCGCGGGGACATGAACAGACGCGCCTCCGATGCGAACAGCCTGGCGTTCCACGAGGTCCCGATGGATCCGGAATACTCACGATTCAGATACAAGTTCCTCCGCCGCCGGAGAATGGAGATCGGGAATGGCCGCCGCGCCGGGGACTTCATTCGCCAGTGGAAGCCCGATGCCGTTCTTTCCGGAAACACTCCCACCGAGGCCCAGGAGCCGATCACCCGCGCCACCCTCGATGCCAGGACCGCCTATGAGGGCTTCCTGGGCAGCAGCGGTGCGCTCAGCAAGGCTGCCTGCTTCAACATCCCCACCCTGGCCACCGCCGGTGAATGCATCGGCAATCGGGTTGAAACCTGGCGCATCGGCCTCACCATCCCCGGGGCCAATGTCGGCAAAGCCACAGATGCCATCGACCATCTTCTCGTCGGCCGGGATTGGGAGGGGGCAAGCGCTGAATCCCCGCTACGGGGAATTCCGAAAGCTCCACAGCCTCGACCACCTCGATGAAATCATCTCGGCGCTCGTCGCGAGGGTCTAACAGGCAGCCGGCGACTCAGCGGTTCACCCAATTCAGGATCACTGCGGCAAACTTGTCCGAGATGCCTGTTAGAGCAGCGATCTGCTCGACGCTGGCCTTGCGCAACCGCGCGACGCTTCCAAACGTTTCCAGCAGAAGCTTCTTCTTGTTCGGTGACATGCCGGGACAGTCGTCGAGCAGGCTTTCCTTCATGCGGCGACGCAGGAGCAGTTCATTGTAGCCATTGGCAAAGCGGTGCGCCTCGTCGCGGATGCGCTGCAGGAGCTTCAGCGCACCGCGGTCATGCGGGATAAGGATGGGCGCGCTGATCCCGGGCACGAAGACCTCCTCGCGCTGTTTCGCCAGTCCGATCACGGGCAGATCGTGGAGACCCAGGGCCTTGAGCTCCCTCACCGCCATGCCGAGCTGACCCTTGCCACCGTCAACGATCACCAAGTCAGGCAGGACGACCTTCGCACGGCCTTCGCGGGCAAGCCGGCGCTGGGCTTCGACAATGTCTTCCTGCGTGAACTCGGCATCGGGATCGGCGGCGGAGTTTTCTAACAGAATCCGTGAATACCTGCGCCGGATGACCTCGGCCATCGAGGCGAAGTCGTCCTGGCCCTGCACGGTCCGGATGCGGTAGCGACGGTAGTTCGGGTTGTCCGGCTTGCCATCGGTGAAGCGGACCATCGAGGCCACGATGTGGTTCGACGAGACGTTAGATATATCAAAGCACTCCATGATCCGCGGCGGGCCGTCGAGGCGGAGCGCCTCTCCGAGATCGGAAAGGTCCTCGGCGGGCTTGACGGTGCTCGGCACACCCCGGCCCCGGGTGAACTGGCGGGTCGGGCTGATCGTTTTCTTAAGGTTCTGCCAGACATCGCGAAGGGTGGCTGCCTTTTCGAAATCAAGTCGCTCGGCCGCCTGTTCCATTTCCAAACGGAGGTCGTCGAAAAGCCCTTTCCTCCCCTTCCCTTCGAGGATCGCGCAGGCCTCATCGATGCGGGCCAGATACTCGGTTCGCTCGATGCGCTGGATGCAGGGTGCGGAGCAGTTGCGGATGATGTCGGCGTTGCAGTGCTTGTAATCGGTCTCGCCAGGGTTTGAAACGCGGCAGACGCGAAGGCCATAGCGGCGGTTGAGCCAGTTGACGGTCGCGCGCAGGGCCGTGGAGTGGGGAAATGGTCCGAAATAACGCGCCCCGTCGTCCTTTTTCAGCCGGGTCGTCTGGAAGCGCGGCCACGGTTCGTCAGCGCGGATCTTGAGAAGCAGAAAGCGTTTGTCGTCGCGGAAGGCGATGTTGTAGCGCGGGCGATAGTCCTTGATGAGCTTGCCTTCGAGCACGAGGGCCTCGGTGTCGGAACGAACCTCGTGGGTTTCAAAGTCGTAGATCGAGTCGATCAGCGCCCGGGTCTTCAGGTCGGCGCGCATTTTCCGGGAGGCGAGGAAGTACGAAGAGAGCCGCTTCTTGAGGTCGCGGGCCTTGCCGACATAGATGATCGCGCCCAGGCGATCCCTCATCAGGTACACGCCGGGCTGATGGGAAACGTCACGAAGCTTGGCCTTAAGGTCGGGCGCGGACACGGGCTAACTAGAGTCGAGAATGGCGGAAATCGAAATGGGAAATTCAATGGCACAGGGAAAACGACCCGACAGAACGTCGCGGATCGTTGACAGGTCAGGGGATTCGCGAGTGTAGGAGGGTCCTCGGACCGGGGCTTGCATCGCAGGTTCTGATCGCTAATATCCTCCGAAGTTCCATGAAGTGTCGCCTTTTGACCGCAGTGTTGGCCCTGATGCCCATGCTCTCCGCCCTCGCCCAGCAAACGGCCACCGCCGCTGCCCAGCCGAAGCAACTCAATTTCCTCGAACTCGTGGCGGGCGGCGGAAAGGTGATGTATATCCTCTTCCTGATCTCGATCATCATGGTCGCGGTCGCGTTCATCCTGTTCATCACGATCCGCTCGCGGGCGGTGGTGACGGACAAGTTCATGTCGGACTCCGAGGCGATGATCCGCGCCGGCGATCTCAAGGGACTCTCCTCCCACTGCCGCCGTCAATCGCAGCGGATGGCGACGATCGTTCAACATACGGTGGATTTCATCCTTCAGAACCCAGCCGCCGGGATCGAGGAGATCCGCGAAATCGCGCAGGCTGAAGGATCACGGCAAGCGTCCCAGCTCACCGCCCGCGTCACTTACCTCGCCGACATCGGAGCCATTTCACCGCTGGTCGGACTGCTCGGCACCGTGATCGGGATGACGAAATCGTTCTTCGATCTATCCGCTGGCAAGGAAGGCGTGCAGCAACTTGAGCTGACCTCGGGTATTTCCATGGCGCTCGTCACCACCGGGGCCGGCCTGACCGTCGCGGTGCCGGCACTGATGCTGTATGCGTTTTTCCGGGGCAAGTCCCAGCGGCTGGTCAGCGAACTCGAAGGGGCCGCCACCCATTTCATCGTGAGCCTTCAAATGCTCGCCGCGCAGTCACGGTCCGGCGCCCCTCGTCCGCCGCAGCGCACGACGGCCGAAGCGACCCCGATGCCGCCGCTCGCCATGAACCAGCGTGACCTCCACGGGATCTGACACGCATGAAGCTTTCCACCCAGCAACCGCTCGGGCCCGCCCCCCTGCAGCTCGCCTCCATGATCGACATCATGCTGGTGCTGCTGATGTTTTTCATTCTCAGCTACAAGTTCGCCGAGGAGGAACGGGACATGAAAATCTCGGTGCCCACCGTGCAGGATGGCGCCCAGCACAACCAGCAACGCGGCGAAATTCTCATCAACGTCCGCGCCGACGGCTCGGTGGTCGTGGAGGCCAAGGAAGTCACCCGCGAGCAACTCACCGAGCGGCTGTCCGCCATTTCCAAGATCTACAAGAACCAACCCGTCCGGCTGAGAGGTGACACCGAGTGCCGCTAGGTCGTGGAGGCCAAAGAAGTCACCCGCGAGCAACTCACCGAGCGGCTGTCCGCCATTTCCAAGATCTACAAGAACCAACCCGTCCGGCTGAGAGGTGACACCGAGTGCCGCTACCAGACGATCGTCGAGATCATCGACGTCTGCCAGAAGGCCGGCATCTGGAACATCTCCTTCGCGACCCAGCGTCCGAAGCCGCAACCTTAATCGGCAGCCCCCGCTCTTCATGAAACTCTCGCTCGCATTGCTGATTCTGGCCACCTCGCCACTCTTGGCCCAGGCCCCGATCCCCCAAGCGCAGCCAGTGGACCCCGCCCTTCAGGCCGATCCGGGCAACGACATGTTCGAGCGGGCAAAGGCCATTTACGATCAGGGCAAGGCCACCCGGAATGCCGAGCTCCTCGACTCCTCCGCCGCGATCTTCGTCGACTACCTCAACCGCTTCCCAAACCATCCCAATGCGGAACGCTCGTGGCTGTATCTCGGCCAGGCCTATTACCAGACCGGAAAGATCGATGACGCGAAGCGCTGCTTCCACACCCTCTTGAACCGCTACGGGAAAGGCGTCTGGGTCAGCGCCGCCGCCTACACCCTCGCCTACGATCACCTTGGCAAACGCGAATACGCCCTCGCGGCCCCGCTGTTCCAGCGTTTCGCTGAAAATGCGGGCAGCCCGGAATCCCTCGTTCGGGGCAACTTCTTCGCCGCCACCTGCTACAGCCAACTCAACCAGGACCAGCTTGCTGCGGATCTATTCAAGAAGGTCATCGCGAATCCGGCGGGAGTGCTCTATGCCTCCCAATCGAAAGTCGCGCTCGGTGGACTCCTTCAGAAATCCGGCAAACTCGAGGAAGCGCTCGCTCTGTTCGAAGCCGTCGCGCAATCCCAAGCCAGCCCGGCCCTGCGCGGCGAAGCCGCCCTGAAGGCCGCCCTGACCGCCACCAAGCTCAATCAAAACGACCTCGCCGAGAAGTACCTGAAGCTCATCGCCATCACCCCGGGCATGGAGGAGTTCCGGGCGAACGCGGTGGTCGCCCTGATGGCGAATGCGTTTTCGAAAAAGGACTATCAGGGGGTCATGGACGCCTACCGGAAAAGCGGCGTCGATGTCAGCGATCTCGCCGAGCTGCCTCCCGGTTCAGCCGCTCCCCAGCGCGATGACAAGAAGGCTGAACGCCTGATGCTCGCCGGCCGTTCCTGCTTTCAACTCAAGCTGCCTTCCGAGGCCCTGCGGCTGTTCCGCCAGATCGAACGGATTATCCCCGCCCAGAATGACCTCGCGTTCCAAGCCGCTTATTATCGGCTGCTGTGCTTTTACGAAATCGATGGCGACCACCTCCCGGATCAGGTCGACGCCTTCCTCCAGATCTACCAGAAAAGCCACGCCGCCGATCCACGGGTCCACACCGCGCTGCTGATGAAAGCGGAAAGTCTTCTCAATCGGAAGGAGTACGCCAAAGCCGCACCGGCCTACAGCGAGATCGACGCCACCCTCATCGGCGAATCCACCCGCGCCGGCATGCTCTTCAATCGCGGGTGGTGCCTCGCCCGGCATGCTCTTCAATCGCGGGTGGTGCCTCGCGGAGGCAGGTGATCCCCAGGGGGCGATCCGCTCGCTGTCCAAATTCATCAGCGACTATTCGAAGGACCCGCAGGTCGCGAAGGCGATCGCCAAGCGCGCCAAATGCTACCGCGACGCCGGAGAGCTTCCCAAGGCCATCGGGGACTACGACCGCCTGATCGCGCTCCAGACATCGGACGAACTTGCCAACATCGGCTGGCTGGAATCCGCCCGGATGCGGCGTGACGAGGGGAACATCGCCGACATGATCACCCGCTATCGAGGATTGCTCGCGAAGGGCAAGGACCTCTCGGTCAAGATCGAGGCCGAGGCGAATTACTTCATCGGCTGGGGACTGGCGAAAACCAACGCCACCAGCGACTCGATCGCGTTTCTTGAAAAGGCCCGCAAGCTCCATCCCGAGACCTACAAGAAGCATGCCGGCCTGCTGCTGGCCCTTGGCTATTTCACCGGCAAGAACCTCGACAAGCTGTCCGAGGAGATTGATCTCGCGATCAAGGAGGATTACGCCAACGATCTACCTGACCAGTCGCTCCAGTGGGCTGGCCGCGAAGCCTATTTCGCGGGCAAGTATTCTGCCGCCGCCCGCTATCTGGAACGTGTCTCCAATCCCGACGAACCGCGCGAAACGCCGAAGGAGGTCTGGCGTTACCTGACCAAGGCATTGGTGGAAACCGGCAAGCCGGAAGAAGCCCTCAAGACAGTCGAGAACGTCATCGCCGCCGAGGACAACCCCACCCAGAAGGCCGATGCCTTGCTCGACAAGGGACGCGCCCTGATGGCCCTCAAGAACGATACCGAAGCCCGCAAGGCTGTCGACGCCGCGCTCGAACTCCGCCCGGAAGGTCGCATCGGCGGCGGCGTGCGGATGCTTTCCGGCGAACTGAAGCTCCGCGCCGGTGCCGCCGAGGCTGCCGCCGGGGACTTCGTTTACGTCGTCAGCTTCATCGACGACCGCGATCTCAAGCCGCGGGCACTCTGGAAGCTCAGCCAAGCGCTTAGTAAAAAGGGGAACGCCAGTGAGGCCGCCAAATACGACGAGCAACTCAAGAAAGAGTTCCCCGCCTGGGTGCCTCCCGCAGAGTGATCCATCCGGATTTCCCTACGTCCCTAAACTAGAGCGAATGTTTGAATTTTCCGGTAACAAAGAGGGTTTTCACCACCAAGTCAAAGTGATGGAAAATCGGGAGCTTGAAGCGTAGAATTTGTTCCGAATAGCTCTCATTTTTAATTTCCTTTGCGCTCGATCTCGTTCCTCGGTGACGATCCGAATCAAACGCAATGGGCGAATTTCGGTGTCCCACCGCAGGACCAGAAGCTCGGCATCTTC
>Ga0209829_10002704_pt1 | contig 13319 bp, 12 predicted proteins | sample C_140205_EF_Meta_FD_187311 | JGI IMG/M metagenome (GOLD analysis project Ga0209829, IMG submission 187311) | Freshwater microbial communities from Lake Croche, Canada to study carbon cycling - C_140205_EF_MetaG (SPAdes) (version 2) | ecosystem: Environmental > Aquatic > Freshwater > Lake...
CATTTGGTGAAAACGAAAGGTAACGCGCTCAATTGAATGCGTTGGCATGACATCAGGCGTTTTCAATCGATTCCAATTAAAACCAACTGCAGAGAAAAGGTCCATGTTTTACTTTGTAGGATGTGTTTTTAGGCATTCAAAGTTAATTGGAGCCGAATTGATGTTTTTATCAAGTGAAGGTTATCACGACTTTAACTGGGCAAGTCCAATTTGTCACTCAGATTCAATTTTGAGAGTCAAGCTGAATGGCTCAAGCGGCACCTTCGGACTTTTGCTCAGAAAAGTGTCTAAGTGCAGCAGCCATGCTAACGTGAAAATGAACTACAGGTGATCAATCCTAGGACTCAGATCCTGGGTTCTAAAATCTTGAACCTTTAGCCTTGAGCCTTTATCCTTTATCCGTTGAGGAGCAGATCTGAGCCACTAGAACCTGTGCCTCGAGGGTGACCTGATTTAGTATTGTTTATAGGGTAAAAATTTACCTGATAGCATAACGTTCACACGATCCCCTTTGGGGTCCGGTTGGCGTACGATGTCCATGGAGAAATCAATTGCGCTCATGATGCCGTCGCCAAACTCTTCGTGGATCAACTCTTTGATGGTGGTACCGTAGACGTTGACGATTTCATACCAACGATAAATCAAGGGATCGGTAGGCACAGGCGTTGGTAGAGACCCTTTGTAGGGTACGACTTGTAACCACTTTTGTTCTTCGGCGTCGAGGTTAAAAATTTTGCCGACAATCTTGGCTTGTTTGGCATCCAAAGTCATTTGGCCCAAGCAAGCAGCCGTTGTCCACTCTTTGGAGAGACCCACTTTGCTGGCCACCGCTTCCCATTTGATGCCTTTGGAGACTTTGGTGCTGATGATTTTTTCGGTCACATCGAGACGGTTCATGCTAACTCCTAGGTTGATTGAAAATTTTTTAGGCCACAGCGACTAGGCGCTGCTGGTTTTGTTCGAGTTGAAGGCGGCCAAGAAGCACATCGCCCACCACGATGATGGCGGGGCTTACCAATTGGTCTCGGACCACCGTGTGGTGCAGCTCATGGAGTGTGCACACCACATGACGTTGCGAGGAAAGACTCACGTCTTGAACAATGGCAACAGGTGTGTCGGGGTGCAGACCTTGCAAAAGCGAGGCTTGAAGTTGCGCTGTACCACTCATGCCCATGTAGATCACCAAGGTCAGCTTGGCTTGCGCTGCGGTGTGAGACAAAGCGACCCAGTCCACCGCATCGGTGGCACCCTGTTTGGCGTGCCCCGTGATGAACAACACACCATGCGCATGGGCACGGTGAGTGAGTGGCACACCCAAAGAGGTGACGCCGGCCAAGCCTGCGGTGATGCCATTGATCACAGTCACGTTCACGCCTTGGTGTTGAAGGTGTTCGACCTCTTCACCCCCGCGCCCAAACATGAAGGGGTCACCGCCCTTTAAGCGCAACACGTTTTCGCCGCGCAAGGCTTCTTGCAGCATGAGCTTTTCAATGAACGATTGCGGTGTTGATTTGCAGCCGCCTCGTTTACCCACATAGATGATGCGGGCGTTGGCATTGGCGTAGGCCAAGATGGCGTCACTGACCAAATCGTCGACCAACAAAACGCTGGCAGCTGAAATGGCTTTGATGGCTTTCAGGGTCAACAGCTCGGGGTCGCCCGGGCCAGCGCCAACCAGAGTGACGTGGGGCCGCATGGGTGGGTGTCGGTTGGTCATGTCGTGCTCTCGGAGAGTTGAACCATGCGCCGCAGCTCAGGTAAGCAAGAGCCGCATTCCGTGCCGCACTTGAGCGTGGCTTGCAAAGATGCCAAGCGCTGTGCGCTGTGGCCTTGGTCAATTTTGAGATGGTCGCGGATGGCGATGTCTTTCACCCCTACACAGCTGCACACCGTGTTGCCCAGATCCACCATGGCCAGCGGTGGTTTGCTGCCAGTCATCAACAAGCGTCGACCATAGTCCTTCGTGGACGCTTGGGTTTTCAGCAGGTTCTTGAGCCAGATTTCAGCCGAGGTGTCGCCCGCGATGATGAAGGCATCGAGTTGTGTGTCTTTGCTTGATTTGGCCTGGATGTGTTGCAAGCGCATGCTGCGCAGTTGGTTGCGTTTGGCGTCGACATAGCGAAGGCTATCCGTGCCGTTGAGCTCCAAGAGTTCTTCAATCTCATGAATGAGTGCCATGTCAGGTGCTTCGCTGCAGGCAGCGCGCATCAGCACACCTTGGCGCAGAGGGCCTTGGGGTTGTGCGGTGATGGGGACATCACCACTGAAGGGCACGCAGCTGGCAAACTCGAACTTCACCATGTGTGCACGCAAGGCTTGCTGCACCTTAAGCGCTCGGTGATCTGGCAACCACGCCACAGCCAACAAGGTCCAAGGCAATTCGGCCTTGAGCACTTTGACCGCGGCATGCTTGAGCTCAGGCTGCTTGGAGGTGGGGCAATACACCGATGTGGTGAGGGCATTCACACCCGCGAGAGGTTTGTTTTGGTGGTCGCGTCCACTCAAATAAGCTCCTCCCCAGTGCATGGCCATGAAAGCATGGTGGATGCCCAGGTCTGCACTGGCTTCTACGGGCAGCACGACTGATCCACGCTTGCTGGTCACGTGCACCAAGCTACCTTCTGTCAAACCCAAGCGCGACATGTCCTCAGGGTGCAGTTGAACCACGGGTTCGCTCACGTGGCCAAAAAGTCTGCCCACCAAACCAGTGCGCGTCATGCCGTGCCACTGGTCGCGCAAGCGACCCGTGTTGAGCGAAAACGGAAAGCGCGATTCACGCAGTTCTGCGGTGGGCACATAGGCAACAGCAGCAAATTTTGCGCGCCCGTTGGCGGTAGCGAACACGCCGTCTGCGTACAAGCGTGCTTGACCATGGGCTGCGCCTTCGCGCATCGGCCACTGCTCTGGAGTGTGTTCTAAATGTGCGTAGCTCAGGCCCGTGATGTCAAGGTCGCGTCCACGGGTGGATTCACGGTGTTCTGTCCAAATTTCTTCGGTTGAGGTGTAGGCCATGTGCAGTGCATGTTTGTTGGGGCTCACACCAGGCTCTTGTCTCAAGCGAGCTGCCAAGTCCACCACGATTTCCCAATCGTGTCGAGTTTGGCCAGGAGCGGGCACGGCAGCGCGCACGCGGGTGATCCGACGCTCGCTGTTGGTGACCGTGCCTTCTTTCTCGCCCCATGTGGTGGCGGGCAAGAGCAGGTCAGCAAAGTCGCAGGTCTCGGCGGTGGCGAAGGCCTCTTGCACCACCACCAGCTCGCAACGCTCTAAGGCGCGTCTTACCATGGCTTGGTTGGGCATCGATTGGGCTGGGTTGGTGCAGGCAATCCACAAGGCTTTGATCTCCCCGTCAGCCGCGGCTTCAAACATTTCCACAGCTGTTTTGCCGATTTGGGCTGGTACATCTTCAACGCCCCACAAGGCCGCTACTTCGGCTCGGTGCTCGGCATTGCTCATGTCGCGGTGTGCGCTCAGCAAGTTGGCCAAGCCGCCCACTTCGCGTCCACCCATGGCGTTGGGTTGGCCGGTGAGTGAGAAGGGGCCAGCACCCGCTTTGCCCATGTGTGCTGTTGCCAGGTGCAAGTTGATGAGCGAGGCGTTTTTGGCTGTACCGCTGCTGGATTGGTTCAAGCCTTGGCAATACAGGCTGAGCGTGGCTTTGGACTTGGCAAACCAACGCGCGGCTTGCAGCAGTTGTTCTGGGGAGATGGCGCACACGTCTTGCACGCGAGCAGGCGTGTAATCGGCCACCAACTTTTGCAGCGACTCAAAGCCTTCGGTGTGAGCTGCGATGTAGGCTTGGTCTACCCAACCTTCGGTCAACATCACTTGCAACATGCCATGAAACAGCGCCACATCGCTTCCGGGTCGCAAGGCCAGATGCAAGTCAGCGCTAGAGGCGGTGTCGGTTCGGCGAGGGTCGACAACGATGATTTTGAGCCTGGGGTTTTGGGCCCGCGCATCTTCGATGCGCCTGAATAAAACGGGATGGGCAAAAGCCGTGTTGCTGCCCGCGATGAACAAACAATCAGCATGCATCAGGTCGTCGTAGCAAGCGGGTGGGGCATCGGCACCCAAAGTGAGCTTGTAGCCAGCAACGGCGCTGCTCATGCACAGGCGTGAGTTGGTGTCGATGTTGTTGGTGCCCAGCAAGCCTTTGGCAAGCTTGTTGAAGACGTAATAGTCCTCGGTCAGCAGCTGCCCAGAGATGTAAAACCCAATGGCATCAGCTCCATGCTTGCGCACGATGCTTGCAAGAGTTTGGCTGGCCAGTTGCATGGCACTGTCCCACGTTACAGGCTGCAAACTACCCCCGCGCACCAAGCGGCGCAGGGGTTGGAGCAAACGTGTTTGTGCAGATATCACTGGGCTGGCTGTGAGATGCAAGGAAGAGCCCTTGCTGCACAAGCGTCCAAAGTTGGCAGGATGCTCAGGGTCGCCGCGCACGCCGGTGATGTGTCCCGCGGTCGATTCAACGATGACGCCGCAACCAACACCGCAGTAGGGGCAGGTTGAGCGCGTTTCTTTCATGAGGGCTGGAGGGCTTGAGTTCTAGGGTAGGTCAGTGTCAGCTGAGGACAACGCTTTGGTCGATCGCCAAGGTGTTGAGCTCATGGGCATCCAAGGCCACATCACCGTTTGCCACCCTCACCGCAAAGCGGATGGTGCATCCTACATCTGGCGCTTGGGCGCAACCATCCACCAAACCGATGTGCCAGTTGTGCAAGGGACACACCACGGTTTCGCCAAACACCAAGCCTTGGCTTAGCGGGCCGCGCTTATGAGGACACTGGTCCAGGAGAGCAAACACCTTGTCTTCAGCATTGCGAAACACAGCCACTTCTACGCCCCTGGCGCGTTGCACCCGGCGTGCGCCCAAGACGGGGATATCCTCAACTTTGCAAATGACTTTCCATTCGTTCATGGTGTGTGTCCTTCAAGGGAGATGGCTTCAAACTGGCGCGTATCGACCTTTGCTTTGTCGAACTCAAACCATGGGTCAGGTTCACCCTCAAGCGTGAACTGCAAACGTGCCCACAAGGCTTTTCGACCCGCGTCGTCGTCCAAGATTTTTTTCTTCACATAGGCCATGCCCACGCGGTTCACGTAATGCACGGTGCGCTCGAGGTACCAACCCTCTTCTCGGTAGAGCTGCATGAAGGCGCCGGTGTACTCCATCACTTCTTCTGAGGTTTTGACCTTCACAAAGAACTGGGCCACTTCGGTTTTGATGCCACCGTTGCCCGCGATGTACATCTCCCAGCCACTCTCCACACCAATGATGCCCACGTCTTTGATGCCGGCCTCTGCGCAGTTTCGCGGGCAACCGGAGACGGCGAACTTGACCTTGTGTGGGGCATACATACGCCACATGGCACGCTCCAAGTCTTTGCCCATTTGTGTGCTGTCTTGGGTGCCCATACGACACCACTCGCTGCCCACGCAGGTTTTGACGGTGCGAAGTGCTTTGGCGTAGGCGTGGCCGCTGGGCATGCCGATGTCTTTCCACACATTGACCAGATCTTCTTTCTTCACTCCTAGCAAGTCAATGCGTTGACCCCCGGTCACCTTGACTGTGGGAATCTTGTACTTGTCGACCACATCCGCAATGCGACGAAGTTCATCGGCGGTGGTTTCACCTCCCCACATGCGTGGGATGACGCTGTAGGTGCCATCCTTTTGGATGTTGGCGTGACTGCGCTCATTGATCAGGCGACTTTGCGGATCGTCAAAGGCTTCTTTGGGCCAACTGCTCATGCGGTAGTAATTGATGGCAGGCCTGCAAGTGGCGCAACCCGTGGCTTTGGAAGATGGGTTGGGTTTTTTCCAATTCAAAAATTCAAACACCGCGTCGTTGGTCAACAGCTTGTTGTCACGAATGGCGTCGCGCACTTCTTGGTGGCTTTGCTCGGCGCAAGCGCAGATGGCTTTTTTCTTTGGCGTGGCCGAGTAGTCACCGCCGGCGGTGTACATCAAAATCTGCTCGACCAAGCCAGTGCATGAACCGCAAGATGCGCTGGCTTTGGTGTGCTTGCGCACTTCGTCCAAGGTGAACAAACCTTTGTCTTTGATGGCTTTGCAAATCGAGCCTTTTTTGACGCCGTTGCAGCCACAAACTTCGGCATCGTCGGGCATGCTGGCGGCCTTGCTATGACCTTCATGGCCCACGTCGCCAATGTTGGATTCGCCAAACATCAGCTTCTCGCGGATGTCGGCCACGTTGCGTCCATCGCGCAGCAGTTTGAAGTACCAGCTTCCGTCCACGGTATCGCCGTACAAACACGCGCCCACCAGTTGGTCGTTGCGGATGACGAGTTTTTTGTACACGCCTTCGTGCGGGTCGCTCAACACAATCTCCTCGGTGCTGGCGTCACCACCTCCCATGAAGTCGCCTGCACTGAACAAATCGATGCCAGTGACTTTGAGCTTGGTCGAAGTGAACGAGCCGGTGTAGCGACCAATGCCAAATTCGGCCAAATGGTTGGCCAGCACTTTACCTTGTTCAAACAAAGGGGCGACCAAACCATAGGCAATGCCTCGGTGGGCTGCGCATTCACCCACGGCATAAACACGTGGATCGGTCACGGTTTGCAGCGTGTCGCTGACCACAATGCCGCGCTCGCAATGCAGGTGCATTTTTTCGGCCAAGGCTGTGTTGGGGCGAATGCCTACGGCCATGATCACCAACTCGGCCGGTACATGTGAGCCATCTTTGAACAACACAGAGGCAACACGCCCATGTTGGTCGGCCAGCAACTCTTGGGTGTGTGCCTGCATGCGAAACTGCATGCCACGCTCCTCAAGCGAGCGCTGCAACAAGCCGCCCGCCACGCGGTCGAGCTGACGCTCCATCAGCCATTCGCCTAAGTGCACCACGGTCACGTTCATGCCGCGTTTCATCAAACCGTTAGCGGCTTCAAGGCCGAGCAAACCACCACCAATCACCACCGCGTTCTTGTAGGTGTTGGACGCATCAATCATGGCCTGTGTATCCGCAATGTCGCGGTAAGCCAAAACGCCCTCTAATTTGAGTCCGGGCACGGGCAGCATGAAGGGGTTGGAGCCGGTGGCCAAGATCAATCGGTCATAAGGAGCGCTTTTCACATCCCCCGCCGAGTTCGTGGCATGCACCACACGCTTGACGCGGTCCACCTCGGTCACGGTGCAACTGGTGTACAGCGTGATGTGGTTGTCGCTGTACCATTCAAGCGGGTTGAGAATGATTTCATCCAAGGTTTGTTCACCCGCCAACACGGGTGACAGCAAGATGCGGTTGTAGTTGGGGTGAGGCTCAGAGCCAAAGACGGTGATGTCGTACAGGTCCGGTGTGAGCTTGATCAGTTCTTCCAAGGTGCGCACGCCGGCCATGCCGTTACCGACCATCACGAGTTTGAGTTTCTGGGACATGTTCAACTCCTTAATGTTTTTCGACGTGCGCTTGGCGTGTGTACAAAAAGTCAATCACGGCTTTGCGGTACTGCAAGTAGGCGGGGTCGTCCGAGAGGGTCACGCGAGAGCGTGGGCGAGGCAGTTGCACATGGAGAACTTCACCGATGGTGGCCGCAGGACCATTGGTCATCATCACAATCTTGTCAGACAAGAGCACGGCTTCGTCAACATCGTGCGTCACCATCACCACGGTGCTTTGGGTGTTGGCGACAATGCCCAGCAGCTCGTCTTGTAGCTTGGCGCGGGTGAGGGCGTCTAGCGCACCAAAGGGCTCGTCCATCAAAAGCACTTGCGGCTCCATGGCCAGTGCACGGGCAATCCCCACGCGTTGCTTCATGCCGCCCGAGATTTCGCCAGGGCGTTTGAATGCCGCGTGGCTCAAGCCCACCATCTCTAAGGCCGCGTGCGTGCGAGCGGTGAGCTGCGCCTTGGCCTCTTTGGGCTTGCCACCCACAACGCCTCTTTGGCCAAATACGCGTTCAACGCCAAGGTAAACGTTTTCAAAGCAGGTGAGCCATGGCAACAAGGAGTGGTTTTGGAACACCACCGCACGCTCAGGGCCAGGACCAGAGATTTCACGGTTGGCACAAATCAAGGTGCCCTTGGTGGGCATGGTCAAGCCTGCAACCAGATTGAGCAAGGTGGACTTGCCGCAACCCGAGTGGCCAATGAGGGTCACGAACTCTCCTTTGCTCACCGTTAGATCGATGTGACCTAGGGCTTGAAAATCACCTTTGACGGTTTTAAACGTCTGGGTCACGCCTTGAACTTGTAAATACTTGGTGGTCATCGATGTGCTCATGATTTGACCTCCTCAAAGGTGAACGCGGTGGCGATTTTGATCAAGATGTACTCCAAGAACAAGCCTACAAGGCCAATCACGAAGATGGCGATGATGATGTTTTTTACATTCAAGTTGTTCCATTCGTCCCAAACCCAAAAGCCAATGCCCACGCCACCCGTCAGCATTTCGGCCGCAACGATGACCAACCATGCTGTGCCCACGGCCAAACGCACGCCTGTGAGCATGTAGGGCAAGACGGCTGGGAACAAAATTTTGCTCACAATCTTCCACTCGGAAAGGTTGAGCACGCGAGCCACATTCATGTAGTCCTGTGGTACGCGTTGAACTCCCACGGCGGTGTTGATGACCATGGGCCAAATCGAGCAAATGAAGATGGTCCAAATGGCTGCTGGGTTGGCGCCTTTGAACACCAACAAACCAATGGGCAACCAAGCGAGTGGCGACACGGGACGCAACAAGCTGATCAAGGGGTTGAACATGCGCGACAAAAACTCGAAGCGCCCAATCAAAAAGCCCAAAGGTATGCCCACCAAAGCCGCCAGGCCAAACCCCAGTGCCACGCGTTTCAGGGAGCTCCACACGTTCCAACCCACGCCTTGATCGTTGGGGCCGTTGCTGTAAAACGGGTTGCTGAACACATTCACGGCTTGCCAGAAGGTCTCGGTGGGATTGGGAAAGTTGTTGGTGCTGGTGATGGACACCAGCGACCAAATGCCCACCAACAGTGCCAAGCCCAAGATGGGCGGCAGCACATGAGACAAGAAATTTTTCAAAGACGTGGGCATGCGATACCTTTATGCGTGGATCTTGAAACTGTCGGCGTATTTCATGGGGTCTTTGCCGTCCCACACCACGCCGTCCATGAGCTTGCTGCTACGCATGTCGTTTTTGGGCACAGGTGTTTTACTAGCTGTGGCCGCTTGTTTGAAGATCTCGATATGGTTGATCTCTTTGGCAACTTTCAAATAGTCTGGGTGGTCTTTGAGCAAGCCCCAGCGCTTGTGCTGAGTCAAGAACCACATGCCGTCTGAGAGATAGGGGTAGTTGGCCGTGCCGTCGTTGTAGAACTTCATGTGGTTGGGGTCGTCCCAAGTTTTGCCCATGCCGTTTTGGTAGCGGCCCAAGATGCGTTGGTTGATCACGTCCACGCTGGTGTTCACATAGGCTTTGTCAGCGATGGTTTCAGCCATTTTCATTTTGTTTTGCAGGCCAGCGTCAATCCACTTGCCTGCTTCCAAAACGGCCGCAGTCACCGCGCGTGCGGTGTTGGGGTATTTCTTGACGAACTCACCCGTGGTGCCCAGCACTTTTTCAGGGTGATCGCGCCAGATGTCTTGGGTGGTGGTTGCGGTGATACCAATGCCATCAGCAATTGCGCGGTGTCCCCATGGCTCTCCTACACAGTAGCCGTCCATGTTGCCCACGCGCATGTTGGCCACCATTTGAGGTGGGGGCACGGTGATGACCTTGGCTTCTTTGAGTGGATTCACGCCCACGCTGGCCAACCAGTAATACAGCCACATGGCGTGCGTGCCAGTTGGGAAGGTTTGTGCGAAGGTATAGTCGCGTTTGTCGGTGGCCATCAATTTGGCAAGGCTAGGCGCATCCACCGCACCTTTTTCGGCAAGCTTGCTGGAAAGCGTGATGGCTTGACCGTTTTGGTTCAAGTTCATCAACACGGCCATGTCTTTCTTAGGACCAGCCGTGCCCATGTGCACGCCGTAAATCAGGCCATACAAAGCGTGGGCAAAGTCGAGTTCACCATTGACCAATTTGTCACGAACGCCAGCCCAGCTAGATTCTTTAGTTGGAATGATCTTCACGCCGTATTTCTTGTCGATACCCAGTACGGAGGCCATCACAACACTCGCGCAGTCCGTCAGTGGGATGAAGCCAATCTTGACCTCTTCTTTCTCTGGTTTGTCTGAGCCTTGAGCGTAGACAGCGGCACGCAAGGCTGGTGCGATGGTGAGGGCGCCTGCAGTGGCGACTTGCAAGAGGTTGCGGCGGCTCAAGGGGGTCTCCAAAAGTTTCGTCATGACATCACTCCTAAAAAAATGGGGGGCAGAAAAGACAAAGGCGTCCTCATCGCATGCGCATGGAGCTCATGGGTGGGGACGCCGTTGTCCTTGAACCGTCGTTGGTTCTTAATGAAGGTGTTGCAAGTGCTGTGCCAGATCAGGAGGCTTGTTCACAGAGAAAGACGCACTAATTTGGGGTTCTATGAAGGCTGCACCAAGAAGCGCGCACCAAATTAGGACAAGAGGTCGGCCATGTCAAGTGTGCGCTGAGCGACTTCACCCAACTTCAAGCCTTTGTCCATCGCCACTTTTCTCAGCTTGGTAAAGGCCTCTTGCTCGCTCAGGCCTTGGCGCTGCATCAGTAGGGCTTTGGCTCGGTCTATCAAAGTGCGCTCTTGCAAGGCGTTGCGTGCAAGGTCGCGTTCATCGCGCAAACGTTCCTCATATTCGAAGCGAGCCATGGCAACATCTAAAATAGGTCGAATACGTTTGCTAGAGAGGCCATCGACGATGTAGGCCGAAACACCAACAGCCACAGCATCGCGTACATGCGTGGTGTCGTTGTCATCGGTGAAGAGCACGATAGGTCGGCGCTCGTCGCGGGTGGCGAACACCACGTGCTCCAAAGCATCGCGTGCTTCAGATTCCGCGTCCACAATGATCAAGTCGGGTTGAAGTTGCTTGATGCGGTCGGCTAAAAATACATCGGCTGGCAACGAGGCCATCAGATTGAAGCCGCTTTCCAAAAGGCCTATACGCAGTGCTCTTGAACGTTCAGCTTGTGAGATCGCATGATCATCGTTAGGGTCTTGAACATCCAAGTCAGGAACCACAACGACAATTTTTAGAGCAGTCAATTTGTTGGCCGTGCGGGTCTTGGGTTTCATGGTGTAGAGGGCTTGGGTGATTGAACACATGCAAATATCAAGCCATTTTCCAACTCCGATACCGTCCTAGAAGGGACAATCCAGTTGTAACAAGCCTTGTTGAGCGTGACATGGATTGTCCTTGTTTTTTGGGTTAGAAATCCGCGCGAGGAACTGATTGACTGAGATGGAGCCAGATCTTGGCGCTCCTTTGTTTCATCTCTCTTCAGGGCAGAACTTTGTCAGCTGAGAACTGTCATCCAAGATCTGTCAACCAAGATTCAAGAGCTCTTGGGTGGATCGATCCATTTGTTGACTTGCGGTCGAGTCCATTGGCGTAACTTTTCAAGCACACCATGAACATCACCCTCAAATAAAAGCATGTCCATGTGTTCTTTTTTTAAAAATCCCGAATTCGTCATGGCACTCAGCATGCTGTAGAGAGGATCGTAAAAGCCCTCTACATTTAACATGCAGGTGGGCTTGTCCATCAATTCAAGTTGCGTGAGCGTCAGGACTTGGAAGAGCTCTTCTAGAGTTCCGTAGCCGCCTGGCAGAGCGATGAAGGCGTCAGCCAAAATTTCCATTCTGGACTTTCTGATTTTTAAATCAGCGACCACTTCAAAATTTTTCAATCCTGGGTGCAACTGCCCCTTGTCAAAGAGGTTCTGAGGAAGGATACCAATCACTTGACCGTGGTTTTCTAAAACCGCGTCTGCGATCACACCCATCAGGCCTTTTCTGGTGCCACCGTATATCAAGGTGACTTGTTGGCTTGCAAGGTAAGTACCCAAAGCTTTGGCCTGAGTCGCATAGTGTGAATTGTTGCCAAAGTTAGAGCCACAATAAACTGCAACGCTTTTGATTGTTCTTGGTGTCATTGGAAATTTTTTAAACAGCTTGATGAGATTTGCGAATAGGACGTTTTGTAGCTTGGGGCATCCTGTTGGACTAATTTATCACGAATAAGCGGCCTTCTTCATTGAAGTTGAAAGCCAATGGGATCAGAAGGGTTTGCCATATTTGAAGGCATGGTGTAAATTAGCTTCTTTTCAAACACTCTACAAAGTTGTCTTTATGTCTTTTATTCCATCTGGCGTGATTCCCGCAGTTTTGCTCCCCTTCTTTGAGGATCTGTCCATTGATGAGGCCTCTTTTCGCTCCCATTTGAACGATGTGACCCGTGTCAAGGGTTTGTCAGCCTTGACGATCAATGCACATTCAACGGAAGTTGCATCGTGCACTTTTGACGAGCAAAAAAGAATCCTTGAGATCACCAAGGATCAAGTCGCTGGACTTATGCCCATCGTTCATGGAATTTACGCTGAGGGAAGTCTAGAGGCTGCAAAAATTGCCCGCATGGCGACCGATGGGGGAGCTGGTGCATTGCTGGTATTTCCTCCAGGACCCTTGACCCTTGGTCAACGACCTGAGATGGTGGTTGAACACTTCAAAAGAATCTCTGACGCCTCGGGCCTTCCCATCATCGCATTTCAGTACCCCTTGGCAGGCGGTCAGGGATACCCATTGGGTACCTTGCATCGATTGTTCAAAGAGGTGCCTGCGGTCAAAGCCATCAAAGATTGGTGCTCCAACCCCGTTTTGCATGAAAAGCACATCAGACAGTTTCAGTCCCTCAACCCGATGGTCAACGTCCTCAGCACGCACAGTGCATGGCTTTTCAGTTCCTTGGTGTTGGGCTGCAATGGCTTGTTGTCTGGCAGCGGCTCGGTCATCGCTGACTTGCAGTTGGCACTCTTTAACGCAGTTCAAAGCAATGATTTAAAGTCTGCAAAGTCGATCAACGATCGCATCTTTCCTTTGGCTCAAGTCTTCTATGCCGAACCTTGGGTGGACATGCACAATCGCATGAAAGAAGCCTTGGTCTTGTTAGGGAAAATGCCTAGAGCGGTTGTCAGGCCACCTTTGGTCAAAGTGAACGATGAAGAAATACAATCGATCAAATCAGCATTGGTTCAAGCTGGACTTCTCGATCAGGCAGGCAAGCCGCTTTAAGGCTTTGTCTTTGTTGTATGGTTGATTGAATCGATGTTTTTTTCAATTCAATTTAACAAGCAACATGCCCCACGACAAAGACACCAGCCACTGGCATGAGCCAGCGGGCAACAAAAAAGCCGGTTTTGGCGAATTTAAAAAGCAACCCACGCCTTATGACGC
>Ga0209829_10002705_pt1 | contig 13318 bp, 10 predicted proteins | sample C_140205_EF_Meta_FD_187311 | JGI IMG/M metagenome (GOLD analysis project Ga0209829, IMG submission 187311) | Freshwater microbial communities from Lake Croche, Canada to study carbon cycling - C_140205_EF_MetaG (SPAdes) (version 2) | ecosystem: Environmental > Aquatic > Freshwater > Lake...
GTTACGCTTCCTGATGCGGTTCACGATCTTGGTCACCCGCTCAGGAGGATCGTTGAGCAACGGCACCTCGTAGGCGGCAAGTGTCCGGACGGCATCCAGTCCGGCCGCTTGATAGACCCCTGCATAATAAGAAGGATTCCATGGCATCGAGACAAAGGTCGGACGCTCGTTCCCCTCGGTCAGGACTCCACAGTCGTCATTGATGGTGGGATTGTAAGGGCCCCTCATGAAGGCGAGCCCCTTCTCTTTCAGAATGGCACCGGCGGCATCAATAAGAGCCATGGCAACCGCTGGATCCTCAATGAAGTCAAAGAACCCAAAGAAACCGACCAAGTCCTTGTTGTAATGGTTGTGGGTGCGATTGACGATAGCTGCAATCCGACCGACAGGCTTCCCATCACGGTAGGCGATTAGGGGGGTGATCTCCCCGTGCTTTTTTAGAAAGATCGACTTCGGGCCGATCAGGCCGACAACACTACCCGGAAACGGCGGAGTGAAGGCCGGATCCGTTCCGTGCAACAGCTCCGGAATCTCCTCGAACCTCTTCAGCTCCGCTGCGCTTAGGCAGGGCAAAATCGAAAACGTTCCTGCGGCGTCCTGGTTCGGTGTATGCGGGGTCATCAAATGTGCCTAGTTCTTTGGCAATCTTGGCGAAGATGTCGAGGACCATATCAAGATCCTCATCAGTGTGGGTCGACATGAAGCTCGTGCGGACAATCGCCTCACCGTAACGAACCGCAGGGTAAATCGCGGGCGTGGCAAAGACCCCCTCCTCGAAGAGGCGCTGGGCAAAGGCGAAGGCCTTGGCCTCACTTCCAATGAGGATCGGGACGATGGGTGTCTGCGTGCTTCCAATATTGAAGCCGATCGCCTTGAAGCCCTCGTGCATCTTGCGCGTGTTGCGCCAGAGAAGCTCGATACGCTCGGGCTCCGACTGCATGATTTCGAGGGCCTTGAGAACGCCTCCAGTCACGGCCGGCGCCAGCGATGCGGTGAAGATGAAGCAACGGGCCTTGTGCTTCAGGAATTCAATCATCTCACGAGATCCGGAGACGAAGCCGCCCATCGAACCAAAGGACTTGGAGAAGGTTCCCATGACGATGTCCACATCATCATTCACGCCGAAGTGATGAACAACGCCCTTTCCTTGAGGACCGACCACACCGAGTGAGTGAGCCTCATCCACATACATGATGGCTTCGTACTCCTTCGCAGCCTCAATCATGGGGGGCAGGTCGGCAATGTCTCCAGACATACTGAAGACTCCGTCCATGATGATCAGCCGTCCCGACTCATCAGGAATGCGCTTGAGACGGTTACGAAGAGCGTCAGACGAGTTGTGCTTGTAGGGGACCAACTTCGCCGGGGCCACTTGGCAGCCCTCGATGATCGAGGCATGGTTCTCGCGGTCACACAGGATCACGTCTTCGGATTCCGTGAGGGCGGCAAGGGCACCTTGGTTAGCGAAGAATCCGGTCGAAAAGAGCAGTGCCTCCTCGCGCCCGAGGAACTGAGCAAGTGCCTGTTCAAGATCATTATGCAGTGAAATGGTTCCATTCAGTAGTCGCGACCCCGTGCATCCAGCGCCGAATTTGCGTGTAGCCTCGACGGATGCCTCGACGATCCGGGGGTCTTGAGCAAGGCCGAGGTAGTTATTCGACCCGATCATGATCTTACGCTCGCCGCCACAGATCACGTGGTTACCGATGCTTTCGTCGATACAGCGGAAATAGGGATAGAATCCCTGAGCCCGAGCGGCGGCGGAATCACTGTAGTCGCGGCACTTCTGGAAGAGGTCTTTAGCCATGAAGATGAAGGACTAAAAATCGCAGGAATCAGCCGGAGTGTAAACCCTTTCATGCGAGCCACACCTCATCCGACACTGTCGAAGAGTAAAAAAATCGGGGCGACAGGATTATCCCGGCAGGCTGGGCTCTGCGAAAATGGCTTCGCTCAAGAAATGCTCTGTCGCGCGGTCAGTCGAACTGAAGTTCGCATCCTGTCGCAAAAAATCGGGGCGACAGGATTCGAACCTGCGACTTCTTGGTCCCAAACCAAGCGCTCTACCAAGCTGAGCTACGCCCCGGGAAAGGTGTAATTAAACGGAGAAACCTCCTTAGTGCAAGAAGCGTCTGGAAAATCGGCGGCGTGCGTGATGGAAAAATTAGAATGTGAACTGTTAAAAAGCAGAAATGCATCGCCTTCCCGCCTTCCAACCTTTGATGTTTTAACTGCCGGTCTGGTGGTCTCAGGCGACTTGGTTGAGTCCCCGGCCTGAATCTCTACGCCTTCAACGCCGCGAGCAAATCATCCAGCGGCACGCTGATGATCGCCGAGGCACGGTCGCTCACGGCGAACGGCAGGACTAGGGTCCGACCGTGCAGCAGCGACCCGCAGCTGTAGACCACATTGGGCACATATCCCTCTCGTTCGTCTCCCTCTGGAGCGAGCAGCGGTGTCTTCAGACGGCCGATAACCTTGGTGGGATCCTCCAGATCGAGAAGCGCGGCACCAATGCAGTATTTGCGCATGGGACCCACTCCGTGAGTGATGACGAGCCAACCTGCCTCCGTCTCGATGGGGGACCCGCAGTTGCCGATCTTCACCGATTCCCACATTTCCGCGGGCCGCAGGATCATCTGGGGGTCACTCCAGTAGTGGGGACTATAGGAGAACATGATGAAGAGGTTCTCGTCATCCTGCCTCGAGAGCATCGCATAGCGCCCTCCGATACGACGCGGAAAAAGGGCCATCCCCTTGTTTTGCACCGCGCTGCCGTTGAGCGTTAGGATGCGGAAGTGCAGAAAATCCTCCGTCTCGATGAGTTGAGGCAGGATTGCATGACCATTGTAGGCGGTGTAGGTCGCGTAGTATTTGACCGATCCATCCTCCTCGGTGAGACGCACAAACCGGGCGTCCTCGATCCCGTTGGTCTCGTTGGGAGAGACCGGGAAGATGATCCGCTCGCTCATGGCGAGTTTCTCGGAAAAAAGCAGCTCGTAGTTAGAATCGGCAAGCCACTGGATGCATTCGAGCAGTCCATTCAGTTTACGGGCCGAGGGCCGGCTTCTCTGGTTGACGTTGGCCACGCTTGCGTTCAACTCACTCCGCGTGAAGCAATCCCCCAGCGGCGCCATCACAGTAGTCGCATGACTGAGCCGACGCTCGCCGTTGTCACGCCCCTCCTCAAAACCCATTTCAGCCAACTTGATGATAAATCGCTCCTTATTGTAAACGGGATTGGGGATGATTTCCGGTACGGTCACGAACCGAGAAACGGGATCCAGAATAATTCGATTGTCGGGCTGGATGATTCCCGAACGGAACTCAATGGAAGAGATGTGCCCCTCCCCTGTGGCGCGGAGACTCATGATAAAACGGAGGCCACCCTCGGGAACACCTGTTTGGTCGGGATGGGGCACAATGGAAGGATTGAAGATTGCGGCCGACTCCAGGGCGTATTCCCCCGAAAACAATGCGCCTATCAAAAGTTCCCTCTCCGGCGAAAGCGGTCGCAGCGTCAAGACATGCCTGCTCACCTTTGCAAAATGGGTCCGTAACACCGCATCAATATCGAAATGCCGTTGGTCAAACTCACTGCGCACAGCATCCAACTCAGAGCGCACCTCCCCTTCCTCAAGCGCAAGCGCACGGCAGATGATCGAGGTGATGCGATGAGTCTCCGAGGGAATGAAGGGTCTGATGATCACGCGGGCGCTCTCGGGTAAAAGCGCTATCTCATGGCGAAGGATTGGGATCATGCTCATGAGCGTATCGGGATTAGCGGCGATGCTGTTGCTTGGGACGCTTTGGAATTCGTTGAGTGCCGGACTGGGGAGACAGTGAGCAGATGCTCCGCCGTTTTCATCTCGGCGAGGGAAAGATGAAAGGCCAACGTCGACTCCGCCCCCTGATTTTCACTGACCCGATCCTCGTGAAGGCCGTCACTACACCCCCCGGTGCTGAAGTCGTAAAGAGGCTGCCCGAGGTCATTGCGCCCCAGAAACCACTCGAAGGCTCGCTTCGCCCCTTGTGACCAGAGTGGATCCTGTGTTGCCCGAAAGGCTTCGTGGCAGGCTGACACCATCGCCTGAGCCTCTACCGGCTGCTGGTCGTAATCGGCCCGCTCTCCGTCGCGCGGGTAAAATCCATTGCTTCCCACGGAGCGGAAATGGCCGGCGGGAGTGGTCTGGAGCGAGGCCAGCCACCGCAGGGACTGCAACCCCACCTCCAGCGCCTCGCCATGGGGCATCCACTGGCCGCTGAGGATGAGGGCCTGGCAGAAGCGTGCGTTGTCATAAGTCACTCCGGGTTCAAACCAAGGCCAGTTTTCCGAGGAATACTCCCTCCAGAGATCTAGAAGCTTTCCGGTCAAGATCCTCCGCATCGCGCCCGCATCGTGGTCGCCCGGGAAACGCCTCATGTACTCGTGGATGCCGAGCAGCGTGAAACTCCAGGCTCGCGGCGAGGTGAAGTTGCCGACGGCGGACAAACCCCGACGGAAAAGTTGGGCAGAAAGCCTGCGGTGACCATCGTTGAGGGAGCGCCCAACGCCTGTTCCTACAGCCCAAAGCGATCGGGCATGACTGTCCTCGCTACCGGCATCCTCCAGCCACTCCCTACCGTGGCTCATAAAGTTTCGGAATCTCCCGCTTTGATAGTCGAGGGAGGCTCCCAGAAATGCCATGTAGCTGGACGCGAGCTTCCTGACATGCCCCTCGACGGATCCTCCACCGAGCTCCTCGAGCAGGACGCAGAGGATGTAGGCCCGCGCATTGTCATCCACGCAGTAACCTTCATGGAAATTCGGCACATTGAAGATCGCATGCTGGAAGATGCCCGTGCTGTCGCTCATGCGCTCGATGTGATCAAGGCGAAGCGGCGGCAGGACATACGGGCGACTGGCGAGCGTCCATTCGGCAAAAGCAGAGCGGGGAGCAGAGCGGCGATCTGGATGTGCTATTGGGCGCTGCCTGATCCGTCGGTCGGACATCGCTTTCTGAAACGACTCGAGGTAACGCCGCGCCACGGTCGGCCAGATCGTCGCGCGGCCCGCGGCATGGGCCTCACGGGAGATCATGGCCATCCTCTCGGGATCATCCAGCAATCCGCAGACTCCGCGAGCGATCTCACCGGGGTTACGAAAAGGAACAAGTACCCCCCTTCCCCCGGCCAGCAACTCCTGCGCATGCCAGTAGGGGGTGGAAACCACCGTCCTTCCGGCTCCGAAAACATAAGCCAGGGTCCCAGAAGTCACCTGCGCCTCGTTCAGGTAGGGGGTCACGTAAATGTCAGTCGCGCCGATGAACTCCTTCAGGTCATCCTGAGAGACAAACCGGTTGTAGAAAATCACATTCTCCTTCACACCGCGGTCGCGGGCGAGGCGCTCCAGGCTAAGGCGGTAGCGCTCGCCATCACTGGCTAGCTGATTGGGATGCGTGGCCCCCAGCACGAGATAGACCACGTCGGGATGCCTCATCACGATCTCCGGGAGGGCCTCGATGACGTGCTCAATTCCCTTACCCGGCCCGATCAGCCCAAACGTTAGGAGAACCTGCTTCCCTTCCACGCCAAACTGGCCCTTGCAGAATCTGGATTCGACAAGTTCCACGTCAGGAATGCCGTGAGGGATGATATCAACCTTTTCTTCGGGCACAGCGTATGTTTCAGCCAGGATGTCCGCACCCTTTCGAGTCATCACTACCAAACGGTTGCTGCGCTCAACCAATTCTTCCATCACCTTCCGTTGCGCCGGATCCGGATCACGCAGAATCGTGTGGAGCGTCGTGACAACCGGCATTCTCACCTCGCGGAGCAATGCCAGCAGATGGCTTCCGGCCGCACCTCCGTAGATGCCGAACTCGTGCTGCACGCAGAGCACCTCGGTGTTGTTGAAGTTCAGGAAGTCAGCCGCCGCCCGGTAAGATTCGAGGTCCTTTTCCATGATCTCGAAACGCACGCGCGGCGGATAGCCATACCCTTCGGCACAGTCGTTGACCGCCCCTACAAAACAATCCGATCCGGGGGCAACTCCCGCCACAGCCTCACACAGGTCATGGGTGAATGTCGCAATCCCGCAGAGCCTAGGCAAATAGTTCCCTAAAAAAGCGATCCGCTGGGGTTGGAGAACAAGACTAAGCACCCCTTTAAGGTACCTTTGGGGCAACACTCAGCTCAAGGGTGTAGAGCCTCAGGGCTGCGATCTAAGCGAAAGGATTACGCGGGGGGAAATACTGAAACGAGAGTTCAAACTGCTGAAGCTCCCTCTCAAGACAGGACCAGACTCAGATCATAGAACCAACCAGCCTATGGGTCTACAACTGCTCCACCGTGACAGCAGTGCCGTAGCAGAGGACCTCGGTGGCCGAGAGGTTCGCACCGAGATCGGAGGCATCGTAGCGGACACCGATGACGGCATTCGCTCCAAGCTCCGCCGCATGCGCCACCATCTGGTCGTAGGCATGCTGGCGTCCCTGCTCGCACATCTCCGTGTAGGCACCGATCCGACCCCCGATGATGCTCTTAAGCCCACCTAAGATGCCTTGGGCAATGGTGGGCGAGCGGACGATGATGCCACGCACCATCCCCTTGTGGGCAGTGATCCGGTAACCGGGAATGTCAAAGGTCGTGGAGGCGAGCATGGAGTTTGGAAAAGTTAAAGCCGTTAAAAGGTCGAAGGGTTACAATGAGTGGGGAAAACAAGCGTGGCGCCTCAACTGACTTTCAGGGTGTAACTTTTTTAACTCTTTTAACTTTCACTCACGCCGCCCTCTTAGCAGCGTCTGCCTTGAGCCACTGCCAGAGCTTCTCTAGGCTGGCAGCAACGCGCCCCTTGGTCGCGATGAGTTCCTCCTTTGAGAAGGAGCCGGAGGCCGGCTTCTCGGAGGCGTAGAGGTAGTACTTGATCTTGGGCTCGGTGCCTGATGGACGGACAGCCACCTTAAGACCACCCGCGATCTCAAAGACGATCATTGCCTCCTTGGGAAGGAGCTCACCTTCGGAGTCATAAATATCCTGCGTGGCATAGTTCAGCACGGAGAGCACCTTAGCCCCCTCGATCTCGGCAGGAGGATTCCCGGCGTAGGAGTCGACAAGCTTCCTGATCTTGGCGGCACCCTCTGCTCCCTCAAAGCCCAGGGACTCGCCGCGCTCGAGGTAAAAGCCGTACTCGCTATAGATCCGGTTGAGCAGGGTCACGACCGTGATTCCCTCACTGGCAGCGTAGGCGGCCACTTCGGCAAAGCAGATCACCGCGGCGTTGCCATCCTTGTCGCGCACGAAGTCACCGGTGTTGTAGCCGTAGCTCTCCTCGCCACCGAAGACGAGGAAGAGGGAGTCCTTCAGACGGGCTTCGCGGGTCTCCTCCTCGGAGAGTTCGCGGTAGCGGGCACGGACCTCGGCGGGGAGCTTCTCCTCGTAGGCGCGCTGCTTGGAGCCGATGTATTTAAACCCCGTGAGGGTCTCCACGCAACGGACTCCGAAACCGAGCGCGATCTCCTTCTGCAGGTCGGTGGTAACGAGGCTCTTGATGACGACGGCCCGTTCGCGGTTCCCCTCGTTGAGGATCCCCTTGTCGAAGAGGCGCTTGAGCCTGTACCAGACCATGAGCGAACCGATCTGGTTGCCGGTGAGGAGCTCGAGATTGCCCGAGGCATCGCGCGCGGCGACACCCATGCGGTCGTCATCCGGATCGGTGGCCTGGACGAGGTCAGCCTTCTCGATCCGGGCGAGCTCGAGCCCGAGGCGCAGGGCCTCGGGATACTCGGGATTGGGAGACTTGACCGTCGGGAAGAGACCGTCCGGAACCATCTGGGAAGGTACTGGGATGCACTCCACGCCGAGACGATGGAGCATCGGGACAATGATCACGCCGCCGACGCCGTGGAGCGGCGTGTAGACAGTCTTGATGGCGGGCTTGCGGTGGAAGAGCTCGGGATCGACGATCAGCTTCTCAAGGCGATCCATGTAGACCTCGTCGATTTCCCTGCCGATCTTGATCACATTGCCTCGCGCAGCTTCGGGAAGGGCATCGTAGGAATCGTCACCCGCGTTCACGAGATCGATGATCCCCTTGTCATGGGGAGCCACCACCTGGCCGCCGTCATCGAAGTAGACCTTGTAGCCGTTGTAGCCTGGAGGATTGTGGCTGGCGGTGATGTTGATGCCTGCGGCGGCGTTCTTGTAGCGCACGGCAAAGGAGAGTTCGGGAGTGGAGCGCGGGCCCTCGAAAAGCAGGGCGTCGCAGCCGAGGTCGGTCATCACCTTGGCGGCCAGGTCGGCGAACTCACGGGAAAAGAAGCGCGTGTCATAGCTGATCGCGATGGAGGGGCGGCCGGGGCGGTTCTCCCTATCGTGCCACTGGCGCACGTAGGTGGCGAGTCCGCGGGTCGCCCTGGCGATATTATAGTCGTTCATCGCGTTGGTCCCGATGCAGGCGTGCTCGGGACGGCCGTCAGGACGCCCAAGTCCGGCTTCCACCTTGGTCACCACCTCGCCGATGGTCTTCCCGCGCAGGCCGCCTGTCCCGAAAGCCATTGTCTGGAAAAATCGATTATTCAGTTCATCCCAGCGTTCGCTCCCGGCAAGTTCGGAGATCACAGCCTCAGCCAGCGGGGAGCCCCCACGGGCAAGCATCTTGCGGATATTCTCCGCCGAGGAATTAAGAAGGGTTCCCGCAGCCTCGGCTGCGGCGATGGAATCGAGGAGAGGCGACATGGCACTAGGTGTACGCGCGAAAGGATGCGGATAAAAACACAAAAACACGGCTGAGTTCGCGGGAAAAGCGCTTGATGGAGGCTGTTATTTCTTGCTCACATCGGAGCTCACCAATTAGCGTGTTTCGATGAAGAAGAAGCTCTTCCCGATCACAGCATTCCTCGCCCTGGCCTTATGCCTCCATGCAGAACTGCCCGCTCCATGGCCGATGCCCGCCTCCTTGCCTTCCGTGCCGGCCGGAGTCAATTCCGCGATCTGCTCACTTCCAAGGCTCGAGTGGGTGACACGGGTAAAGGGCAACAACGACAATGCGGCCAAAATCGCCGAGGGAATCCATGTGGTCTTCGACGGAGATTCCATCACCGACGCTTGGCATAAGGCCGGTCAGCAGATCTGGCTGGAACGCTACGCCAAGCTCGGAGCTTTTGATTTTGGAATCAGCGGCGATCGCACGGAGAATGTGCTCTGGCGTCTTTCCCAGGGTCAGTTGAACGGGATCCATCCCAAGTTGGTCCTCCTGATGATCGGCACCAACAACCTTTCCTCCAACACCAACGAGCAGATAGCTGAAGGGGTTAAGGCGATCATTGAGCAGTACCGCAAACTCTGCCCTGACTCCGTCATCCTCCTCCAGGGAATCTTCCCACGTGCAGCCGATGCAAACAATCCGTTGCGCGCCCGGATCAAGGAAATCAACAAAACCATCGCCAACTATGCTGATGGAAAAAACGTCCGTTTTCTGGACTTCGGTGACAAATTCCTGGAAGCCGACGGGAGCATGAGCAAGGAAGTCATGCCAGATTTCCTTCATCCGAGCGCAAAGGGTTACCAGATCTGGGCCGAGGCGATCCAGCCAGTGATCAACGAATACTTCCCTCCCGCGGCGTAAGCGCGGGTTCGCTCGAAGATGATCCGAGAAACTCTCGGCAAATACAGGGCGATTTTCTCAATCGGCATTCAGAATACCTTTGTCTACCGCTGGAACTTCCTCCTCCGATCGCTCTTCGCCCTGATCCCCCTCTTCGGGACCGTCTTTGTCTGGCGCTCCATCTATGGCGGCACCTCCGGCCTGATCGCCGGATATGACTTCGGCGAGATGGTCTTCTATTTTCTGATCGTCCTCCTGGTGGATAACCTCATCACACCGACCGAGGATGAATGGCAGATCGCGGCGGAGATCCGCGAGGGGCAACTCAGCTCCTTCCTGCTGAAGCCTTTTGATTTCCTAGCCTACCGCTCCTGCATCTTCATCTCCTCGCGACTACTCTACACCGCCGTCACCCTCCTTCCTGTGGTGGGCGTCTTCTGGTGGTACAGGGAGTATCTCCAGTGGCCCACCCATGCCGGCACCTGGCCCTTGTTCGCGGTCAGCTTGGTCATGGCAGGTGCGATCCAGTTCCTGATCGCTTACTCGATGGCGATGCTCGCATTCTGGATCTTGGAAATCTCAACGGTGGTCTTCATCCTCTACTCGTTTGAGTATTTCCTGAGCGGCAAACTCTTTCCTCTGGATACCGTTCCAGGTGTGGCAGGCACCATCTTGCGACTCCTCCCCTTCCCCTATGAGGTCTATTTCCCGGTGGCCATCCTTATGGAGAAGATCCAGGGACCAAAGCTCTGGAGCGGCCTGATGATTCAGGCCACCTGGGTGCTACTCTGCTTCCTGCTCGCTAGAGGTCTCTGGCGTGCTGGTGTTCGCCGCTACGAGGCGGTTGGCATTTAGCACACTCTTAAAGAAGGAGTCGTGCGTCGGAAGATGCGCGGTGATGATTTCAACCGTGGCTCCGGTGCCGATCCGATCGCAAAGGGAGGCCACATCCTTGGAGCGCATCCTGATGCAGCCGAAGCTGGCAGGGCGACCGAGTGCCCGCTCTTGTGGAGTGCCGTGGATGTAGATGCCACGGTTGTAAGCGTGGCTGTTGCCCGGTTCCGTCCCCTCCAACCAAAGAATGCGGGTGACGATCGGATCACGTCCGGGTGCATTCGGCTTGAGAACCTCTCCGGTGGGTCGACGTGAATGAAAAACGGCTCCAAGAGGGAGGCCCATGCCGATCTTCGCCTTCACGAAAAGTTTACCCAAGGGCGTCATGTAGCTTCCAAGCCTGTCACCGATTCCAAACTTGGAAGTCGAGACCGTGTAGACCGTGTCAGGCTTACCATCGGTTTTCAGAAGCAACTGCTGGTCCTTCACACTGACGATGATCTCGTGACGGGAGTCCATCATCCCTGAAACAGGCGCCGAGACGGAAGCCTCAGCATGGAGCGCACCGCAAGCCATTAGGGCCAACAGGGCTAGTCGCGCCCATGCGGCGGCAACCGAAGGAGTGGCTTTGCAGTGTGTGAAATAGTTCAAGCCTATAAGTTCACCTTATAACCCTCGCCCGTCAACCCCCCCCGCGCGCGACACTTCCGTCAAAGAGGCAGATTCCTAGGAATCCCCCCTTCTCTAAAGAGGAGCGCAGGCCTGCTCCGGAAGATTGAGATGCCCCTCCACGATCTCCACACGGGCACCGCGCCCGACAAGATCGTAAACCTTGGCCACATCGCGTGAGCGCATCCGGATGCAGCCGAAACTCGCTGGAGCTCCCAGGAGTGCCTCCTGCGGAGTCCCATGGATGTAGATGCAACGGCTGAAGGCATTGCTGTTATGAGCTTCAAGCCCCTCAAGCCAGAGGATGCGAGTCACGATCGGATCACGGCCTGGTGCATCCGGCTCAAGGATTTCCCCCGTCGGCTTACGCGACTTGAAGACGGTGCCATGAGGCGTGCCACCGCCGATTTTTTTTCTGACGCAGAGATGACCCAGCGGTGTCGCGTAGCTTCCCTCGCGATCCCCTGTTCCGAATTTCGACGTCGAGATCCTATAAACGGCGACAGGCTTTCCGTCAGTCAGAACCAGCATCTTCTGATCCGGCACACTGACAATCAACCGGTGATGCGTATCGGCGCATCCTCCCAATAGGAACATCAGGAGGAGCAGGGGAATGAGCGAAAGAATCCCCCAACTGAAAACACCTGAGGTCTTCTTCATGCCAGGAGAGGCGCCACCTCGGCGGCAAAATAGGTCAGTATCATGTCGGCACCGGCGCGCTTGATTGCGAGCAGCGACTCGTTGCGTGTCGATGCGTAATCGAGCCACCCGAGGTGCGCTGCCGCATGGATCTGGGCGTACTCACCCGAGACTTGGTAGGCCGCCAGCGGGAGAAGCGTCGTCTCCCTCACGGCTCGAATCACATCAAGGTAGGCTCCAGCGGGCTTTACCATCACCATGTCGGCTCCCTCCTCTTCATCCAATTTCACCTCAAGTAGGGCCTCCCTGACATTGGCTGGGTCCATCTGGTAGCCGCGCTTATCGAGCGGCGCGTCGACCCGTCCGCTCTTCACCGCGTCACGGAAGGGGCCGTAGTAGGCAGAGGCATACTTTGCCGCATAGGCCAGAATCCCAATCTGGTGAGATCCCGCCGCATCGAGGGCCGATCGGATGGCCTTCACGCGACCATCCATCATGTCGGAGGGAGCCACGATATCGGCACCAGCCTCCGCCTGAGCAACAGCCAGACGGCAGAGAGACTCGACTGTCCGGTCATTCTCCACACCGCCTCTCTGATCGAGCAAACCGTCATGGCCATGATCCGTGTAGGGATCGAGCGCCACATCGGCGATCACTACTAAATTAGGGCAGGCTGACTTCATCGCACGAATCGCAGGGAAAAGGATATTCCCAGAGTCATGTGCATGGGTGGCAAGAGAGTCCTTCTTGGCACCCTCAATGCAGGGAAAGATCGCCACAGCAGGGATCCCGGCCCCCTCCAACTTCCGGCACGCCTCCACGAGCGTCGCCACCGTGTGGCGGACCACTCCCGGCATCGATTCGACAGGCTCGGCATCGCCCTCTCCAGCACGGACAAAGAGTGGCTGAATCAGATCGGAGCGGCTGAGTGTGGTTTCCCTCACCAGAGAGCGCACGGCGGGGGTGGCGCGATTGCGCCGCATCCTGCGAAGAAGATCTAAGCCATCCCGGTTCATGCTCATGACTTTATCTTCCTTGATGAAGTGCGAGAGTCAAGGAAGGGCGTACTAGGCCAATCCAGCCTGCCCCCTCTTTCCCAAAACAGATCGCGGCACAACTTTACTTGAAATAATGCCCACTTAGGGCATCTTCTTCCCTTCCAGTCACCACCCTATCGTCCAGTGGCCTAGGACACTCCCCTTTCACGGGAGTAACACGGGTTCGAATCCCGTTAGGGTGGCCACTACTCCAAGCGGCACTTTCGCCTCTGGAGGCCCTTTAATAAAGGCTCTACGGGCGATCAATGGAATTAGGTCATTCTTGCGGATATACGCGGTTCCCGCAGAAGTTTTGTTACTTTTTGTTACCTGATTTGACCCTCCCTGTAATCATCTGCGGTCTTCCGCAAAGTCCCCCCCTCGGCGAATACGTCTAGTCGAGAGATTATTTAAGCTTCAGGGGGCTCTTTCCCTAAAGCTTCATCCACCCCTAGAATGGGAGTGTAAAAATGTTTCTGTAAATTGGAAGAGCGCGACGCCATTGAAGGAGCTCCCTCTGGGGTGACGGAGAGAGGCGAAGCGTAGCGAGCCGAAC
>Ga0209829_10002706_pt1 | contig 13317 bp, 14 predicted proteins | sample C_140205_EF_Meta_FD_187311 | JGI IMG/M metagenome (GOLD analysis project Ga0209829, IMG submission 187311) | Freshwater microbial communities from Lake Croche, Canada to study carbon cycling - C_140205_EF_MetaG (SPAdes) (version 2) | ecosystem: Environmental > Aquatic > Freshwater > Lake...
AATAACAAAGACTGACTTACGGCGGCGAACAATTCCGTGACCTAGCTTTTCAAACATTAATTTATCCAATTCAGTGCAATTAACTTATTTATTAGAGTAGAGTTATAATCATAATGACCGGTAGTGAACAAAGTGTTAACAAACAGCCAAATAAACCGTTGTTGCCCAAAATCACAAATGATGAGATTGAGTTAGAGATTGATGATAAACGGGATCAAGAGATCAAAAATGATCGCCCGCCGCATCACAATTAACTCTCAGTTTTAGGTGCTGGCGCCTTCTTATTTTCGTTTTTTGCAGGAGTTGGACTTGGGCTTGCTGGAGGAGTTGAAGTAGTTCGAGAATCAGTCTTGTAAAAACCACTGCCTTTAAAAACAACCCCCACATTGTTATAAAGCTTTCTAACTACACCTTTGCATTTCGGACAGGTATCAATAGCTGCCTCTGAAAATGATTGCACCACCTCAAATTGGTGCTCACATTCATTGCAAATGTATTCGTAGGTAGGCATAGGACAGAATCTTAAAGTAGTGGCAAGATTAGGACTAATCGAAAGTGGGCGGGAATGAAAAAGGTAGCGGTTCTACTTATCTCCTTGATTATTGGCGCAATAAGTGCTGGACCATCCGTTGCCACATCATTAGTTAGTTCATCACCAGTCGGTGGCTCCGTATTAAGTGTTGCACCAACTGCAGTAACAATTACTGCAAATGCAGATCTAACAGATGGTGCAAATGAGATGTCGGTATTAGATCCAACTGGAAAACGAGTTGATGATGGTTCTGTTCAAATGCAGGGTGCAACTCTCACCGTTGGAATTAAGCCATTAACGGCAACCGGTGTCTATACCGTTAATTACACAATCATGGCAGTTGGCGAATCACCAATTACCAGCAGCTTTACCTTTTTATTCAACGCACCTTCAGTAATTTCTGAACCAACACCAGGTACAACCGATGCTCCTGTTACCAATCAATCTGTTAATCGAACCAGCGATTTTCTAGTAATAGCCTTATTAATTTTTGCCTGCTTTATTTTGGTCTTGATGTCCCGCTATGCCAAACAAACCTTCAATTCAAGTAAACCTGCAAAACCACGGAAAGTTTTGAAGCCAACTAAGTCAAAGAAAATTTCAAAGTAATTTACTTTTAATGGTTGAAATACTCTCCCCAATTAGCAAAGGTTTATTGGAATTAATTTCAATTGCCACAGTTGGTCTCTTCATAACCCTTGCCGTATTAGCTGATGAGGTTAAGGGAAAAATAACTGACACTAAGTTGGTAGCCAGAACAAGAAAATTATTATTGAGTTGGATACTCGCATTATGTGTTTTTGTTGTTGTACAAATATCGTATTTATTAGAACAGCCATTAAGAAATTCATTTAACTTAACGGTAATTCGTTCTTATTTAACACAAACCTCAATTGGAAAAACCTATTTACTTCAATTAATAATTGTTCTATTTACATTAATGATTCCGATGCGCCGAATTTCGGCCGCCTACTTTTCTTCCGTGATTGGATTGATAGCGATCGTGGCGCCTGTTTTCCAAAGTCATGGCAGCTCCTCTGGTCATCACGCATTGGCAATCGGAGCATTAGTTGTACATGTTTCGGCACTTTGTCTGTGGGTTGGTGGATTAATAGGACTAGCCCAATTAGATGCAAAGCAACGTAAGATTGCCTTACCAAGATTTAGTCAGATCGCATTATGGAGCGCAATAGCAGTTGCAATATCGGGAGCGGTCACCGCTTGGAGCAGATTAGATTCAATAACATCTTGGCAATCTAAATACGGTGCGATCGTAATTCTTAAAATCTTTTTAACCATAATCTTGATTGGATTTGGCGCATTACATCGCAGGTGGTTGATTAATAAAGATTACCCATCCATTTATCGTTTAATTTTTGGTGAGATTTTAGTAATGGCAATTACCGTATTTATTGGAAGTTGGTTATCTACCACTGCCCCTCCAGAGAAAAATTTAGAAGTATCCCAATCACTTTTAATTACTGGATTAGAGATGCCGAAGCCACCAACATTAACTCGCGTATTACTTGCCTACGATCCAGATGGTTTAATGATTGGCATTCTAATTTTGGCGGTAGCGCTTTATATTAAAGGTGTAGTTGCATTAACTAGACGTGGCGATAAGTGGCCAATTGGCAGAACAATTTCTTTTGCACTTGGCATCTCTGCAATTGATTTTGCAACAAGTGGTGGATTAGGGGTTTACGCCCACTTTGCATTTTCTAACCACATGTTGGCACATATGTTTCTTGGCATGATTTCACCAATTGGAATTGTGCTGGGTGCACCAATTACTTTGGCGCTGCGAACTTTGCCAGTAGGTAGAAATCAGGATGAGCGAGGAATAAGAGGCTCATTCATCTCCTTACTCCATTCAAAGCTCGGCAAAATTTATGCCAACCCAATTGTGGCGCTTGCTATCTTTGATGGCTCATTATTTTTACTTTACTTCACGCCATTATTTGGAAATTTAATGGTTAGTCACAGCGGACATTTATTTATGAATTTACATTTTATTTTGGCTGGAATCTTATTTTTTCAAGCCATTATCGGAATCGATCCAATGCCAATTCGAATTCCACATATTGTAAAGATCGTTATTTTATTTGCCGCAATGAGCATTCACGCCTTTTTCTCAATTGCATTGATGTCTGCTTCCACATTATTAGATGGTGGTTACTTCGCTTCCTTACAAAGGCCATGGGCTACCGATTTGCTGGCAGATCAACATTTGGGTGGTGCGATTGGTTGGGCGATGGGAGAGATTCCAATCTTGCTCGCGTTAATTGCCACATTTATTCAATGGATCCGCGAGGATAAGAAGGAAACCGGACGAATTGATCGTGCTGCAGAGCGAGCCGCAGCTATGGGTGAAGATGATGAACTTGCAAAGTACAACCGGTATTTAGCAGATTTAAATAGAAGAGATAATTCAGATTAGAATCACTTTATGAACTTTTCTTCATCAGAGAATATGGCGCCATTATTTGGCGATGAGTATCAAGCATTACGCGAGAGCGTAAGTGCACTAGCGCAGAAAAAAATTGCACCATTTGCTCATGATGTTGATGAAAATGCGCGCTATCCGCAAGAAGCAGCTGATGCATTACAGCAAGCAGGTTTAGCCGCAGCGCATGTGCCAGAGGAGTTTGGTGGGCAAGGCGCCGATGCACTTGCTGCAGTAATAATTATTGAAGAGGTGGCTCGCGTATGTGGTGCATCTTCATTAATCCCTGCTGTAAATAAATTAGGTTCGGTTCCATTATTAATTGGAGCAAATGCAGAACAGAAGAAAAAATATTTAACTCAATTAGCCCAAGGTAAAGGTTTCTCTTACTGTTTATCTGAATCAGAGGCTGGATCTGATGCTGCAGCTATGAAAACTAAAGCTGTTAAATCAGGTGACAATTGGATTTTGTCCGGAAGCAAAAAATGGATTTCAAATGCAGGTGTATCTGAGTTCTATACAGTTTTAGCATCAACTGATCCAACAAAGGGTGCCAGAGGAATTTCTGCGTTCATTGTAGAAAAATCAGATCCAGGTGTTTCATTTGGTGCACATGAAAAGAAAATGGGTTTTCGTGGTTCACCAACCCGCGAGGTTTACTTTGATAATGTGGAATTAACACCGGATCGAGTTATTGGTGAATTAGGAACCGGATTTGGTTTAGCGATGAAAACTTTAGATCACACCAGAATCACAATCGCTGCCCAAGCACTTGGTATTGCACAAGGAGCATTTGATGTTGCGAAGAAATACGCCCATGAGCGCCAACAATTTGGAAAACCAATCTTTGATTTCCAAGCAATTCAATTTATGTTGGCTGATATGGCAATGCAGATTGAGGCAGCTCGCCAATTAACTTATGCGGCAGCGGTAAAGAGTGAACGTGGCGAAACCGATTTAACCTTTTTCTCAGCTGCAAGTAAATGTTTTGCTACCGATGTTGCTATGAAGGTAACAACTGATGCAGTTCAAGTACTTGGTGGATATGGATATGTAAGTGATTATCCAGTTGAACGCATGATGCGAGATGCTAAATTAACTCAGATTTATGAAGGAACTAATCAAATTCAAAGATTAGTAATGGCAAGAAATCTAGATACGCTTAATTAAAATCTGATTAACATCATGGGTGTTGCAGCAGCATCAACCTTTTGATCATAAGCATTTGTAGGTAGCGCTTCACTTGTAATTTCACCTGGATGAACCAATGCAACCTTCCAAGCAGATGAGCGGGCAAGTGCTCGATCATATGATCCACCACCTTGACCCAACCGGTTTCCATCTTGATCGATGTGCAGCGCTGGAACAATAATTACATCAAGTTTTGGTTCTACTGCAGCACCTATTGGTTCAAGAATTTTTCCAACCTTTTTTAACTGTTTTTCATCTCCAGACCACTGCACCCATTCCACATCATTATTTTTCAATACTCTAGGTAAAAATAAGTTGGCACCAGATTGAATTAATTTTTTATTGATATCGATAGTGGATGGCTCAACATCATAAGAAAGATAAGACGCAAAATTCTTGCTACTTGAATCGGTAAATTCGACTGCACTTAAAATATGAAGCCAGGAATCAGCAATAAATCTAGCTTTTCGTTCTTTTCGATAAAAATCACGTAATTGCGATTTTGTGTTAGCAATCTCTTTTTCATCTTTACTCACGCCATTACCTTAATTTATCTAGTGTGCAAAGTAGAGTTTAGGTATGGATCAATCGATTTCTGTCGCACAATTTCAAGAGAAATTGTTAGAGCTGGCACAGCCACTTGCGGCAATTGATCTGCCATTACTAGACGCACATGGCGCCACCCTGGCCAGCAACTTAATGGTTGATGATCAACTTCTTTTGCAAAGTGGTGATCGAATTGGTTCTACCCAAATTGGATTGGCTGCTTCACTTGGCCTAGACCGTTTGCCATGTCGGCCACATCCTCGCGTGGTAATTATTTCTGCAGGAGATGATTTAGTAGAACCAGGAAGTCCGCTGGCAGCTGAAGAGGATGAGTTTGAAAGTAATTCATGGTTTTTAACAACATTTGTCCGTGAAATTGGTGCACATGCCTTTCGAGTTCACACCATTCCAGAAACTCATGAAGCGCTTAAACAAATCGTAGAGGACCAATTAGTTAGAGCAGATTTAATTGTGATCAGCGGGGAATCACATGATGAATCATTTGAATTAATTAATTCAGTTATATCAACTTTAGGTGAGATTAAAACTGTAACTCCAAAATTGGCAGAAAGTGGCAAACATAGCTTTGGGTTGATCGGTCCCGATAAGACTCCAGTTATTGCGCTGCCGGGTGAACCAATCGGAAATTACTTATCAGCAGAATTATTTTTACGGCCGATCATTTTAAAAATGCTTGGGCATCGATCAATTTATCGAAGTAGTAAAAAAATGAAAGTTAACGAGGATGTGCTCGGAACATCAAATGAAGCAAATTACCTACGAGCAAAATTAGATACTGATGAAGGTATAGAGATATTAGAAAACCAATCTGCTATCTCCACTATCTCAGCTGCAAATTGTTTGGTTTATCTATCTGAAAAAAATGAAAAGATTTCAAAGGGTGATAGTGCCGAAGTAATAATCTTGCTAGAGGACTTACATTGAAAAAACTTGTTGACCATGAATTGGTTTTGAAACCAATTCGCTTTCGAGACAAAAATCAGTGGGATTCAGTTCGCTCTATAAATCGTGATTGGCTATCACCTTGGGAGGCAACTCGCCCCCGAGTTGATCAAGACAATCCACTTCCTTCTTATTTCGGAATGGTCATGCAATTAAACCGGGAGATGAAAGCACTTCGCTCAATTTCATTAGGAGTATTTTTAAGAGAAAACAACTCAGAAAAATTAATTGGGCAAATTACATTAGGTGGCATTATTTTTGGCGCAATGCGTGGTGCTCATATCGGTTACTGGATAGACCAAAGGTACTCAGCTCGGGGTTACACAACTAGAGCGGTGAAACTCCTGACAAGATTTGGATTTGAATCTCTTAAATTGCATCGGATTGAAATTAATTTGAGACCAGAAAATGAAGCCTCAAAAAAGGTTGCAATAAAGGCGGGGTATGTACTGGAAGGTGCCCGCAATAATTATCTGCATATCGCTGGAGATTGGCGCGATCACATAACATTTGTAAAAGAAAACTCAGCAATAAAGTAAATTATTAAATCGGACATACCACCTAAATCCACCTAAACCCCAGCCAGAACATTTATCGTTCTACTTCATGGCATCGGGAATTATCTATTTGATCATCATTGCCATGTGGGCTGCTTACTTTTTGCCACAATGGCTAAGTTCGCATGAAGATGCCTCCGGAAAATCAATTGATAGATATAAAAATGCAATGCAGGTTGTTGCTGAAAATCAAAGTGTAATAAAAATGGAAGAATCGTTAATTGATAAATCTAGAGTAATTTTTCAACGCAAATTAATTTTTGGATCCTTGTTTTCTCTCTACTCCTTATCTTTAGTAAGTGCTTTGTTTGGTCTACTTGCATGGAGCACAACCTTTGTGCCACTTACTGGATTTTTCATTTATTTGGTTCATGTTCGAAAACAAGTAATTGCCTCGCAAGCAAAAATTCGTAGAGTTAAAGCGATGGAAAAAATTGCAAATGCAAAATTACCAGCACCGTTATACGAAGATAGTAAAGAAGAAATAAGACCAAACACAGAACATTGGGTGCCATTTGCAGAGCGCGCAGAAATAACGGGCGTGATTGTTATTCCTAAAGATCGAACTGGTTGGCAACCAACTCAATTACCTAAACCAACTTACGCAACCGCACCAAAAGCCATTCCGACAAAACGAATTATTGATTTAACCTCACCAGGTGAGTGGAGTGCACAACAAGAGCAAAGTGCGGCGATTCCAGATTCTAGAGATCAAGTATTTGATCAAGTCATTGAAGAGCAAATTAAAGGTCGCGCCGTAAACGAATAGCAATTAAATCCAGCTAGGTAACCACATTCGGTTTAGCCAAGCTGAATAAGGTATTTCTACCCCGATAAATACAGGCAAGAAATATATAAAATTCACAAAAATTAAGAAAATGAATAGATAGATAAATTCTCGTTTTATTCCGCTCTGCAGCGCTCTGGAAATTACATAAACCAAGGACAGGATCAAAAATGGTGAGATTGTTACTGCGTAAAAGTAAAACATGGTTCGGTTTTGGAAGAAAAACCAAGGCAGGTATGTAACAACAACTCCAGTAAGTATTAAGGAGGAAATTTGGTCACGTTTCTTAATCCATAAACCGATTGTTACTGCGAGAGAAATTGTGGCCGCCCACCACAACAAAGGTGTACCAATTGCCAATATTTCTTGCGCGCAACTGGTTGGTTTACAACTTTGGGAAGATTGGTAATAAAAAGAGGTAGGTCTTCCTAAAATCAACCAACTCCAAGGATTAGCAGAGTATGAATGTTTGTCATCAAGACCGGTGTGGAAATTTAATATTTCAGAGTGGTAGTGCCAAAGATTTCTCATTAAATCTGGAATTACGCTATTTGATTGTCCAGCAGCCCAATTTCGATCCCAGCCATTTGAAGAAAAGATCCAGCCCAACCATGTTGATAGGTATACCAAAATTGGGGTAATTATAAATTGAGTAATTCGAATAGCTAATTGTTTAAATAGGCCAATTCGAACAAAGTTAATTGAGATTAGTAAGAATACTGGAATTAAATAAGCACCACTCCACTTAACCCCAGTGGCTGCACCAATTGCAATTGCGCTTAACCAGTACTGGTTATTAAGTAAGAAGTATGTGGCAAGCAGGATGAAGAACATTAAAAATATATCTAGTAAAGCCACTCGAGACATAACTAAATTAAGGCCATCTAGTGCCAATAATGTTGCACTCATTGCGGCTAAGAAAATTGAATTAAAAAGTTTTAAAGCTAATAAGTAAATTAATACAACTGCTGCGCTACCGATTAAGGCCGCACTAATTCTCCAGCCAAACTCATTATTTCCAAATACTTTGATGCCAATTCCAATGAGCCACTTACCCAGCGGTGGATGAACAATAAATTCAGCTTGATTTGTGGAGTTAAGTTCCACCCCATGTTTAATTAATGAATTAGCATTTTTTGCGTAATACACCTCATCAAAGATGTAACCCTTTGGTTGATTTAATCGCCATAACCGTAAAAGCAAAGCAAAGACGGTAATTATGGAGATTGGTAGGTACGCCCTCGCCTGCTTCATACGCTCAAGCCTATAAGCAGTATTAAAACCTGAGAGAATTATCAGATGTTAATTCTGGCTGGTCTTCCAATTGGGGATATGCGTGATGCCTCTGTGCATCTGATTTCTGCAATTGAAAGTGCCGATTACATCGCCGCCGAGGATTCTCGAAAATTTGCCAGACTTTGTCAGGATTTAAAAATTTCACATAATGCAAAGGTGATCTCTTTTTTTGAAGGAAATGAATCAGAACGCATTGATGAATTAACAAAGATATTAAAGTCTGATAAAGATATTTTGGTTGCAACAGATGCCGGGATGCCGGGCATTAGTGATCCCGGTTATCGTTTAGTTAGAGCTGCGATTGAAAATAATATTAAGGTGAAGGTTTTACCTGGGCCAAGTGCAGTTACCTCTGCATTGCTTTTATCTGGCTTACCAACTGATCGCTTCTGTTTTGATGGATTTCCGCCACGCACATCAACTGCCAGATTGAAATGGTTTAATCAATTAGTTGAAGAAGAGCGAACAATTATTTTCTTTGAAGCACCTCATCGAATTGTTGAATCATTAACAGATGCATTAACCGCATTTGGTGCCGATCGAATCGGCGCGGTTTGTCGAGAAATTAGTAAGCAATATGAAGAGGTAGTTCGTGGTGATTTAAGACAGCTTTTAGAATGGTCTAAATCAAAGGATATTTTGGGAGAAATCACAGTTGTGATTTCCGGATTTGATCCAGGAAGTCGTGAAATCTCTTCAGAACAAATTGTAGAAAAAGTTTTAAAGTATGAGGATTCCGGGATTACTCGCAAAGAAGCTATCGCTGAGGTTGCAAGTGAGTATGGAATCTCAAAGCGAACTGTCTTTGATGTAATGGTGGCCCATAAGAGTGGCGATAAGATCTGAACATGAGTAAATCATTTTATTTAACAACCCCGATTTACTATGTAAATGATGCTCCCCATATTGGCCATGCCTATACAACTGTTGCTGGTGATGTTTTAACTAGATGGCATCGGCAAAAGGGTGAATCAGTTTGGTACTTAACCGGCACCGATGAGCACGGGCAGAAGGTTTTAAACACAGCGCAAGCAAACAATGTTTCACCTCAACAATGGTGCGACAACTTAGTTGAAAGTGCTTGGAAGCCAGTTTGGCGTGATTTAAATATTGCAAATGATGATTTCATCAGAACAACTGAACCAAGACATATGGAACGGGTTCAAAGATTTTTACAAGGATTAAAGGATGAAGGATTTATCTACGCTGGAAAATTTGAAGGTCCGTACTGCATTGGATGTGAAGAGTTTAAATTACCTGGTGATTTAGATGATGGTAAGTGCCGAATTCACTCCAAGCCAGTTGAGATGTTGAGTGAGGATAATTGGTTCTTCAAATTATCTGCCTTCCGCGAACAACTTCTAGAACATTACAAAAACAATCCAGAGGCTTGCCAACCAGCTAGTGCGCGTAATGAAGTGATCTCATTTTTAGAGGGTGAAGTAAGGGATCTATCTATCTCCCGATCAACATTTGATTGGGGTATTCCAGTCCCTTGGGATACTAAACAGGTTATCTATGTTTGGTTTGATGCATTATTAAATTACGCCACCGCTGTTGGTTTAGGCGATGAACCAAATAGCGAAGGTGGAAAGAAGTTTGCTGAAACTTGGCCGGCAGATGTTCATCTAGTTGGTAAAGATATTTTGCGCTTTCACGCGGTTATTTGGCCAGCGATGTTAATGGCGGCAAAGGTTGCGATCCCGAAGAAAATATTTGCACATGGTTGGTTATTAGTTGGCGGCGAAAAGATGTCCAAGAGCAAGTTAACTGGTATCGCCCCAAGTGATATCACAAAGGATTTTGGTGTGGATGCATTTCGCTATTACTTCTTGCGAGCTATTCCATTTGGAACAGATGGCTCCTTCTCTTGGGAGGATATGTCAGCTAGATATACCAGCGAATTAGCAAATGATTTTGGAAACTTGGCATCTAGATTAATTGCAATGATAGAAAAGTATTGTGAAAACAGTATTCCATCTGTGGCAAAAGAGGACTCCCTTGCTAAGCAATTAGCCGAAACTGTTTCGCAAGCAGATGAGCAGATGTGTGCTTTAGATTTTCAAGGTGGCATAAATACCATTATGGATTTCTGCAAACGCATTAATGGTTATGTAACTGAGACAGAGCCTTGGAAGGTCGCTAAGGATGAATCACGCAAAGCGGAGTTAGATGCAATTTTGTATAACACCGCAGAGGCTTTGCGTGCACTTGCGGTACTTCTGCATCCAGTAATGCCGGAAACAACTGAAAAGTTATGGTCATCAATTGGTGCAAGGGCAACCTTGGGTGAAATTAAAAATCAGAAAATTTCAGTGGTTGCTAATTGGGGCCAGCTTCCAGCTGGAAGTAAAGTAACAAAAACTGATGTGTTATTTCCAAGATTAGAAGAGAGTAAGTAATTAAATGGCTGATCGCCATAATCGAGATATCGATCGACCAGTTGCACCATTACCATCACCACTAACAAGTAAAACTGTTGATGCCCATGCTCACCTTGAATTAATTCATAACAGCGAACCAGATTCACCTTTAATAAAGCAAGTATTAGATGAAGCAGCAAGTGTAGGAATTGATCGAGTTGTACAAGTTGGTTATTCAGCAGAACAATCTATTTGGTCAGTTAAATGTGCTGAAAGTTTTCCGGGTCGAGTTTTAGCAGCGGTTGCCCTACACCCAAATGAAGCTCCAGTTGTTTCAGATTTAGAAAAGGATCTTTCAATTATTGAAGATCTTGCTAAACATCCAAGAGTCAGAGCGATCGGTGAAACTGGCTTAGATTTTTTTAGAACAGAACCAGCGCTGCAAGATAAACAAAAGTACTCATTTCGCAGACATATAAAGATTGCAAAGGATCACAACAAGGCATTAGTAATTCATGATCGGGATGCGCATCGCGCTGTTTTAGACACCTTAATTGAAGAGGGTGCACCTGAAAAAACAGTATTTCACTGCTACTCCGGTGATGCCGAGATGGCTAGAGAATGTATTGCTAATGGCTACATACTTTCATTTGCTGGAACGATGACATTTAAAAATGCACCGCAATTACGTGAGGCGGTAAAGCTTGTGCCAATTGAGTTACTTCTAGTTGAAACCGATTCACCATTTCTAGCGCCAATGCCAAACCGCGGCGCTTTAAATACTCCAGCTCAGATTCCAAATACTTTAAGAGCAATGGCTGCCGAACGTGGTGAATCCGAGGATTACTTAGCAGCTGCGATTGCAGAGAATGCAGAACGAATTTTTGGAAGTTTTAATTGAGCAATTTATTAGGTGCGGTAGAAATTAGAGAATTAGCAACATCACTTGATTTAAAACCAACTAAGAAGCTTGGACAAAACTTTGTAGTAGATGCCAATACCTGTCGCAAAATTGTAAAACTGGGTGATGTGACAGATAAGGATATTTCTTTAGAGATTGGGCCAGGTTTAGGTTCATTAACACTTGCTTTAATGGAGGCTAGTAAATCTGTAATTGCAGTTGAAATTGATGATCGGTTAGCCAAACAACTGCCAATTACAATTGATAAACACGGCTTTGATAATGCAAAAATCACCGTGATTAACCAAGATGCGATGCAATTAAATTCCTTACCTGCTCAACCGGATGTACTCATTGCAAATCTTCCTTACAACGTTTCAGTTCCAGTCTTACTAAATATTCTTGAATTTTTCCCAAGCATCAAACGTGGTGTTGTCATGGTGCAAAGTGAGGTAGCAGAACGTTTGGTGGCTAAAGCAAATAACAAGGAGTATGGATCACCCACCGTGAAAGCAAATTGGTGGGCAGATTTAAATTGGGCTGGCTCTGTCGGTAGATCAGTTTTTTGGCCAGTTCCAAATGTGGATTCAGCACTTGTTAGATTTGATCGCCATACGCCAATTGGAAGTGAAGCCGAAAGAGTGAAAACCTTTAAGGTGATTGATCACGCATTTGCAAAGCGGCGCAAAATGATGCGAAGTGCCATTAGTGAAATTTTTGGTGGCTCATCTGTCGCAGAATCTGCCTTGATACGTGCCGGCATTGATCCAACAATTAGAGGCGAAGCCTTAACTGTTGCGCAATTTGCCCAGATTGCCCAGCAAATAAGTTAGGGAAGCAATACGCTTTCGTAATATGAAATCCCATGGGGTAGTAACCCGAGTTCCTGGAAAAGTTAATTTACAACTTTCAGTTGGCCCACTTGGCGATGATGGATTCCATGAGGTCACAACAGTTTTTCAAGCTATATCTTTATTTGATGATGTAACAGTTACTGAAGGAAAACCTGGTGCTGGCACAAGTATTTTGGTAAGTGGTCAAACTGCTAATGGCGTACCGGCCGATGCGAGTAATTTAGCAATTAGAGCAGCACAGTTGATGATGAAAGAGTTTGATCTTTCTAAAGATCTAGAGATTAAATTAAAGAAAGAGATTCCGGTAGCTGGTGGAATGGCTGGTGGCAGTGCGGATGCAGCTGGCGTAATTTTTGGACTTGATTCACTTTATGAATTAGGACTTGCAAAGGATGAGATGGAAAAGATTGCATCACAAATTGGAAGTGATGTGCCATTTTCAATTTCTGGCGGAGTAGCAATTGGAACAGGTCGCGGTGATCAAATAACAACCGCACTTTCAAAAGGTAGTTATACCTGGGTACTTGCATTATCTAGTCAAGGATTATCGACACCTGCGGTTTATCAAGAGTGTGATCGATTACGTGAAGGTTTATCAATTGCATCGCCACAAGTAAGTGAACCATTGATGCAAGCACTCCGTGCTGGAGATTCAAAGGCGCTTGGTAAATCTTTATTAAATGATTTACAAGCTGCTGCTTGTTCACTTAGACCTGCACTTAGATTGGTTTTAGATGTTGGAATTGATTACGGAGCACTTGGTGGAATTGTCTCTGGCTCTGGCCCAACAGTTGCATTTCTAGTATCTGATGAGGAACATGCTATGGATTTAACGGTGGCATTAAGTGCAAGTGGTGTTGTTTCATCAATCGCAGGAGCGG
>Ga0209829_10002707_pt1 | contig 13316 bp, 9 predicted proteins | sample C_140205_EF_Meta_FD_187311 | JGI IMG/M metagenome (GOLD analysis project Ga0209829, IMG submission 187311) | Freshwater microbial communities from Lake Croche, Canada to study carbon cycling - C_140205_EF_MetaG (SPAdes) (version 2) | ecosystem: Environmental > Aquatic > Freshwater > Lake...
TTCACCGAGTCCGGGTCACCACCGTGCTCACCGCAGATGCCGAGCTTGATGCCCGGGCGGGTGGCGCGGCCCTTGGCGACGGCGATTTCCATGAGTTGTCCAACGCCGGTGGCATCGAGGGTGGCGAAGGGGTTCTTGCTGAACACTTCGCTCTCGATGTAGGGCATGAGGAACGCGCCCATGTCGTCACGGCTGATGCCGAGGGCGGTCTGGGTGAGGTCGTTGGTGCCGAAGCTGAAGAACTCGGCGCCCTTGGCGATCTCGTCGGCGGTGAGGGCACCGCGCGGGACTTCGATCATGGTACCGACCTGATACTCGAACTTCACCTTCTTCTCGGCCATCACCTTCTTGGCGACGGCGTGGACGATTTCGGCCTGGAGTTCGAACTCCTTGGCGAAACCGACGAGCGGAATCATGACCTCGGGCTTCACCTTGATCTTCTTCTTCGCCACGTCAGCGGCGGCTTCGAAGATGGCGCGGGCCTGCATCTCGGTGATCTCCGGGTAGGCGATGCCGAGACGGCAGCCGCGATGACCGAGCATCGGGTTGAACTCATGGAGGTCAGCCACGCGCTGGATGATCTTCTCAACCGGCACACCGATTTTCTTGGAGAGATCGAGCTGCTGCTCCTTGGAGTGCGGCAGGAACTCGTGAAGCGGCGGGTCGAGCAGACGGATGGTGGCGGGCAGACCCTTGAGCGTCGTGAAGATGCCGGTGAAGTCCTCACGCTGATATGGAAGGAGCTTCGCGAGGGCGGCCTTGCGGGCTTCGAGGGTGGTGGCGAGGATCATCTCGCGCATCGCGTCGATGCGGTCACCTTCGAAGAACATGTGCTCGGTGCGGGTGAGGCCGATGCCGGTGGCACCGAACGCGACCGCGATGCGGGTCTGCTCGGGGGTATCGGCGTTGGTGCGGACGGCCATCTTCGTGGACTGTTCGCACCACTTCATGAGCTGGAGGAAGTTTTTGAACTTCTCGGTCTTCATGGAGGCCTTGTTGCCACTGACGATGCCGGTGATGATCTCGGAAGGGGCAGTCTTCAGCTCACCGCCATAGACGGTGCCTGAGGTGCCATCGATGCTCATGTATTCGCCTTCCTTGAAGGTCTGACCGGAGGCTTTCACGGTCATCTTCTCGTAGTCGATCTGAAGTGCGGCGGCACCGCAGACGCAGACCTTGCCCATCTGGCGGGCAACGAGTGCGGCATGGGAGGAGACACCACCCTTGGCGGTGAGGATGCCCTCGGCGGCGATCATGCCGCGAAGGTCTTCGGGGCTGGTTTCGTTGCGGACGAGGAGGACCTTTTCGCCACGGGCTTCCGCGAGCACGGCGCGGTCGGCGTTGAGGTAAACGCGGCCGGATGCAGCGCCCGGGCCTGCGGGAAGGCCGGTGGCGATGACCTTGGCCTTCCTGGCTTCGGCGACGTCGAAGATCGGCGCAAGCAACTGGTCGAGCTGGTCGGCCGGGTTGCGAAGGACGGCGGTCTTCCAGTCGATGAGCTTCTCCTTGACCATGTCCATGGAGAACTTGAGCGCGGCGGCGGCGGTGCGCTTGCCGTTGCGGGTCTGGAGCATGAACAGCTTGCCTTCCTGCACGGTGAACTCGACGTCCTGCACGTCCTTGAAGTGCTTTTCAAGAGTGGTGCGGACCTTCATGAGTTCGGCGAAAGGCTGCGGCATCGCCTTCTTCATCTTCGAGACCGGCTCCGGAGTGCGGACACCGGCGACGACGTCCTCGCCCTGGGCGTTGATGAGGAATTCACCGTAGAATTCGTTGACGCCGTTGGCAGGGTTGCGGGTGAAGGCAACGCCGGATCCGGACTTGTCGCCGGTGTTTCCGTAAACCATGGCCTGCACGTTGACGGCCGTGCCCCATTCGGCGGGAATGTTGTATTTGCGGCGATAGACGATCGCGCGGTCATTCATCCAGGAGCTGAACACGGCACCGGCGGCACCTCGGAGCTGGTCCCATGGATCGCTCGGGAAGGACTTGCCAGTGCGCTTCTTGACGAGCGCCTTGAAGCGCTTGACGAGCTCCTGCTGGTCGGCGGCGGTCAGGTCGGAGTCGACGATGTCCTTGCCGTACTTCTCGTGCTTGAAGGATTCGATTTCGACTTCGAAGGGCTCGTGGTCCTCTCCTTCGGCCTTCTGGAGGCCGAGCACGACGTCGCCGTACATCTGGACGAAGCGGCGGTAGCAGTCCCAGGCGAAGCGCTCGTTCTTGGTGACGGCGGCGAGGGACTTCACGGTCTCATCGTTGAGACCGAGGTTGAGAATGGTGTCCATCATGCCCGGCATCGAGTCACGGGCACCGGAGCGGACGGCGACGAGGAGCGGCATGCCCTTGGCGTCGCCGAACTTGCAGCCCATGATCTTCTCCATGTTCTTAACGCCGGCTTCCATCTGGCCCTGAAGCGAGGCTGGATAGGTCTTCTTGTTGGCGTAGAAGTAGGTGCAGACCTCAGTGGTTGCGGTGAACCCGGGAGGCACTGGAAGGCCGATGCGGGTCATTTCAGCGAGGTTGGCGCCTTTGCCTCCGAGGAGAGCTTTCATCGAGCCGTTGCCGTCGGCTTTACCGTTGCCCCAAGTGTAGACGTATTTCGCGCCTTTCGAGGGCGCTGCTTTTTTGGCCGCAGGTTTGGCGGCCTTCTTTTTCGTTGCCATGTGGTGGTGATGTCAGGTTGTGAGATGGAAACGGACTCAGGGAGCGTGTTCGCAACACAAGGTCCGGCGCAAGGCGCGGGAGGCTAGCAGTCGTCATCCCTGTGTCAACGAACCAGTTACGTCTGAAAAGCTGACCCGTTCAACGCCCTGCCGGATGGCAAGGTGCCCACTCGACATCACCCCGGAAAAGGGAAAGCCGGAGCCCGTGCGAACCCTCCTCCCGCCTCCCCTATTGCTCCTCGCACTCACCTGTGGACTTGCGGCCCAGACCGCACTTCGGATCGAGCCATCAAGCCTGAAGCAGAAATTCCAAGGCATGGGCTGCGGCGCGATTTTTTACGAGGGCCACATCACCAGCCTCGCCGCCCGGGGGAAGAGCGGTCTGCAAGAAGAGCTCTGTGACGCGATGCTCAAGGACGTCCGCACCGATTTCCTCCAGCTCATGATCCGCCATGATCCGGAGCCTCCGAACGACAATGCTGATCCCTTCCCGCCACGCTTCGACCCCGCCTAGTTCGGCTACGCCCGGGAGACCGTTGCCATCACCGCCCACCGCGTCCGCACCTCGTCTGAGGAAAACGCCACGATACTTCCCGATGCCATGCCTGCGGAATGGCGGGCCGCCACGGCGCTCCCGGCGCGTTCGGTGAATACCCGAGAGTGGACCCGACCGTGATGATTCAGAAGTTGGAATCCCACGGTTGCGGCTGGCAGGGATGCGGTTCATTCTGATCGCGATGCCGGAGCCAACCGAAACCCCAGACCCGAAACCACGAGGCAAGCGCCGTCGTTGGAAACGCTGGGCGGTGCTGGGGCTCTTCGTGGGCGGATTGGTCCTGCTCGACGGCCCCGGCTGGCGCTGGATCGCGGATCGCACGGCATCGCATTTCCTGCCGAAATTCGGACTCACCGGCGGAGCGAAATTTTTCGGGCGGCTCAGCAGTGGCGACATCCGGATCGATGGGCTCGAGTTGAAAGGCGAGGGCGCGATCCAGTCGGTGTCGCTCAGCCATCTCCAGATCCACTACAAGCCCTCCCGGGTGGTGAAGGGCGAGGTGGAATCGGTCACTGTCAGCAGCCTCCACGCTGCGTTGGATCTTGACAAGCCCTGGCCCGACACCGGATCGCCGCCGAAAGATTCCGAGCCACCGAAGCCCCTCGCTGAAGTCCTCCGCACGCTGCGCGAAAAACTCCTCCCGATCGGGGCCGATGTCAGCGACCTTCAGGTCACGATCACGAAAAGCGGTGTGCCGTTTTACGCGCTGTCCTCGCTCGATCTCCAACATCAGAGAGGCGGCGAGGATCTCCGGCTGAAGCTCGGCGAGATGACATTTCCCAATGCCCAAAAGCTAAGCGCCCAGGAAACCGTGTTGACGTGGGGAGCGACGGAGCTCTCCTTGGAAAAGCTCTCCCTTGCGCCCAGGCTCGCGGTCGCCGACGTGAAAGCGGAACTCTTGAAAGGCGACGATGTTTCCTACGCCGCGAAGCTGAACATCAACGCCGCGAAGTTCGAGGTGAAAGGCACGACGGACACCGCGCAGGTGCGCCTGGTGGAAGGCTCGCTCGTCGCCAGCGAGACGGCCGCCCTGTTCGGCCAGAAAATCCCGGCGGAGGCGGTGCTCGAAACGCTGGAACTCAAGGCCACTGATCTGAAAGGCGGCGCAAACACTCTAAACGCCATGGTCATCGCAGGCCTACGCGGGATCACGTATGAGGACTGGACGGTCGATGCGTTGAAGATCACCGCTGAGCTGAAAGGCGAGGACGCGCACCTAAATGTGGACGCGATGGCGCTTGGCTCGCCGATGAAACTGAGTAGCCGCACGACGCTTTCCCGTTCGAATCATTTCGAGCTGCAGCAGACCGACGCGACCATTTCCATTCCGAAGGCCGCCGAGGTGATCACGGCGCTGCGTCCCCGCATCAAGGACCTCAAAGAGCCGAAAGACGTGCCCGTTTCCGCGCTCAATCTGAACGCGGCGGTCGCGTTTGAGAAAGGGAAGCCCGCCCGGGTTTCTGCGTCCCTTCAGCTTCAACCGGAAAGCTCCGCCCAGGCTTCGCCCATCGATCTAACAGCGGTATGGACTCCGGATGGAAAGGTCGAGGCAGCGCTTGCGATCGACGGTGCGCGGATCGATGCCAAGGCGGAGACCGGCGACGTGAAGCACTACTCCGGTCGTGCGGATTTCACCCGCTTCACCCCCGATCGCCTAACCGGCTGGCTGGAGGCATTCGGCGTTGGGATGCCGCGCGAGATGACGCTCGATGGCTCTTGGAAAGGGCAGGGAGGATTCGGCCCGAATGATCATTCCGGAAAGCTCGCCCTCGCCAAGTTCGATTGGAAGCAGGCGCGCGGAGGACCGGCTCAGGTCACTGGCGCGATCGACTACGCCTGGCCTAAGAAGGTCGCGATCGATGGACTCACTGCGACGCAGGGCGCTCAGAAAATCGCCTGCGATGCCCTCCTTGAAAACCAACTTCTCGTCCTGAAGAACCTCCGCTGGAACGACGGCAACGATATCATCCTCGAAGGCACTGCCAGCGTCCCGGTTGCTGAGCAGCCCGGCGACGTGAAGGTCCTGCTGAAACAGACGCGTCCACTGGCCATCGACATCGAGTCGCGCGAGCTCGCGCTTTCCCGGCTTCATCCCTTTCTCGCGGAAACCATCCGCTTTCCCGACAAGGCTCGCGGCAAGCTGATGCTTCATGTTTCCGGCACGCCCGCAGCGCCGCAGATTACAGGCGAACTCACCGGTCGCGATCTCGGCGTGCAATCACAGACGACTCTCCCCAAGGCTGATCTCGATCTGAAGTTCCGCACCGAGAACGAGCAGTTCCTCGTCGAGGGAGCACTCATCACCCCCGGCTATCCGGCAGCGAATCTTGCGGCGAAGCTGCCCTTCAAGCCTGGTGTGTGGGCCGAGCATCCGGAGGTTCTAACAGAAGAAAAACTTGACGCCTCGATCCGCGTGCCGAACCTCGAACTCGCCCGCTTTGCCTCGCTCGCCCCAACTTTGAAATCCCTCGCCGGATCACTGAAGGCGGACGTCACGGTCGGAGGCACGATTGGGAAACCCGAGCCGCTCGGCGTCATCGAACTCAAGAACGGCGCGGTCACGCTCAACAGTGACTCGGTTCCTCCGATCGAAAAAATCTCCCTGAAAGCCTGCGCCAGCGAAAAGGCGGTCGAGCTGCAATCGCTCGCCCTGTCCATGTCCAGCGGCACGCTCGAAGGTCGCGGCAAACTCACCCTGACCGCCGACCACAAGCCCGGCGACCTCGACTTCACCCTGCGCGGCCGGGCCCTGCCGCTGAAGCGCGACGACTCGATGATCGTCCGCAGCAATCTCGACCTCACCCTGCGCGGTCCCTGGGCCACCGCCACGCTCGGCGGAAAGATTGGTGTGGTGGACAGCCTGTTCTATCGCGACATCGAACTGCTGCCGATCGGCGTGCCGTTCAATCAACCCTCTGCGCCGCAGTTGCCCTCGGTGGATGCCGCGAAGACCGATGCCGCCGCGTCCGCCCTTCCGAATCCATTCCAAAACTGGGCGCTCGCCGTGAAGGTGAAGACCGACAACCCCTTCCTCATTCGCGGCAACCTCGCCACCGGCGTGGTGCTGCTCGATGTCGATCTCGGCGGCACGCTTGGAAAGCCCGCACCACGAGGCAAGGTGGTGCTCCATGACGTTTCCGCCAAGCTGCCCTTCAGCACGCTCACCATCGAGGATGGCGAGGTCGTATTCCGTCCCGAGGCCCCCTTTGACCCCACGCTCAACATCCGCGGCCGTTCGGTGGTGAGGCCCTATGAGGTGAACCTTTTCATCTACGGCAACGTTTCCGATCCCAAGATCCTCACCACCTCGAATCCACCCCTGCCGGAAACCGAGATCATGACCCTGATCGCCACCGGCACCACCACCAAGGGCATCGAGGATCCGCAGGCCGCCCTCAGCCGCGCGGCGCAGCTGCTTGTCGAGGAGCTGCGCCGTGGCCGTGTCCGCTACGGAAAGCGACTCCAGCCGGTGTTGAAACTGCTCGACAAGGTGGACTTCCAGATCGGTCAGGAGAACCCGTACTCCGGCCAGAAGATGAACGCGGCCAACATCAACCTCGATGACAACTGGGTGGTCAGCGCAGGGGTCGGCGAGTCCGGGAACTCCCGGGCGATGCTGATGTATCTGATCCGTTTCCGATGAGACCCCTTTTCCATTTCACGATTCTCCTGCTCCTGCTGACCTTTCAGTTCGCATCGGCACAACTGCTCCCGCGGCCCTTGCAGCAGGAGAAGAAGTTCCTCACCGAGGTCCGCATCGCGGGCATGAAGACCCTTTCCGAGGAGGAGGCGCTCGACCTCGTCGGAGCCCGTCTGGAGCAGGTCCGCACCCAGCCGCCGAGCGCTTCGCGCGCGGATGATGCCGCCTTCATGGTTCAACGCCTGTTCCGCACTTATGGCTTCAGCCAGTGTCAGGTGACGTGGAAATTTTTCGGCAAAAACTCGGTCCAACTCATCGTCACCGAGGGCCCGCACCAACTGCTTGGCGAGGTGCGGATCGAAGGAACAGACAAGAAGAACGCGCTGCTTCTCAGCAAGCTTTACGAAGTCCCCGCGCACAAGCGCGCGAACGGCATCCAGGGCAGGCCGCCGTTCATCCAGGATGATGTCGCCGCGGGGCTTGACCTGATCATTTCCGACTTCCATTCGCGCGGCTACTGGACCGCCACCGCAGCCGTGAAATCGCAGTCGGTGAATCCCACCACGGGAAACACCGAACTCGTCATCAGCACCAATCCCGGGCCGCTGCACTTGATCAGCGAGCCCACGGTCGTCGGCATCACCAAGCGCAGCGACGCGCTCTCGGGTGACGCCCGCAAGTTCATCGGCCAGGCGGCCGACACCGGCGCGGTCAATGGCATCCGCGCCGCCGTGGAGACCTTTTACCGCCAACGCGGCTTCACCGAGGCGAAGATCTTCATGACCAGCCGGATCGAGAGCGGTCGTTTCATTCCCGGCTTCACCATCGAGGAGGGAAAGAGCTTCCAGCTCGGAAGATTCAGCTTCGAGGGACTTGAGAAAACCAAGCTCCACCGCATCCAGCGCCGCTTCGTGGACCTTGAAGGCAAGACCCTCGACAACACGGTCGTCGACAAGCGTCTGCGCGAGATGATGGCCACCGGAGCCTTCGAATCTGTGCGCATGAAGACCAAGGAGCGCGACGGCAACGTTCTTGATGCCACCCTGCATTTCGTCGAGACCGACGCGAAGGGCTACACGGTGTCGGCGGGATTCGGCAGTTACGAGGGTCCGATACTGGGAGTCTCGTACTACGACCGCAACTACCGCGGCATGATGATGAACCTGAGCAGCGGATTCGAATTCACGGCCCGCTCGTTACTTGGGGAGGTGGGTCTCACCGACCCCTGGCTGTTCGGTCAGGATGTGAAGGGCAGCGTCCGGCTGTTTATGCTCAGCGGCCTTAACGAGGGCTACACCACCTGGAAGGCCGGCGGCGAGGCGAGCGCGTCGTGGCAGCCGTCCGAGCATTATTTCCTCGATCTGCGTGCCGGCTGGTCATTCGTGAACAGCAACGAGGACGGTATCCCCTCGAATCTGTTAGGCGAGACGGTCTATCAGAATCCTTACATCCGCTTCAACCAGCGCCTCGACTATCGCGACAACAAGGTCCTCCCGACGAAGGGCTGGAACGTTGAATTTCCGATCGAGATCGGCGCGGCCATCGGGCAGGTTTCCTCGACGTATGTGAAATCCGAACTTTCCGGTGCGTGGCGTCGTCCGCTTGGCGAGGAGGCCCAGCTCGCCTTTGGTGCCCGTGCGGGATGGCTGATGGCCAGTGGTGCCGCCAATGACCTGCCGATTGACCTTCGTTACTTTCTCGGCGGCCCGCGCAGCGTCCGCAGTTATGCCGAGCGTGAGATGGGTCCGCGTTCCCGCACCGGTTATCCGGTCGGCGGGGAAGGCTACTGGGTGGCGAACGCCGAGTACATTCGCAGCATCGCCGGGCCGATGAAACTGGTCGGCTTCGTCGATGCCGGTTCCCTGTCCCGGACCTGGGACAAGGTCGGCAGCGCGACCCCGGACGTCGCCGCCGGTCTCGGACTGCGCTTCGATCTTCCTGTCGGCCCGGTGCGCTTGGAGTATGGTCACAGTCTCACCAAGGACCCCGGCGAGCCAAGCGGTGCCTGGCACTTCGCCATCGGCATCGCGTTCTGAGCGGTGGCGACAGGAATGTCGCCGCTTCTTATAATCTCCAGCGGGCTTTCGCGGGACCCAGGGTGCAGCATTCCGGGGACTCGAGGACTTTTCCGCAGGACAGCCATCCTTGGTTCCATTCCACCCAGAGCGCGTCGCAGGGCGGGAGGTAGGCACCGGTGTTGATGACGATGCGACCGCGTTTTTGCCACAGTCCGGAGCGATGGAAGTGGCCGATGATGACGATCTCAGCGCGTGGGAAAAACTTGTTCGCAAAGCTGACGGCGGCGTCTGTCTGGGTGAGCCAGGCGTGCAGCATCTTGATGGCGCGCTGGGGTGGGAAGGCGGCTTCCCAGGCGCGCTGCCAGAGCTTTCTCCCCTTCGGAAAGGTCTTTGGAACGAGGTGGCGGGCGATCTCCCGGGCGAGGCGGAGGCGCTCGCCGGCGTCGTCATTGGCGGCGTGATGCTGAGCCCAAAGCCCGCGGATTTCGTCCTGTCCGGCAATGGCCTCGCGGCTCCAGGGCGACCCGTCGAAGAACAGTGCGTCGCCATGAGTGATGAGGATTTTTCCTTCGGCCAACTCCAGCCAACCGGTGCCGGACCAGCCGGGATCGTGGTTGCCGGAAAGGAAGATCGGCTCCGCGTTTTCCTCACGGCAGAGTGCCTTCAAGTCATCCAGCATCGCGCCCGAGCGTTCGCGAAAGGGCAGCGCGAGCTCCTGCCAAGTGTCGCCATTGAAGACCACCGTCGAAGCTCCTGCGATCAGTGGACGGAGCGACTCGATCGAGGTGATTCTCGACACGCGGTGACCGAGGTGCAGGTCGGAAAGAATGCGGACGGGCTCCTTCATCCTCAGACGCTGCGGCGTTGGCGGACGGCTTCGAACAGGCAGACACCAGTGGCGACGGAGACGTTCAGACAGGCGACTTTTCCGGACATCGGGATTGAGGCGAGGAAGTCGCAGTTCTCCTCGGTCAGCCGGCGCATTCCCTTTTCCTCGGCGCCGAGGATGAGGCCGAGCGGGCCTTTCAGATCAAGGTCGTAGATGGTCTTGGTGGCGTGATCCGAGGTGCCGACGAGCCACAACCCGGCGGCCTTCAGTTTCTCCATCGTGCGGGCGAGGTTGGTCACCTGAATGAAGGGAACGTGGTCGGCCGCGCCGACGGAAATGCGGCGGACGGTGTCGGTGATGCCGACGGCCTTGTCCTTCGGCGCGACGACGGCCTGAATGCCGGCGGCATCGGCGGTGCGGAGAATGGCCCCGAGATTGTGGGGGTCCTGCACGCAATCGAGGATCAGGATGAAGGCGTTCTTATTGTCCTGCACGAGAAGGTAGAGGTCCTCCTCCTCGAGCGCCGGGGCGGTGGTCTCCGTGCCGCGGACGTGGCGGTTTTCGCGGGCTTGGTGTTCCTGACCGCGTGGGCGCTGTTTCATGCGGCGGATCGTGATCAGGCCCCGGCAATCAGGCAAGCCGCTTGAATCTGCGGCTTGTGGCGGCGAATGGATTGGGTCAGCTTGTTGCCGAATCCCAAGGCACGGACATGAAACTCGACGATCTCGAAGAAAGCCAGAATGTGGAAGACCGCCGTGGCTCTGGTGGGAGGCGGGGGGCCGCGCTTGGCGGGGGGATCGGAACGATCGTTGTGCTTGTCGCGGTGTTGTTTTTCGGGGCCCCGAAGGAACTGTTGGAGCTGGTCGGAGGGCAGGGAGGAGGCCCTGTTGCCACTGCGCCCGCGTCGCCGGAGGACGAGCAATTGGCGGTGCTGGTGAAAAAGGTCCTGCGCAGTACGGAGATCGTGTGGGCGGCAGAATTCGAGCATTTGGGCCACCGCTACGAGCCGCCGCATCTGGTGATTTTCAGCGATCAGGCGCAGACCGGTTGCGGCACTGCGGACTCCGGCGTGGGTCCGTTCTATTGCCCGTCGGATCAGACTGTTTACATCGACCTGTCATTTTATCGCGAGTTGAAGCAGCGCTTCGGCGCGCCCGGCGACTTTGCCCAAGCGTATGTCATCGCCCACGAGATCGGCCACCACGTGCAGCATGAACTCGGGCTTTCCCGTCCGCTCGATGAAGCGCGGGGCCGGGTCAGCAAGGCCCAGGAAAACGCGCTGTCGGTCCGGCTCGAACTCCAGGCCGACTTCCTGGCGGGTCTGTGGGCGCGCAAGCAGAATGATCAAAGCCATTTCCTGGAGCCCGGTGACATTGAGGAGGCCATGCGCGCCGCGAAGGCGATCGGCGATGACGCGCTCCAACGTCAGGCCACCGGCCATGTCGTCCCGGATTCCTTCACCCACGGCACATCGCAGCAGCGGATGCGCTGGTTCATGAAAGGCTACCAATCCGGCGACATCCGGCAGGGGGACACCTTCAATGCAAGGGATCTGTGAGGTGTTAGTGGTTAGTGGGGGAGAGTCCCCTGGTTGCTTCTCCAAAGGACCTCTAACGAATAACCTTTAACCCTCAACCAACAATCCGAAACCCCTTCACGCCCTCTAACAGAGGAATGGTTTCGCGGGTCACGTTCTGGATGTGATGCGCCACGGCGGACTCCTCGGTGATCTCGCGGAGAAAGTCGTCGACCTCGTTGCGCTCGCCCATCACCTGCATTTCGACGTTGCCGTCGGCGAGGTTCTTCACGCTGCCGCAGACGTCGAAGCCCTTGGCGAGATCCTTGGTGGTGTAGCGGAACCCGACGCCCTGGACGCGGCCCTCAAAGATGATGCGTTTGGCGATCATTCGGCTCAGCGCTTCACCGGATTGGCCCTTGGATTGACCGGGGTTGCTTGTTTGAAGGGATTGTCAGGCGCGGCGGCTTCCGCACCGTAGACATCGTTCGCGGTCTTGCCGGGGATCAGGGTGATCGCTTGTCCTCTGCTGCGCTTGCCCTGGCCGTCGTAAGTGTAAAGGAAGCGCCGCACGGGCATTTCGGTGCCGTCAGCGGGATTGATCCGGCGGGTGCGGGAGTCGAACATGCGTTCCTCGATCAATTGACCGTCGCTTTTCCGGTAGCCGTAGCTGACCTTGAAGAGTTCCTGCTTCTGGCCGTCGTAGATCTTGCAGCTCAGCGGATTCTCGTTGGCGTCCATTCGATAAACGGTGACCAGTTCCAATACGCCATTGGCGGTGAAGGTCTTTTTGGTGAGCGTTTTGTTGTCGGGACTGCGGAGGAAAAGCGTGCGGGAACCGTCCTCGTTGCGCATGACGCGGACATTGGGGCCATCGACCTTGTTGAAATCATCGTCGGCCGGGGAAGTCAGGCAGGAGGCGAGGAAAATCAGCGCGGCCGCCCATTTGCGGATTGCCAGAAGGCTCATGAGGCCAAAGCTAAGATCCCGCGCAGGGCTCTGCAAGCGGACAGTTTCCATGCAATGGCAGACCAGACATCAGACGCTCGATCTCGCGCGGCGCGGCGTGGTGATGGGCGTCCTCAACGTGACACCCGATTCATTCTCGGATGGCGGTCGACACGATGCACTTGAACAGGCGCTGACTCACGCGCGGCGGATGATCGGTGAAGGTGCTGGAATCATCGACATCGGTGGTGAATCGACCCGGCCCGGCGCGTCGATAGTTCCGGAGGAGCTGGAGATTTCCAGGACCATCCCGGTGATCCAGGCACTGAGAGCGGAGTGGAGCGGGCTGATTTCGATCGATACCTCGAAGGCCGGGGTGGCGCGCGGGGCCTTGAGTGCGGGGGCGGACATTGTGAACGATGTTTCCGGCCTGACGGGGGACCCGGACATGATCGAAGCCTGCCGCGAGTCCGGCTGCGGAGTGATCGTCATGCACCGACAGGGGACACCTGACGTGATGCAGCGTGCGCCCCATTACGACGATGTTGTGCGCGAGGTTAGGGAGTTTTTCGAGGAGCGACTCGCCACCTTGACCGCAGCAGGGATCCGGGCGGAGGCCTTGTCGTTCGACCCGGGAATCGGCTTCGGAAAGACGCAGGATCACAATCTCGAATTGCTTCGAAAGCTGGATCACTTGTCGCCAGTGGGACGTCCGCTCTGGCTGGGCGTCTCCCGGAAATCCTTTATCGGTCGCGTGCTGGGAAGCGATCGCCTGGAAGACCGCGAATGGCCGACGGTGGCACTGACCGCACGTGCGCGTGAACTCGGCGTGCGGCTTCATCGTGTCCACGAGGTGAAGCCGAATCTGGAGGCGCTGCGAATGATCGAGGCGATCCTCGACGGCGTTTGACGCTCAGGGCTGGGGACGCTGGCTGACGGCGTAGCGGTATTTCACCACGGCATCGGTCAACCCGGCGGCGAGGGCGTTCTGATAGGCCTCGTTCTCGATCAGGCGGGCTTCGTAAGGATGGCTGACGAAGCCGCATTCAACGAGAATGGCCGGGTGTTGGACGCCGGTCAGGACGCTCCAACGGGCGCGCTTGATGCCACGGTCGAAGGTGTTAGTGCCGAGTCGGCGCAGCAGCG
>Ga0209829_10002709_pt1 | contig 13300 bp, 10 predicted proteins | sample C_140205_EF_Meta_FD_187311 | JGI IMG/M metagenome (GOLD analysis project Ga0209829, IMG submission 187311) | Freshwater microbial communities from Lake Croche, Canada to study carbon cycling - C_140205_EF_MetaG (SPAdes) (version 2) | ecosystem: Environmental > Aquatic > Freshwater > Lake...
GAGGAGGAGGAAGATGATGAGGAAGAAGAAGAGGAAGAAAAGCAAACAGAAGAAACAGAAGAAAAATTTAATAAAAATAAATATATTTCAATGTTGGCAGAAATGTTTCCATCAAAATATATGAGTGAAAAAGTCAAGCAACTCGAACAAAACAATAAGAAAGAAATAGTTGATGTGAAGAGAGAAGTGTTATCTGAGAAGAGAGAAGCGACATATGCGAAGATAGGTGCGATAGATGCTATGATAGATGCGAAGAGAGAAGCTATGAAGAAATTGGTGGATAATGTCAAAACGCAACAACAAAAACCGCCAGTTGTCGTTAAAAGACGACAATTGAAAAAAATTATTGTTTCTGAAAGCGAAGAAGAAGCAAGCGATACAACAGAGACAGAATGCGAATGTGACGACGAAGAAGATGAAGAAGATTCTGATTCTGATTCAAGTTATAAAGAAGGAGAAGAAGAAGAGGAAGAGGAGGATGATGAAAGTGAAGAAGACGATAAAGGTGGTTTGAAAAATCTTTCAAAATACAATATTATATTATCTGTTGGAAATCCAGGTTCAAGACGAAATAATCAAGACGATTATTTTGAAGATGATGAGGAGGAGGAAGAAGACGATGAAGAAAAATCGAATGACACTCCGGATGAGGTGTATAACGAAAAGGAAGCAGAAGCACTTGCCTCGTTGAGAAAAATGACAAGCAGTTTATCGGATAAGGAAAAGAAAAATAAAACAATAATGAAAATGTTGGCAGATTTTGAAAAGAGAGAGAAATCATACAATAAAGGATTTGAAAAGCACGTTTCAAAATTGAAAGAAAAGAATACCAGAAAGTTGTCAAATCTGATGAGTGAAAAGAATGTCATGAATGATGTCAAGTATTTTCACGAAAAAATGTCGATTGAAGAACAGCACAAAGTATTGAAGCAAATGATTGAAATCAAGTCACACTGCACTGTTGTAAAGCCATATAGACTTACATTGTTGGACGCAGATATTCCAGTAGAATACAAAGCAATCGCTTATAAAAAAATCAATTCGTTAAAGTATATGGAACCAGGAGGAGGTGAATACTACAAGATCAAGAATTGGGTTGATACTTTCATGCAGATCCCATTTGGCAAAACGAAGAATTTGCCTGTTACAATTGATGATGGAGTTGAGAAATGTCACGAGTTTATGGAAAACGCCAACAAGATATTGGATGAAGCCGTTTATGGATTGGACGATGTCAAGTTGCAGATTATGCAAATGGTCGGACAATGGATTTCCAACCCAAAAGCAATGGGAACTGCAATCGCGATTAAAGGACCAATGGGAACTGGTAAAACAAGTCTTGTAAAAGAAGGTATTAGCAAGATATTGGGGCGTGAATTCGCATTTATCGCACTCGGTGGAGCAACTGATTCGAGTTTCTTGGAAGGACATTCATACACATATGAAGGTTCGACATGGGGTAAAATCGTAGATATTCTTGTGAAATGTAAGAGTATGAATCCCGTGATATTCTTTGATGAATTAGACAAAGTAAGTGATACTGCGAAAGGTGAAGAGATTATTGGTATCTTGACACATTTGACCGATTCTTCACAAAATAGCAAGTTTCACGACAAGTATTTTTCAGAGTTGGAATTTGATTTGAGCAAGTGTTTATTCATCTTTAGTTACAATGATGAAAGAAAAGTCAATCCGATTTTGAGAGATAGAATGTATCGCATTGAAACAAAGGGATATGACGCACCTGAAAAGTTTGTCATTTCAAAGGATTATTTGCTCCCCAAAATCTGCGAACAAGTGAAGTTTACCAAAGAGGATATTATTATTCCTGAAGAGACGATCAAGTATTTGATTACAAATCATACAGACGGAGAACAAGGTGTGCGTAACTTGAAACGATGCTTGGAAATCGTATATACAAAGTTGAACTTGTACCGTTTGATGAAGCCTGGAAGCAATCTGTTTAAGAAAGAAATGTCATTGGATATCAAGTTTCCTATGACGATTACAACTGATGTTGTTGATAAATTGATTAAAAAAAATGAAAATGATAATTGGACTCATAGAATGATGTATTTGTAAATATGTGTATGAAATTGTAAATATGTATGAAATTGTAAATATGTATGAAATTGTAAATCAAATCAATAAAAAAGTGTACAAAAAAATGAAATAGATGTATTATATTTCATTTTTTATTGGATGTATGTATGCATTTATTATTGATGAATGTCCAATGTTCTATTTCCACCACGTTGTCCTAAAAACTTCATTTGTTCTGGTGTCATACAAGCACAACCAGAAGAAGTAGAGTAATTACTAGGACAACATTCAGGAGAGAAATCAGTATTTTCAAAGAAGGACATATCATTTTTTGAGAAATTGCTTTTTTTACCTATATTTGTTTCTAAATCTTTATAGATATTTATTTCGGTTTTTTTATCATGATTAACATTAATATTTTCGGATTCATATGCTGGAGTAACATTTTTCATATCGCTTTTCAATGTAGAATCATCTCCATTTGAAAACTGTAAGTCGTGAACGCTTCCTTTTATATTGTTTCCCATCATATATGTTATATTTGCTCCTAGATTATCTATAGCTTCAAACCCTTCTTTAATACCGCCAGCACAAGTGAAGAATGAGTTTAATTGTATGAAAGCGACTAATAATATACATAAAACAATATATTCTACACGTAAATCATATCCAAAAATATTTATTTCCATTTCTCTCCTTATACAGATAAATAAGATAAAATAATATCAGTCAAATGATATATAATACGTATTGTCTCTACAAAAACAATTTAGAATCCTGGAACAGATGGAAGAGCACTTGTTTGAATCTTCAGTGTACTTTCCAATGATAATTTTATATAAGCAATCATAATTAGCAAAGCAGTCATTGCCAAACCTATCGCAAATGCAATAGGGAAAATACCTGGAATCCAAGAGAGAACTAATAATGCAACGAGGATTCCAGCAATCGCATAAAGAATATTAGTAAAAATTTGCATTATAACTTTAAAAAAAGATAATAGACCTAGATAGGATGATATCATAGTAAAAATAACGGTAGTAATTACACCTACAAACTTTGCAATAATTGATTTAATATTTATAAACATTTCAATTATTGGTGTTGTAATATTTAATATTCTATCAAATATGAGTCTTGTAATGTTACCAACAGAATTCCTTATTTTATCAAACATCTCTCGTATAGCACCTAAAGCATTAATTATTATTAGAAATACACTTGAAATGACATTCATTGCATAATAAAAAGGTAGGAAAGCATAATTTGTTATTTTTTGAAGTATTGTTTGTATACATCCAGTGAAATTATTTGCGGTAAATGAATAAAACTCATCGCCTTTTTTATCGTGAATAACACCAGCAAAAGGCATATAGACTGGATTGCATTTCTCTTCATTCCAGTTGGCTTTAATTGGTTGTAGTTTACTTAAAACATAAAAATAGGAAGAACCGAGAAATATAATTATAACAACTGTGATAACAATCAAAATTGATAAACCGTATTTATCAGCATAAGTTGTTTGGTCATAAAGATTTATTACTTTATCTTTTATAGACGTATCTGTTATCATTCCTATATACACCCTATATAGTATATGGATTATTTTTACTTATGGATTATGGATTATTTCATACAAGAAGCTCTCTTTGATGGTAGTCTTCCCAGTCGTGAAATATTCTTGTACCAATAGGAATAGTATGATCCGATGTAACAAGACAAGAAAATGTATCACATATTGTTTCTGATACTATACTTTCATTAAAATCTTTTACTTGAATATATTTATTAGTAGTTGGATCTAAAATAAGATGACTACCTGTAACCAGAATACAAGATTTATTCACTCCACCTTTAATACTATATAATTTTTCTTTGTAATTACCAATAGTATCTGTATTACTGATAGTTAATACAGCATTAACAACTGAACCATTTTGTAATACAGAGTTTAATTTGATGTTTTTCATCATAACAATCTTTCCATTTTTCAACATTACTTTTGTTTTAGGATGAAAACACAATGCACTCACAAGTTGTCCTGGAGGACCTCTCCATGTACTATTTAATGTTTTCATACTTCCATCAATTGTATACATAACAACTGCTAATATACCCACTAATTTCGCAATCATATCTTTAATATTGATGGTTAAACGCTGAACTTCTACGAGGATATTTAAAAATACTCCAAATATACCACCTACAATATCTCCAATAAATGTTCGTATGTTACTAAGAAACTTTCTTACATTATCTAATGATTCTAGTGTAGAAGATGCTATAGTTCCAATAACACCGAAATTATAATTAAGTGGTTGTAATAAGTAAGTTAAGTATTTAGTTTGCATATCCTGAACACAATATGTGAAATTTTCAGATGTATCAAACCCGAATGCGGATGCGAAAGGCATTGCCATTGGATTACAACGAATCATAGGCCATTGATCTTTAAGTTGCGAGAAGCCAACTGATAATGTTGTAAATAATATTATGATTGCAAAACATCCCAAAACAATAATAGTTCGTAATATAGATTCAAATTGCATTCTACAATATAATATAATAGAATAGGATTTTTATTATTGATAAATCTCTCTATTTTATTGCGAAATAGAGAGATTATAATGTTGTCATCTCTTTATCAAGTTTAGCACCTTGTACTGATTGCAATAATAATCCATTAAACCCTGCACTCATCGTATTTGGATTTAATACTCCACTGTTATTTGATGCTCCAAATTGAGGAACAGCTACTTTCTCACCTGCTTCCAATCCTCCATAAAACTTTTTTGGAAGCAATGATCTTTTCTTATGCGATTTTCTCTTATGTGATGATCTTTTATGTGATGATCTTTTATGTGATTTTCTTTTATGTGATTTTCTTTTATGTGATTTTCCTTTATGTGATGATCTTTTATGTGATTTTCTTTTATGCGATTTTCCTTTACCGCCTAAAATACGATTAGTATTATGCTGTTGTTGATTTTCTGATTTTATTTGTGCTATAACTGCTTGTTGTGCTGAGCCGGCTCCTTGAGGAAATCCAGGTAATTTATTTTCTACAACGCCATCTGCTTGAAAGTTCATATTATATATATTAACCTTATATAAAAATAAAGATATAAAGATTGAATAATATATTTTACTATATAGAAAGAAATAAAATGGATCAAACGGACAGACTTAATTTGAAAAAGATGATTCAAACGAATGAAGTGGAGGATTGTACGAATGAAATACGTACTAAAAAACATAGTAAATTGATTAAAAAAGATGTACTACATTTGATACAATTAAAAAAAGAATACGGACATTTGGAATATGACAAGTTTGACGAAATGGTTGTATCTCAGTGTAATTTTCTTTTCACAAATTATACCGATATTTTTAACAAGGTTAAGAAGGATGAAATTAAATTGGAAACATTATTTGAGTTTTTGTATATTTTAAAGGCGATTGAAGATGGAAAATTGGATCAACACGAAGGAGCATTTGAAGTTGGTAAAATTCTAAAGAAGATGTATATTGATAGTGCTATTATGAAGTCGGAAAAATTAGATAAGGAGACTGGAGAGATGGTTGTAAAACCAATTGCTGTTGCAAAAAATGTGTCTTGGAATCAGTTTAAGAATATGTAAAATAACATAAATAAAAAGATAGTTATATAATTAGAGAGATGTTGTCTAATTATATAAAAATAACAGAAAAGGAGGAGAATCCGGAAGTAAACGCAGAAGTAAACGCAGAAGTAATTGCAGAATTATGTTGTAAATATACAACTGAAAATTGTTTTATTATGCCGCCTACACCTAAAAAAACCATTTGTTTGGGAATGATAGTAAAAAACGAAGCACATTTAATCACAGAATCACTCAAAAAATTAACATCCTTTATCAAGTTTGATTATTGGGTTATAAATGACAATGGTTCAACAGATGGAACACAAGACCTTATTCGCAATTTTTTCAAAGAAATGGGTATACCTGGTGAGTTGGATGAGACACCGTGGAGAGATTTCGGTTATAATAGAACAGTTGTATTTGATCGTGCATATAAAAAAACAGATTATATTTTTGTATGGGATGCAGATGATGAAATACACGGTAATTTCGTATTTCCATCAAATGATTTACTGATATATGACAATTATTATTTCATATTTGGAAATGAGTCTGGGTTTAGATATAGTAGACTCCAACTTTTCAATAATCATTTACAATGGGAGTATATCGGCATTCTACACGAATATCCATCGTGTAAAGAAAAAAATATAATAGTAAAATCTCACAATATAAAAGGCAAATATTATTTTGTATCAGGTAGAAGCGGTAATCGCAATAAGAATGAGAATAAATATATGAATGACGCTATTATTTTAGAAAAAGCATTTAAAGAAGCATACGCGAAAAAAGATGATATATACAATCGTTATGCATATTATACTGGTCAAAGTTATGCTTCGTGTTGTATGTATGAAAAATCAATAGAATATTATAAAAAGGTACTATCTCTCAACAATTGGCATCAGGAGAAATATACTAGTTGTCTTGAAATATATACACAATACGAGAAGATGGGTATAGAAGAGAATGGGTTATTTTATTTAGTGGAGTCATACAACTATGATAATAAAAGAATAGAATGTATTTATCGTTTAATCAAGTATTATTGCATAAAGAATATGAATCAAGTCGCATATGCGTATTATACATTAATCAAAAATTATTATGAAAATGAGTATGTAAATGATGAAAATCTATCAAATATTTTATTTATGAAAAAGGAAGAGTATGATTTTTATTTACCCTATTATATGATTATTGTTGCAGAGAGATTAAAAGACTACCAAACCATTTCAAAAATGTATGAAATAATATTCAAACAAAAATATGTACACGCTGGAACATGGTGGATTAATAATTTGTATTATAATATACAATTTGTTATCCATAACTTACCTAAAAATATTGAATTCTTGAAATCTATGATTACATATGTTAACTTGTATAGTAAGGATATTGAAAATATCAAATATATTCGTGATGTTATAATGATTTACAAGAGAGAATTGAAAATGGATTGTGGTGATGTGTAAATATATTTATTTCACATATATTTATTTCACATATATTTATTTCACATATATTTATTTCCATATACAAATTATATAATAATTGAATTGAAAACAAGTCATTCTATTATTATATACAAAAAAATAATGTCAAAATACAGTCTCGTTATCGTTGAATCTCCCGCAAAATGTGTAAAGATAGAATCATTTCTCGGTAGCGGTTATAAATGTATTGCGAGTTTCGGTCATATACGCGAATTGGATAATTCTTTTATAAATAATGTGAAAAAAATAGACTCTACATTCAAACCAGATTTTACAATGATGGAGAGTAAAAAACAACAAATTGTGAAATTGCGTAAGATGATTGCGGATGCGAATGAAGTCTTTTTGGCTTCCGATGATGACCGTGAAGGCGAAGCAATCGCATGGCATATATGCGATACTTTCAAATTACCCGTAAAAGATACGAAACGAATTGTATTTCACGAAATTACAGAAAGTGCTATAAAACGTGCAATAATAGAACCACGCAGAATTAATATGAATATTGTATATGCGCAGCAAGCCCGACAGGTTCTAGATATGATTGTCGGATATAAGTTATCACCTATTTTATGGAAGAATATCTCTCAACATAAGAAGACCGGACTCTCCGCTGGACGTTGTCAAACACCCGCTTTACGTATTGTTTATGATAATCAAAGAGAGATTGATACATGTCCAAGTAAAAAGGTTTATACAACAACTGGATATTTCACTTCTAAGAATTTGGATTTTACGTTGAATCACCAATACGAAAGCGAAGAAGAAATGTCTGCATTTTTAGAAGAATCTCTCAATCACGAACATATATATAATTGTGAAAAAGTAAGAAATGTAACAAAAAAAGCACCATTGCCATTTACTACGAGTGGATTACAACAAATGGCAAGTAGTGAATTGCGTATCTCTCCGAAAGATACAATGAGTGCTTGTCAAAAATTATATGAAGGTGGATACATTACATATATGAGAACAGATAGTATTACGTATAGTGAAGAATTTCTTGAAAAAGCGGAGAAATACATTACTAAGAAATATGGTGATAAATATTATAAATCTCTCAACAATACAGAAAGTAAAGACGAAGATATACAAAGTGAATGTAGAGAGAAAGAAAAAGAAAAACCTAAAACAAAGGCAACAAAAGATAAAAAGAAAAAAGATGTTGAAGAAGAAGCAGATTCGGCACATGAAGCAATAAGACCTACCGATATTGAACTTGTAGAAGTAGACAAAGAAATTGGAAATAAGGAAGTTCGTATTTATCATCTTATTCGTAAAAACACATTGGAAAGTTGTATGGAAGCCGCAATATATAAAGGGGTGTCTGCATGTATATCTGCACCCAAAAATGGGGATGACGGCACCTCGTTATATCGTTATTCAACCGAACAAGTCGTATTTCCCGGATGGAAAGCAGTTGACGGTTATGAAAAAGAAAGTCCATCATTTACCTATCTCCAAACATTGAAATCAGGAAGTGTATTACCATATAAAAAGATTACAAGCAAAGTCGGATTAAAGAACTCAAAATCACACTATACTGAAGCCAATCTAGTTCAATTATTGGAAAAGCATGGCATTGGTCGACCTTCTACCTTCGCATCTCTCGTTGATAAGATTCAAGAGCGTGAATATGTTTTAAAAGAAGATGTAAAAGGTAAGATGGTTGAATGTATTGACTTTACTTTGGAAGGAGAAGACTTGTTAGAAAACAAAACAAAGAGAGAAATGGGGAATGAAAAGGGTAAAATGGTTATTCAGCCGACAGGAACAATCGTATTGGAATTCTTGATAAACAATTTTGACAAGTTATTCAATTATGATTACACTAAACAAATGGAAGATGATTTAGACCTTATCGCGAAAGGAGATAAAGATTGGTATGATTTATGTAATGAGTGCTTGAGAGAAATTACAGAATTATCTAGTGAGTTGAACAAAGAAAAAAAAGACGATGCGACAATAAAGATAGACGAACATCATACATATATGATTGGACGGTATGGTCCTGTGGTAAAATGTATCAGTAGTGACGATAAAAAAACAGTCACATTTAAACCAGTAAAACCAGATTTAGATATTGGAAAATTAAAGCGTGGTGAATATACATTAGATGAAATTCTCTCTACAGAAACAAAAACAGACATAAAAGAGTTGGGAAAATATAACGATAATCCAATTTATTTGAAGAGCGGTAAATTTGGTTTCTATATTGAATGGAAAGACATAAAAAAATCGATTGAGCCTGAAGTGGCTGAAGAAATGACATTAGATGATGCAATTAAAATTCTCTCCAAAAATGAATCGACCAATCTAACTATTGTTCGTAAAATAGATGATTATACTAGTATAAGAACAGGAAAATATGGTGATTATATATTTCATAAGAAAAAGACGATGAAAACACCGAAATTTTATAAAATGGATGATTTCGTCAAGGATAATGGTGAAGATATGTCTTATCGAACGTGTGATATATCCATTCTCTCAAAATGGGTATATACAAAGTATAAATTGTAATGGGCGAACTAATTTGTCCCGACTTTTGATTGTAGGGACACAATTGACTTAAACATAAAGCTTTATTATATACTATATAATAATGCCGAAATTGTGTGAATATAATAATTGTAGGGAGAGAGCATCTTATGGTTTAAAACGCAATACACCAATAAGATGCAAATCTCACAAAGAAAATATGAGATTGGCTTCAATGATTTGTGTTTGCGGAAAGTCAAGACCTAATTATAATATTGAAGGTGAAACAACACCTTTGTATTGTTCTAAGTGTAAAACAGATGAAATGGTTGATGTAATACATCAAAATTGTGTTTGTGGAAAGTCAAGACCTAGTTATAATAATAAAGGTGAAATAAAAGCGTTGTATTGTTCTAAGTGTAAAACAGATGAAATGGTTGATGTAATAAATAAAAAATGCTTTTGTGGAATGGCACAACCTAGTTATAATAATAAAGGTGAAATAAAAGCGTTGTATTGTGTTAAATGTAAAAAAGACGAAATGGTTGATGTATTAAATAAAAAATGTTTTTGCGGGAAAGCACAACCTACTTATAATATTGAAGGTGAAACAAAACCGTTGTATTGCTCTGATTGTAAAACAGACAAAATGGTTGATGTATTAAACAAAAAATGTTTTTGCGGGAAAGCACAACCTACTTATAATAATAAAGGGGAAACAAATGCGTTATTTTGTATTGAATGTAAATCAGCGACGATGGTTGATGTAAAACACAAAAAATGTTTAGGGTTTATAAATAATGGCATTACTGAAGCATGTCCTTATGAAACAACCGGCAATCCAAAATATAAAAATTACTGCACTGAATGCTTCAAACGCAATTTTCCATTAGACCCGCTCACATTTCAAATAAGATGTAAAACGAAAGAAATTGCTGTGAGAGACTTCATTAATCAATATTTCGAGGGTTTTCAACACAATAAACCATTACAAACAGGACATTGCGACTGCACAATGAGAAGAAGTATAGACCACAGAAAACTTATTGGAAATACATTATTGGCTATTGAAACAGATGAAAACCAGCATAAACCATACAATAAAATGGATGAAGAAATTAGATATGATGACCTTTATATGGCACATTCAGGTAAATGGATTTACATCCGTTTTAACCCAGATAAATATATAGATAATAAAGGTATTCGTAAAAATCCTATGTTGTATACACGTCTTGAAAAACTGAAAAATGAAATAGAAAAACAAATAAAAAGAATAGAAAACGAAGAAAATAAAGAATTAATTGAACGTGTATATATGTATTATGATGGATATAACTAAATATTACACATTTTCATTCCATTTTTATGTATAAAAACATATACATAAAAATAATAAATACAATCTAAATTTAAAACGAAGTAGGTGTCCTAACATTGAACGTTTTAGCGATTTCATTCCTCAGACTATTTACTTCAATAGTAAAATGATACGGATATTTTTGAAAATCAACCATTCGCCCATTATGATAACGAAACTTGAATTCCAATTTAGAGAGACGCTCCATTGGCGGATTGAAAAAACTCATATTATTCAAAAACCCGTTACTAGATTCAAAAGACTCGTTAAACGGTGTTGTTGTAATCATAATTTTTGCAAATGCCGAATTCACTTTTCCGCCAAAATCGTTATTTAATACGCTTGTAGTTGACTGTGAAAACGGATATAATTCATCATAGGAGTTGTATTTATTCAACTCTAAATAAATACATTTATCTCCGTTAAGTTTCAACACATAAGGCGGCTTTGAATAAAATACAGTACCTGTAGTTGTAGGTGTGTCAGTAATATCCAGCCATTTATATGGTAAATGCTGTTTAGCACCAGCAGCATCGGTTGCAGTTGTATAATAAAAATATATATTGGATGTGCTAGCCGTTGCTGTATATTTTTGTTTATCATAACCTAAATAAAATCCTAAACCCCATTTTGTATAATTATTCCAATCTATAACATTTTCATTATTTTGGAGAACATATGTAGATTGTAATTGGAACTCCAAATTAAATCCATCTCTCGTGTTTCCAATCCATATTTTTTGTGCGACATTATCATAATAAGACTTAAAATAATTATATACGTAGGATGATGAAAGATCTAGTATTTTTTGATTCAATCTATTTTCAAGTTCAACTGCAAGTTCGTTCGCAGCATAGAACCCTTCTTGTATAGTAATTTCAAAAGGTGTAATTGCGGAGTTATACAAGGCTAGGTATAAATCAGGTTGAGATAAACTGATATCAGTAGTAGGTATTACACTAAAGAACATTTTTGTATTTTGTTGTGTGGCGCTAAATGAATAAAAATTGACAGGAACGAGAATATCCAATAGACGCATAGATTGGACGTTCATAATTGGTTCAGGCAATATCACTTCAAAATGATTTGAGTTGGGCCACTTCTTAATATCTCTATCTTCTGAATGTATTGATACTAATTTTCTCTCCATAACATAATTTTGTTGTCTTTGAATTAATTGATGTGTATTTGTCAAATTATTCATACGGATTTATTTAACTTATAGTTAGAAAATACTATACATATATTATACTCATAATATTCGCTAATATTCTCTCAAGTAATATATAATATATAAACTATGTCAATGTTTCAAGATATAGGTAAATTTGTAGATAATCAAAAAAACTTTAGCTTCATTGTAATGGGTGTTATTACATTTGTAGGACTCGTTATTAAATTTACATTTGGTGCAAATCCTACGAAAGATGGTACAGATGGTCCTGCAAGTTCAACCGTATATGGATATGGTATTGTAGCATTTTCTATATTATCCGGTATATTTCTCTCTTTCTCTTTAGCAATACATGATAAATCAAAAGAAATAAATACCGAAAAAAGCAATGAGGTATTCGCGTTTTTAAAACTACTTATAACATATTCACTTCAACCTATTCTTCTTTTTATTATTTTGTTATGGATTATTGCGATCAATGTTAATTATTATACTAAAATTAATAAAGGATATGTTACACAAGAATATTTCCAATTTTCAACAATGTCAAATATACTAATAACCATACAAATTATTATCTTATTTATGTTTTTAAATGAAAAAACTCCAGAAAGAAGTATTAAATTGACACAATTGCTTTATGTTTTATCATCATTTAATCTGGTATTCATAGGAATGATGCATATTGTTGTTAAATACTTTTCTACAGATGGATAGGTGTGTGCAGACACTAAATACCGAGTTCGTAAGGATAGAACCCTTATTAATTTAAGTATCCACTCATTTTCACCTTGTCCTTGACCTTGTCAATTGCAACACATTTGCTTATTGATGTAATAACCTTGTCAATCTCTTCATCTCTCATTTTATTAATCTCCATAACGAGATTCATAAATTCATCATTTTTCGTATGGTCGGATTTTTCATATCCTTTATTTCTGGGTAAATCTCTCCATTTTATAAGTTGCCTTTCATTTAAACAAGACACTTTATAAATGATCTCCTTTGTACGTTTTCTATCTTCTGTTTCTTTTTCCCATACTCCGTTGTTTTTCACATACAATGTTTCTCTCTTTACATCACTGCAGTGAATCGGACGTTTACATACGTCTATAGCATTCAG
>Ga0209829_10002711_pt1 | contig 13295 bp, 10 predicted proteins | sample C_140205_EF_Meta_FD_187311 | JGI IMG/M metagenome (GOLD analysis project Ga0209829, IMG submission 187311) | Freshwater microbial communities from Lake Croche, Canada to study carbon cycling - C_140205_EF_MetaG (SPAdes) (version 2) | ecosystem: Environmental > Aquatic > Freshwater > Lake...
CACATCCGGCCCGATGACCGCATGGGGGCCGATGACCGTGCCAGCCCCCACGGCGGCGCGCGGCCCGATGACGGCGCCGGGGTCCACGATGACGCCGGGCTCAAGCCGCGCCTCGGGGTGGACGAAGGACATGGGCGAGACGCCGCTGGCGCCGAAAAAGGAGCCCGGACGCATGGCCTCGGGAAACAGCCAGCCCACGAAGGCGGCGAAGGCGCGATAGGGGTCTGGCGTCACCAGCGGCACGACGCCATGGGGGGCACGGGCGGCGTAACGCTCGCCGATGAAGACCGCCGTGGCACGAGTGCTGACGAGCTGGTCGGCATATTTGGGATTGTCGAGAAAGCTCATGTCCCCCGGCTCCGCCGTGTCGAGGGGGCCGACGCCGGTGATGACCAGAGAGAGGTCAGCGGCTTCAGGCGCCTTGGCGCCGGTCTGCGCGATGATCTCGGCCAGAGTGGGCGTAAGCGCCCTGCGGAAGAAGACAGGTTCGGTCATGCGGCTCGATCCACGATCAGGCGCAGGGCCGACCGCTGCGGGAGGAGGTGAAAAGTGGCGGACATGAAAAGAGGCGCCACATGAAAAAGGGGCTCTTGTCGAGCCCCTTCATCAACGCCCGAAGGCGATAAGTCAAACCGCCGATCAGAACGCACCGCCGCCGGAGAAGCGGAAGGCCTGACCCACGTCGGTCCTGGCCTTGCTGAGCACGAAGGCGTAGTCGAAGCGGATCGGACCCAGCGGCGAAGCCCATAGCAGCGAGGCGCCGACGGAGGAGCGGATCAGAGCGTTCTTCGCGTCCTTGTCGAGGGTGATGCAGCTGCCCTGAGTGAAGCTGGAAGCAACATTGCCAGTGACGCAAGGCGTGGTCGAAGTGGCTCCGAAATTCGTCTTGCCCTCATAGCCGAACAGCGTACCAGCGTCGGCGAACAAGGCGCCCTTCAGGCCAAGATCCTTGGGCATACCGAAAAGTGGAAACTGCAACTCAGCGGAAGCGCCGACATAATTGGTGCCGCCGAGAGAGTTGTTGCTTGTGGGCAAGCCAGGGGAAACGTCACGCGGACCGATGCCGCCAGGCGCAAAACCACGCACCAGGCTCGGACCAAGGTTGAAGTTGTCGGTGACGCGCAACTGATCACCCCCAAAGGCAGTCACATTGCCCGCCTGGCCCTTCACGAAGCCGACCACATCGTCCCAGACGGGATAGAAGTAGCGAACTTCGCCGGTTGTGCGGAAGAAACGGGCGTCGCCACCAGCGCCAGCCACATCCTGCTTGAACTCGGCATAGAGACCCTGCGTGGGATTGCGGGGATTGTCGAGCGTATTGTAGGTAAGCGAATAGCCCACCTGCGAGATGATGCGAGCGCCCGCAATCTCCTTGACCGCAAGGGAAGCTTCGCCGTTTGAAAGACAACTGCTTATAGCACTTGCTGTTGGATTAGAGGCAAAAGCTCCGACAAGATTCGCAGGCGCGAGAGGTGTGCCAGTGGCGCCAGGAATCGGGTACGTACAATCATTATACGGCCGCGAAGAATCATTCGGGATGATGACCTTCGACTGGTACAGCGAGTAGCGCGGCGAGAAGCTGATCTCGTCCGTCACCGGAACGCCCAGACGAAGGGTACCGCCGACCGTGGAGCTGTCATAGACCGAATAGAGGCTGTTCCTGTTGCGCTTGGCGAAAAGATCGAAGCCCGCCGCGAGGCGATAGTCCATGAAATAGGGCTCGGTGAAGGAGAAATCCACACCGGCCGTGCGCTGGCCGCCCGTCACCGCGACGCGGGCATATTGGCCCCGTCCCAGCAGGTTGGCCTCGCTCACCGCCAATTCGGCGATAATGCCGTCCACCGTGGAATAGCCGCCCGAGATCGAGAACGAACCGGTCGACTGATCCTCCACATCCACATTCACCACAATGCGGTCAGGCGCGGAGCCCGGCTCGTTGGTGATGCGGACCTTCTTGAAATAGCCAAGCCCGTTCAGGCGCTTCTCGGCCTTGTCGATGAGCACGCGGTTGTAGGCGTCGCCCTCGCCCAGCGGAAACTCGCGGCGGATGACATAATCGCGGGAGCGGGTGTTGCCGCGCACATTTATGCGCTCGATATAGACGCGCGGGCCTTCCTCGACCACGAAGGTCAGGGAGATGAGGCCGGTGGCCGGATCGCGCTCGCCACGCGGGCGGGCGGAGGAGAAGGCGTAGCCCTTGCGCGCCACTTCGCGCGTCATGGCCTCGACCGACTTGTCGACGAGATCGCCATTATAGACTTCGCCCACCGCCAGCTTCACCGTGCTGGCGAGAACCGTGCGGTCGAGATCGGGAATCTGCGTTTCCACATTGACGGAGCCGACGCGATACTGTCGACCCTCATCGACGGTGACCACGAGGTCATAGCCCTTGCCATCGGCGTTATACTGCACGTCGGACCCGATGATGCGGAAGTCCGCATAGCCGTTCTTCAGATAGAAGCGGCGGATCAACTCCTGATCGGAGGCGATCTTGTCGGGATCATAGACGTCGGTGGACTTGAAGAAGGAGAGCCAGTTCATCTCCGTCGTCTGCATCAGATTGCGCAGGCGGGAGGAAGAGAACTCGTTATTGCCGCGGAATTCGATGGAACGAACGCCGGTCTTCCCACCCTCGTTGATGGTGTAGACCACATCCACGCGACCATTCGGCAGATCGACCGTGCGGGCGGTGACGGTGGCGTCGGAACGACCGCCGCGACGATAGAGATCGAGAATGCGCTCGATATCGGCCTGGACGGTGGAAGGATTGTAGGCGCCGCGCGACTTGGACTGGATCTCCGAGGAGATCACTTCGCTCTTGAGCTTGCTGTTGCCCTCGAAAGCGACGCGGTTGATGAGCTGATTTTCCGTCACGAAGACGATGATCTTGCCCCCTGCCCGCTCGGTGCGGACAGCGGAGAACAGGCCGGTGGCGTAAAGCTCCTTCACCGCCTGATTGACGCGCGCCGGATCGGTGCCGCCGAAATAGTTGCGGATGGTCTCGGCGTCGACGCGCTGGCTGCCGCGCACTTCGACGGACTGAGCAAAGGCCCCGGTCCCCAGAACTGACGCAACAGAAACGAGCGCAGTCGCAAGAACGAGCCGTCTCATGGATGCCCTGATGGAGTGCATATGGAACACGGTCCCCGTCAAATCGTTGTCACGGGCGCGAGCCCGCATCCATGGCGAATCTGGACCCTTGGGAGATCCCGACACCACCGTCTGATAAGTTTCTACAGAGTTTACGCGGCGGTGCAAATCCCGTTTTGCCACGCTGGCCATTTTTTAACCAGTGCGTGGCCGATAAGCCACGTTCAGGTCGGCCATTAACCATCTGTATTTTCGACATAATTCTGCGATTCACGGGCGCTTTAGCCGCGCAAAAGCTTCAAAGGGTCGTTGATCATGGTAAATAAGAAGATTGATGCCATGACTGCAAAACCCAGGCGAAACCCCCATTCCTGCGTACGTTCACTTAACGGTCGCCCTCTGACGACCTCACACAAGTAGTAAAATAAATGACCACCATCTAACATAGGAACAGGCAGCAGATTAAACAGGCCAACAGAAACAGACAGCCACCCAGCCATTACAATCAAAGCCGAAAAGCTGATTTCAGCAATTTTACCAGCCGCATAAGCTGTCCCGATTGGACCAGATAGCTGATCCATGGACTCTTTACCGATGAGAAGCTTGCCAATCATATTTATGGTGCCCTCGGCAACGAAAACTGTCTCCTTCACCCCCTGGGCCACCGCTTCCACTGGGCCAAAGCGCTTCATGGACCAGTCTTCCGCCTTGGAGGAGCCCATGAGCCCGATCAGGCCGACGCGATTCTTGCCGAAAGGCGTGTCTATGACGCGCAGCTTGGGCGTGACCGTGAGGGCAACATCCCGCCCGTCCCGCTCCACCACGAAGTCGAGCGGAACCTCGGCGGAGGACTGCGCGATGCGCTGCATCTCCGTCCAGCTCGCGATGGGCTTGCCATTGATGGAGCGGATGAGGTCGCCCGGCTTGAACCCCGCGGCTTCAGCCACCTCCCCGGGCCGCAAGGCCTCGACGCGCGGGGTCATGACCCCATGCCCCACGAAAAAGGCCACCCCGGCGAAAATGACGATGGCGAGGATGAAATTGGCGAAAGGCCCGGCAGCCACGATCAGCGCCCGCTTCCACACCGGCTGGGTGGCGAAACTGATGCGCTGCTCCGCCTCCGAAAGGGTCGACGTTTCAGAACCCGCCGAGGCCGCATCGGCGTCGCCATGGAATTTCACATAGCCGCCCAGCGGGATCAGCGCCAGCCGCCAGCGGGTGCCGTGGCGGTCGACGCGGCCGTAAATCTCCGGGCCGAAGCCCAGCGAGAATACATCCGCCTTCACCCCGCACCAGCGGCCGACCATGAAATGGCCGAGCTCATGGAAGAAGACCACGATTCCCAGCACCAGCAGGAAGGGCCAGACATAGCCACCGAACGCCCAGATATTGGAAAATACGGACATGACGCCTCCAGAGCCCTTTCAGGCAAAACCTCAACTGAGCGCTTCGCGCGCCCTGCGCCGTGTCATCGCGTCGATTTCAAGGGCGTCGCCCACCGTGGCGGGCTCGCCATCGTCGCCCCTGCGCACCGCCGCTTCGCAGACCGCCTCCACCATGCTGGCGATCTGGTGAAAGCTGATGCGCCCGGCCAGAAAGGCCTCGACCGCGATTTCATTGGCCGCGTTCAGCACCGTGGGCAGGCTGCCCCCCGCCTTCAGACAATCCATCGCCACCCTTAACGCGGGGAAGCGTTCAAAATCGGGCCGCTCGAAGGTGAGCGAGCCGATGGCGGCCAGATCGAGCCGACGCACCTTCGTCCCGACCCGGTCGGGATAAGCGAGGCAATGGGCGATGGGCGTGCGCATATCCGGCACCGCCATGCCCGCCGTCACCGACCCATCGGCGAAAGTCACGAGGCCATGGACGATGGATTGCGGATGAACCAAAACATCAAGCCGCCCAGCATCAATGGCAAAAATATGAAGCGCCTCAATGAGTTCAAGGCCCTTGTTCATCAAACTTGCGGAGTCGATCGTCACCTTCGGCCCCATGGACCAGTTGGGATGGGCGAGCGCCTGCTGCGGGGTAGCCGCTGCAATGGCCTGCGCGCTCCAGGTGCGGAAAGGCCCCCCCGAGGCGGTCAGGATCATCTGCTCGACGCTGGCGGGATCGGCGCCGCCCAGGGCCTGAAAGATCGCGTTATGCTCGGAATCCATGGGCAGCAGACGGACGCCGACGCGGGTCGCCGTGCGCATGAAGGGTCCGCCTGCGCAGACCAGGCATTCCTTGTTGGCCAGCGCGATGGTGCGCCCGGCCTCCAGCGCCGCATGGGTAGGCTCGACCCCGGCCGCCCCGGCGATGGCGCCCACGACAAGATCGCAATCCCGGAGCGCGGCCTCCAGCACCGCCTCCGGCCCGGCGCCACTGCGGATGCCTGAGCCAGCCAGCGCCTCGCGCAGGGCCTGCGCCCCCGCCGGATCGGCCAGCGCCGCGAAGGAGGCCTTGAGCCTGATGGCCATTTGCGCCAGCGCCTGCGCATCGCGCCCGCCCGCGACCGAAGCCACCTCGAAGGCGCCCTCCGGCGCATGGGCGATCACATCTGCGGTGGAGCGGCCGATGGAGCCGGTGGCGCCCAGCAGCACGAGCCTGCGGGGCGCGGCGGGCGCGCCCGCAGGGAAGGCGGAGGGTTCGGAAATGGTCATGAGCAACACATGGGGAGGGCCGGACGGATTACCATCGCAGAAGACCGATCGCGATGAAACCCGGCCCCGCAGATTTGATCCATCCCACCAGCGCCGCAAAGGCGGCGGCCGCGATGAACCCGTCGAGCCGGTCCATGAAGCCGCCATGGCCGGGGATCAGATGGCTGGAGTCCTTGACCCCGAAGCGGCGCTTGATGGCGGATTCGACGAAATCCCCCGCCTGGGAGACGACGCCGGCCAGTACGCCCAGCACAAAAAGCGGCCCAAGGGAGGCAGGCTCCGCCCCGGGCCACAGGGCGAGGCACAGGAGGCCGAGCAACCCGCCGCAGGAAACGCCCACCAGAAAGCCCGCCCAGGTCTTGGAAGGCGACAGGCGCGGCCAGAGTTTCGGCCCGCCGATCAGGCGCCCGCCGAAATAGGCCATGATGTCCGTGCCCCAGACCACCGCGAAGAGCCAGAGGATCGCCTCTATCCCGTCGATGCGCGACAACACGCGCAGCAGGGTCACCGAAATCACCACCGAAGCGGCATAGACCAGTCCGGCGCCCGCCCAGATCCGCTTGCCCGGCCCCGCCAGCCAGGCCAGCGCCGCCGCGCCCAGCGCCACCACGACAAAGGCCCAATCAATCGAAGCGCCGCGCAACAGAAGCACCGCGAGAATCATGAAGACGGCGCCGCAAAAGAAGCGCGCCTTGAATTGGGGGGCGCCGACGATCCTCTGCCATTCCCAATGCAGCGCCAGCGCGCAGCCCAGCCAGAACAGGATGAAGACATCCCCGCCCAGCCAAAGCGTGCCCAGGGCGGCGGCGATCATCACCACGCTGGAGGCGGCGCGAGGACCAAGATCACTGGACAATCGCGCCTGCGGGGCCGAGGCGGCGCCCCCGCTGCCCTGTGGGCCGGTCATGAGCCGGTCTTCTCGGCGTCGACCCGCAGCCCGCCAAAGCGACGGTCACGGCCTGCGTAGGCGTCGAGCGCCGTTTCGAAGGCGGCGCGGTCGAAATCGGGCCAATGCAGCGGCAGGAAGACGAATTCCGCGTAGGCGGCCTGCCACAAAAGGAAATTCGAAATCCGCTGCTCGCCGGATGTGCGGATGATGAGATCGGGATCAGGCATGCCCGCCGTATCAAGCTCGGCGCGGATGGCCTCGGGGCTGATGCTGGCGGGATCGATCTCGCCAGCGACGGCGCGTGTGGCCAGACGGCGCGCGGCCTCGGCGATCTCCTGACGCCCGCCGTAATTGAACGCCACCACCAGGGTCAGGCGCCCATTGTTGCGGGTCAGCGCCTCGGCCTCGCTCAAAAGGGACGTGATCTCCGGTTCGAGCCCCTCGCGCGAGCCAATGACGCGCACCCGCACCCCATTGGCGTGCAAGTCGGCCAGATCGTTGCGGATAAAGCGCTTCAGCAGGCCCATGAGGAAGCTGACTTCCTGGGGCGGACGGCTCCAGTTCTCCGTGGAGAAGCTGTAGATCGTCAGATAGGAAATGCCTATTTCAAGAGCGGCGCGCACGGAGCGACGGACGGACTCGACGCCGCGCCTGTGCCCCTCCATGCGCGGCAGGCCACGCGCGGCGGCCCAGCGGCCATTGCCATCCATGATGATGCCGACATGGCGCGGCAAGGCCCTCGTCCAGCCAGCGGCGGGCGGTATGGCGGTCACAGTGTCGACCTTGTCATGCATATCCGCTCGCGCATCCCTGTAAACGATGGAAAAAACTTACACCTGCATGATCTCTTTTTCCTTCATCGCGAGCACCTGGTCCACCTCGACGATGGCGGCGTCGGTCGCCTTCTGGACCTCGGCGGCATGACGCTTGTCGTCATCCTCGCTGATGGCCTTGTCCTTGAGAAGTTTCTTGAGTGTGTCGATGCCATCGCGGCGCACATGGCGCACGGCGACCTTGGCATCCTCGGTATATTTATGCGCGACCTTCACGAGTTCCTTGCGGCGCTGCTCGTTCAGCTCGGGGATGCGGATGCGCAGCACCTGACCTTCGGTGGTCGGGCTGAGGCCGAGATTGGAGTCGCGGATCGCACGCTCCACAGCGCCTACCATGGCCTTGTCCCAGACCTGAACCGCGATGAGCCGGGGCTCCGGGATCGAGATGGTGGCGACCTGGGTGATCGGCATGTTCTGGCCGTAGGCGTTGACCTGCACGGGATCAAGGATGCTCGCAGTGGCGCGGCCCGTGCGCAGGCCATTGAGATCATGCTTCAAGGAGCCGATGGAGGCCTGCATGCGGCGTTTGATGTCGGCAAGGTCGAAGGTGCTGCTCATGAGATAAGTCCTGCTATGGCTCCAGACGGTGAGACGATGACGCGATTACGGCGTCACGATGGTGGACCGTCCACGGCCTTCGAGGGCCGCCGTGATGGCGCCGGCCTCCTGAATGGAGAAGACAATTATCGGAATTCGGTTGTCGCGGGCAAGTGCGAAGGCTGCGGTGTCCATCACTTCGATGTTGCGGGAGATCGCCTCATCGTGGGTCAGGCGCTCGTAGCGCGTGGCGGTGGGGTCTTTTTTGGGATCGGCGGTGTAGACGCCATCCACCTGCGTCGCCTTCAGGATGGCGTCGCAGGACAGTTCCGCCCCGCGCAGCGCCGCGCCCGTGTCGGTGGTGAAGAAGGGATTGCCGGTGCCGCCCGCCAGCACCGTGACACGGCCCTTGCCCAGATGGTTGAGCGCCGCCTGGCGCGAATAGGGCTGGCACACGAAAGGCATGGGGACTGCGGAAAGGGCGCGGGCCGACTGGCCCTCCTTCTCGATGGCGTGTTCCAGCGCCAGACCATTCATCACGGTCGCCAGCATGCCGATGGAGTCGGCCCGGGCGCGATCAATGCCCTTGTCCGCCCCCTGAATGCCACGAAAAAAGTTGCCGCCGCCCACGACCACGGCGATCTCGACCCCAAGCGCCGAAGACGCCGCGAGATCCTGAGCCACCCGCTTCAGGGTCGGCTCGTGCAGACCATGAGTGAGCGGCCCCATCAGGGCCTCGCCCGAAAGCTTGACGACGACGCGTTTCCACAACGAGGACATGGCGACACCGACCCACACCAAAAACCAGCCGGACCGCCCAGCGGGTCCGAACCGAGCGTTTCCAGCGCAACGCGACTGCCTCGCGCCTTTGAAAGGCTGTTGTCCGACGACATTCGCCACCAATGCAACCCTCAATGAGGGTCTAGCGCGATTCGAAAACCGAAACCAGTGGAACGCTAGCGCGCAGGCGGGGCGCCCACAGGCCAGTTGCCGCCTGCCCAGGCGCCGAGGCTCGCCCAAAGAAAAAGGCGACCAGAAGGCCGCCTTTTCCAAAATCACATGACGCAGAGGCTCAGGCCTGGCCGCCAGCGGCCGCCGCGACTTCCGCCGCGAAGTCGCTTTCCTGCTTCTCGATGCCCTCGCCCAGCGCGTAACGCACGAAGCCCTTGAGCACGACCGGCGCGCCAGCGGCCTTGGCCGCCTCGGCCACAACCTGCGCAATGGTCTTGGCGGGATCATGAACGAAGGGCTGGTCGATCAGGCAGACTTCCTTGAAGTAGGTCTTGAGGCCGGACTCGACGATCTTTTCCAGCACATTGGCGGGCTTGCCAGCGTTCTTGTCGCGCAGCACGTTCTTCTCGCGCTCGACCACAGCGGGGTCGATGGAGGAAGCGTCAAGCGCGATGGGGCCAGCCGCCGCCACATGCATGGCGATCTTGCGGGCCACGTCGCCCAGAGCCGCCACGTCGCCCGTGGACTCAAGGCCGACGAGAACGCCGATCTTGCCCAGGCCGTCAGCCACGGAGTTATGGATGTAGCTGCCGACCACGCCAGCGGTCACAGACACTTCCGCCGCACGACGCAGGGTCATGTTCTCGCCGATGGTGGCGATGGCGTTTGCGATGGCCTCGGACACCGTGCCGCCAGCCGGATAGGCGGCGCTCTTCAGCGCTTCCACATCGGTGGTGTGGGCGGCCAGGGTCACGCCAGCGATGGTGCGGGCGAGCTTCTGGAAATCTTCGTTGCGGGCCACGAAGTCGGTCTCGGAGTTCACCTCGACGGCGACGCCCTTGGTCCCGGACACAGCCAGGGCCACAAGGCCTTCGGCGGCCACGCGGTCGGACTTCTTGGCGGCCTTGGAGAGGCCCTTCTTGCGCAGCCAGTCGATCGCCGCTTCGATGTCGCCAGCGACCTCGTTGAGCGCGTTCTTGCAGTCCATCATGCCGGCGCCGGTCTTCTCGCGAAGCTCCTTCACCATCGCGGCGGTAATTGTCGCCATGAAATGTTCCTTCCGGTTCGGACGCGACTTGCGCGCGTCGCAACGATGATTGATTCGTGTGGTGGTTCTATGAAGCGGATGCGGCAGGCCAAGGCCCGCCGCAAAACAAGTCCAGACAGGCCTGAGCCCGGATCAGGCGAGCAGCGAGCGCGCCTGATTGACCCAGCCGTCACGCTCGATGCGACCATTGAACTTCAAGTCGGCGTCGAGCTTGGTCACGTCCTCGGGGGTCATGGCGGCGACCTGCCAGTAATGGAAGACGCCAGCGTCGTTCAGCTTCTTGACGATCTGCGGGCCGACGCCCTGCAGCTTGGCCAGATCATCCGGCGCACCGCGCGGAGCGGTCAGCAGTTCGAACACTTCAGCCGAAGGCACGAAGGCCTCGATGGGGGTGGCCTCGACGAGCGCGGGGGCGATAGCCTCCTCGACCGGAGCCTCGAGGGCGCCCAGATCCATGCCGGAAGAACCCTGGCTGCGAGAGATGCCGTCGATGGCGGCGCGGGCGATGAGGTCGCAGTACAGCGCTATGGCGCGGCCAGCGTCGTCATTTCCGGGGACCGGATACTGGATGCCGTCGGGATCGCAGTTCGTGTCGACGATGGCTGCCACGGGGATATGAAGGCGGTTGGCCTCCTTGATCGCCAACTGCTCCTTGTTGGTGTCGATCACGAAGATCAGGTCGGGGGTGCCGCCCATGTCCTTGATGCCGCCGAGAGCCTTCTCCAGCTTGTCGCGCTCACGCGACAGAACCAGACGCTCCTTCTTGGTGAGGCCGACGCCGCCGGTGTTCAGCTGCTCGTCGAGCTTGCGAAGGCGGGCGATGGAGGCGGAAATGGTCTTCCAGTTGGTCAGCATGCCGCCGAGCCAGCGGGAGTTGATGTAGTACTGGGCGCAACGACGGGCAGCTTCCGCGATGGGCTCGGCGGCCTGACGCTTGGTGCCGACGAAGAGCACGCGGCCACCCTTGGCGACGGTGTCGGACACGACCTTCAGCGCCTGATGCAGCAGGGGCACCGTCTGGGCGAGGTCGATGATGTGGATGTTGTTGCGGGCGCCGAAAATGTAGGGGCCCATCTTCGGGTTCCAGCGATGGGACTGGTGGCCGAAGTGCGCGCCAGCCTCAAGGAGGCTACGCATGTTGAAGTCAGGAAGCGCCATTGTACTATTCTCCGGTTCGACCTCGGCGGGGAGCGTGGCGGCATGTGCCGCACCGGAACGCTGCTTGGATCAGCAGCGATTAATCCCCACCTGTGGAATGGCGCGGTGAATAGAGGAAAACCGCGCCCGACGCAAGGCGCGACTCCCCTTTTGGGGTCAAAGACGTCGGTCGCCGGGTTTTGCGGCGTCCAGAAGGCGCAATTGCACCCGTTCGCCCCCGCCCCAGCGGTCGATGGAAAGCGTGCCCGCAAGGTGCATGGCCTCGCCCCGCGCCGCCATGATCGCCCGGCCCAGAGGCTCGGCGGCCTGGCGGAAAGCGATGGCGTTGACGATGGCGCCATCCCCCGATTTCGCACGCACCCGCAGATGGCCCTGCCCCACTTCCCCCGCATCTATGATTCGGTGGGCGGGGAAGGCGAAGACGGGTTCGGGATTGCCCGAGCCGAAAGGCCCGGCGTGTTCGATCATCTCGATGACCTGCGGGCGCGCCCCGCCAGCGGTCAGTGCCGCGTCGATCATGAGGGCGTCGTCGGCCCGCGCGCTGTCTACATAGAGGGTCAGGCGCTGCTCCAGAAAGGCGCGGAAATCGCCGAGACGGTCGCGCGCGATGGTGATGCCCGCCGCCATGGCGTGGCCGCCGCCCTTGACCAGAATCCCCTCCTCGACGGCGGCGCGCACCGCGCGACCAAGATCGACGCCGGGGATCGAGCGGCCAGAACCAGTTCCAATTTTCCCATTTAAAGCAATGGCGAAGGCGGGTCTTTTAAACCGTTCTTTCAGGCGTGAGGCGACCAATCCGACCACGCCGGGGTGCCAGCCCTCCTGCGCCGTCACCACCACCGCGCCATGTTCCTCCATGCCAAGGCTGGCGAGGGCCTCGGCCTGGGCCTCCTCCACCGCCACCATTTCGATGGCCTGACGCTCGCGGTTGAGACGGTCGAGTTCGGCGGCGACGCGGCCCGCCTCGGACTCGTCCTGCAACATGAGCAGCTTGGCGCCCAGCGCCGCGTCGCCGATGCGTCCGCCCGCATTGATGCGCGGGCCAATGACGAAGCCCAGATGGTAGCAGCTCGGCGGGCCGGAGGCGCCAGCGCAATCAAAGAGGGCGCGCAGCCCCACCCTGCCGCGCCCGCGCATGACCGCGAGGCCCTTGGCGACGAAGGCGCGGTTCAGGCCCTTGAGGGGGACGACATCAGCCACGGTGGCCAGCGCCACGAGGTCGAGGCGGGAGAGCAGATCGGGCTCGGGGCGGCTCGGCGTCCAGAAGCCGGAGCGGCGCAGGCGGCGGTTGAGGCCCACAAGGGTCATGAAGGCGACGCCTGTGGCGCAGAGCGTGCCCAGCCCGGACAGATCGTCCTGCCGGTTCGGATTGACCAGCGCCGCCACCGGGGGCAGCTCTTCGGGCGCCTGATGGTGGTCGAGCACCACCACGTCCATGCCCAGCTTCGCCGCCTCCGCGAAGGGTTCGAAACTCGTGGTGCCGCAATCCACGGTCACCAGCAGGGTGGCGCCCTGCCCGCCCAGCGCCTTGATGGCCTCCGCATTGGGGCCATAGCCCTCGAAGATGCGATCGGGAATATGGATGATGAAGGGGACGCCGCAGGCCTCCAGATAGCCCGCCACCAGCGCGCTCGAACAGGCGCCGTCCACATCGTAGTCGCCAAAGACAGCGACGGTCTCGCCCTTCTCGATGGCGTGGGCCAGACGGTCGAGGGCGGCTTCCATGTCCTGCATCACATGGGGGTCGGGCATGAGGGCGCGGACGGTGGGGTCGAGATAAGCGGCCACATCGTCAGGCGCCACCCCGCGACCCGCCAGCACCCGGGCCAGCAGATCGGAATGGGCGTAGAGCTGGGTCATGGCCTGCGCGCGGCCCTGCCCCTCCAGATCGAGGCGATCCCGCCAGGGACGCCCGGTGACGGAGGCTTGAACATCGAGGAAAAGACGGCGGGGCGCTGGCATGGGCCAGTGCTAGCATGGGCGGGGCAGGCTGCGAAGCGGTTCAGCGTTTGGCGGTGGCGACGGGCGGGGATACGGGCTTGGGCGACGCCGCGGTCTCAAGCACCACAAGCGGCGACTGGCCCCGCCGATTGGCGCGCTCGATGGCCGCGAGCTGGCCGGTTTTGGAACCCGCCCGGGCGAGG
>Ga0209829_10002713_pt1 | contig 13286 bp, 13 predicted proteins | sample C_140205_EF_Meta_FD_187311 | JGI IMG/M metagenome (GOLD analysis project Ga0209829, IMG submission 187311) | Freshwater microbial communities from Lake Croche, Canada to study carbon cycling - C_140205_EF_MetaG (SPAdes) (version 2) | ecosystem: Environmental > Aquatic > Freshwater > Lake...
AAACGCGGCACTCGTGCTTGCTGCGCAGCAGCAGGGTCCAGTCATTGCTGCCGGTTCGTTGTATCTGGTTGGTGCGATCCGCGGTGAACTCATGAGGCGAGGTGTGCTTCCAGATGACGGAAGCTGTGATGACGTGGCAGGATCAGCGACATGAGTGAGGCCTCCATGAACCGCGAAGCGCTCAGCTACTCCTATGCACCGATTCCAGCTACGACGATCGGCCCCCTGCACGTCGTATGGGGGAGCCGCACCTACGTGATGGCGGTGGCAAACCTCACTCCGGATAGCTTCTCAGGAGATGGGTTGATGACCTCATCGGAAGCGACCGTCGAACTGTTGGATCGCGTGGAGTTGCTCGCGCGCACCGCCGTGCGTGACGGAGCCGATCTGCTCGACCTTGGTGCTGAGTCAACACGTCCGGGGCACACCGAGATCTCGGCGGCCGATGAGATCGCGCGCCTGGTCCCTGCCATTGAACGACTGCGCCGAGTGCTGCCAACACTGGCGCTCAGCGCCGATACCCAGAAGGTCGACGTTGCCGCCGCCGCACTCGACGCTGGGGCGCACATGCTGAATGACATCTGGGGCACGCGCTCAGGCGATGAGATGCTTCGACTTGCCGCAGAGCGCAACGTGCCAATCGTCGTCATGCATAACCGTCGGGAGATCGCCACCGGCGCGCACGCAGCCAATTTTCCCGAAGAGTTCTTAGAGGAGATGGCGACGGTTGCCGCGCGTGGGCGCGCCATCGGCATCCCGCCAGAGCGGCTGATCCTCGATCCTGGATTCGGCTTCGGGAAGGGGCCCGCACAGAACCTTGTGAGCCTGCGCCTCCTCGGCGCCCTGCGGGACCTGGGCCACCCGGTGCTGCTCGGCACCAGCCGCAAGTCCACCCTGGGGCGCGTGATCGATGGTGCGCCAGCCGACCGCCTCGCTGCCACCCTGGCCACGAGTGCGCTCGGTGCAATCGCCGGGGTCGATATCGTGCGAGTTCATGATGTGCGGGAGAACCGTGACGCCGTGCGCGTCATCGACGCTGCCCTACGCGCACGAGGAGATCAGCCTGACGATGCCATCGGTCCCAACCCAAATCGTGCCGATCGACCTCCGCGTCCGAGCCAGCGTGACCGCATCACCGTGCGCAACGTGCGCTTTGATGCGGCGCATGGTGTCTACCCAGAGGAGCATCAGAAGCCACAGCCATTCTTCGTCGACGTTGAGGTTGATGCCGACCTTGCCCCGGCCGGTCGCGGTGACGCACTCGCCGCCTCTGTCGATTACAGCGAGCTCGTTCGCGTCGCTGTTGAACGAGTGGGCGCTGGTGGCCACGCCGACCTCATTGAGGCGCTCGCCGAGCGCATCGCCGACGGCACAATGGAGGTCGTAGCAACGAGCGGTGCGACGGTGTACGAGGTACGCGTTCGAGTCCGCAAACCGCAAGCTGCCGTGGCAGCGCCGATAGATTGGGCGGGCGTTGAAGTCGTACGGAAGCCGTAAGGCTACCAACCCTTCGGACTACTCTTTCGGGCGGATCCCCAACTCCAGCGTGATGGTGATCGTCGAGCCATCACGAATCACCGTCAACCTGATCGACGTTCCTGGCGCGTATTGCACCAGCAGGTCTTGTAGCGGGTGCACCTCGTCGATCAAGGTGTCGTTGACCGCAGTAATGATGTCGCCATCCTTCAGGCCTGCCGTCTCTGCTGGACTCCCCGCAATGATCGGTGACGTTGTGCCGTCGGCGACGATCCACGCGCCGGCACTCACGGAGAGCTTGTTCTCTGTCGCAATCCGCAGGTCGAGTGCCGTGTAGCGCACACCGATCCACGGCCGTGAGAGGGCCTGGCCCGCAAGGGCCTGCTCAAGGATCGGCCGAGCGATATCGATGGGGATCGCAAACCCAATACCAGAGCCTTCTGTTGAGATGGCGGTGTTGATGCCGATCACGGCACCACTGGAGTCAACCAGGGCTCCACCAGAGTTGCCTGGGTTGATTGCGGCGTCCGTCTGAATCAGACCGTGGATCGATCCACTCTCCGTTGTGATGTCACGACCGAGTGCTGAGACGATGCCAGCGGTAACGGAGTTGGTATACACGCCGAGTGGCGAGCCGATTGCAATGGCGGTTTGCCCCACCTTGATACCGCCTGAGCGCCCGAGTGTTGCGGTAGGCAAACCGGCAGCATCGATCTTCACCACGGCAAGATCTGTGAGGGTGTCGATGCCGTAGACGGTGCCAGTGAAGTCACGGCCGTCTTTAAGGTGCACGACGATTGCGGTCTCATCGGCAACCACGTGCTTATTGGTTACGATCCAACCATCAGCGGAATAGATGACGCCAGATCCGATCGCTTCGCCAGCGGCGGTCGTAACCTCAAGCGTCACGATCGCCGGAGAGACACGCTCTGCAACTGCAACGATCGCTGACTGCTCCGAGACAAGTGTCTGCCGAATCTGCGTCGTGATGTCACCCCCAGAGAGGCCACCAAGGAGGAAGATCGTCGCGGCGGCTCCACCTGCTGCGCCAAAGATGAGGGAGAGGGCGAGCATTCCAGCGATCGCCCCACGGCTGATGGATCTAGTGCTCGCGCGCAGTGAATTTCGCGCAGCCTGGAGTGGGCCGCTCTCTCGTGTGATCCATGCAGCTGGAGCCGGGGCCGGCTCGGGTTCGAATCGGAGGGGCGAGCGTCGCTTTACCGGCGCCTTCGTCGACCTCTTCGCGGAGGCCGTTGTGCGCTTTGCCTTCTCAATCACCTGGGGTCTCCTTTGGAACTTCGGCGCTCACTTGTGCCACGCTCAATGAGGCGGGCGTCTCACTCACCGTAGAGGATGGGGGATCTGCGCGTAGAACGCGGCGAAGGCGGAGTGAAGTTTTCGCAACCTCGCCGAGGAGGGTGGCGGCGCGTCGGCCGAAGCTGACGAGCGTGGCTGGGCCGGCTGGCGTTGCGGCGGGCTCTAGAACCTCGTCACCGATTGCCTCGGGGTCGGCGGGGAAGGTCAGGGCGAAGCTGGTCCCTTCGCCGGGGAGGCTTTCGACCACGATGCGACCTGCGTGCATGTCCACGATCGACTTGACGATCGCGAGCCCAAGGCCAGAGCCCGTGGCCCGGGCGGCCCGATTCGCCGCAGCGAGCCCTTCGGTACCGCGGTAGAAACGATCGAAGATGCGCGGCAGCTCGTCTGATGAGATGCCGACCCCCGTGTCGCGGACCGTCACTGTCGCCGCTCCAGTCGAGAGAAGCTGCACTGAGACGAGAACGCTCCCACCACGTGCAGTGAACTTCAACGCATTGGCGACCAGGTTCGCAACCGCTTGTCCGACGAGCACGGCATCATGTCGCACCAGCACCTTGCGCGTCGGCATACGCTCGTCTACCGCCACGCCTGCTCGACGTGCACCTGCAGCCGCCTGCTCTACCGCTGCGCGCACGCTAGAGCGCACGTCGGAGACGAGGAACACCGGTCGTGCGATCCCTGCGTCGAATCGTGAGAGCTCCAAGATGTTTGACGTCAGCGAGTCCATTCGCTCCAGCTGACGCCCCGCCTCGACGAAAAGCCTCTTTCTCGTGGCCTCTTCGGTAGTTGGATCTTGCAACAGATCAACGAATGCGCGCAGGGCGGCGAGCGGTGTGCGCAGCTCATGAGAGACATCCGCGAGGTGCTCTTGCCCGCGGTCACGTTCTCGGCGTAGCGCTTGCATGGATCCCTGCAGTCGGTCGGCCATGAGATTGAATTGTTCCAGTAGTGCGACCATCTCATCGTTTGCTGCCACCTCAATGCCAGTCGGGACACGCGCAGAGAGATCACCATCGCTGATGGCCGTGGCCGTATCAGAGAGGAGCTGTACAGGCTTTGCAAATCGAGCCGCAGCGATCGCAGAGATGATGATGGCCACAATCATTGCAAGGATGCCGACAAAGATAATCGTTCCCGTGATGCCAGCTACGCGCCACGCGCGTGTCGTGAGCGGTGAGATCAGTGTCACTTCAATACCAATAGATGATGGGGCACCACCAATGAGGGCTACATCGGGCTCAAGTGCGATCGTGTCACGAGCCTCACCGGGCTCAAGCACCGCGCCATCTGAGCTAATCAGGAACTCTGCGTTGGCGGCAGGAGAGAAGTGCTCCTTGTCTGGATCCCATGTCCCAAAGCGAACCCGCACGTCGGCACGAGCAATGCCGAGCGCAAGCTGCTGCAGCTCGGGATCTTGCAAGAGGAATCGCTCGTGAACCTTGGCGTTGAGTCGCCCACTGCTATCGATGATTCTCCTGGTCCCCGATACGCTCTGGGCAAGGCTACGAACAGCGCTGGCTACTGCCGATGTTCGGGCCGCCTGGGCTGCGCGCTCCTGTGTCTCAAACTCGTGTGAGACGCGGTCGACAACAAGGTACCCAGACAGTGCAAGGGCAATCGCAACGATGCCGAGGAAGGCGATGGTGAGTCGTGCGCGCAGCCCTCGAGGCGGTACGCCATAAACGGAGTCAGTGAGCGGGCTCAGGCGCCACTCCGTTCACCACGATCACTGCGGTCAGAGAAGCTATATCCAACGCCGCGTACCGTCATGACAAAGCGAGGTTTCGCTGGGTTCGGCTCGACCTTGTCGCGCAGGTGGCTGACGTGCACGTTGATGGTCTTCTCGTCACCCGCGATCGCCGCGTCGTAATCGCGTACGCGTTCAAGCAGGTCACGCCGACCGAAGACGCGTCCCGGCTTCTCGGCGAGGATGCGCAGGATCTCAAACTCTGTTGGGGTGAGGGTGATGCGCGCGCCGCCACGTGTGACCTTTCGGCGCTCAAGGTCAATGACAAGGTCCTCTGCGCGAATGACGCGCCCACCCATCGCATCGGCGAGGTCGCCATAGGCGCGGCGCAGTTGCGACTTCACCCGGGTGAGCAGCTCGCGAACACGGAAGGGCTTCGTCATGTAGTCGTCGGCGCCCAGCTCAAGGCCAAGGATCGTGTCGACCTCCTCGTCGCGGGCGGTCAGGATGATGACGGGGGCCTTCGACCCGCCGGCGCGCAGTCGGCGAAGCAGTTCGAAGCCGTCGATCCCAGGGAGGCGCACGTCGAGGATGAGAAGGTCGGGAGCCTGCTTCATGCCTACTTCGAGGCCCTTGTCGCCGGTCGTGGCCATGAGTGGCAGGTAGCCCTCGCCCTTCAGCGCCACCTCAAGGGCGAGCGCGACGGCTGGATCGTCTTCAACAACAAGGATCGTGGCTGCCATGCTCCGATGCTACACCCCTGACGGGGCTATCCTTCGCCTCACATGAGCACGCCAAGCGCCCCCCAGGTCGTCAACGGCAACCTAACCTCCGCCGCCACCCTCGCCGTGAAGGAGCGCGGCAAGGCGCTGCTGAGCCGCCCCACCCTGAATAAGGACACCGCCTTCAGCCGTGAAGAGCGACGCCTCCTCGGCCTCGACGGGCTCCTCCCCGCCTCGATCCTCACCCTCGAGGAGCAGGTCGCCGTGGAGCTGGTCAAGATTCGCCGCAAGCAGGATCCGCTCGAGCGCTATATCGGACTCGCCGCGCTCCAAGATCGCAACGAGACGCTCTTCTATCGCCTCCTCGTCGAGAACGTCGAAGAGTTTCTGCCGATCGTCTACACGCCGACCGTCGGAGAGGCGTGCAAGCGGTGGAGCCAAATTTGGCGTCGTGCGCGTGGCGCGTGGATCACCCCCGAAGATTCAGCGCGCATTCCTGAGCTGCTGCGCAACGCCTCTGGCGGCGCGGAGATTCGCCTGATTGTCGTCACCGATAATGAGCGCATTCTTGGTCTTGGAGACCTCGGTGTCGGCGGCATGGGGATTCCGATTGGCAAACTCTCGCTCTACACCGCTGCTGCGGGAATCCAACCAACCTGGGCGCTCCCCGTTTCGCTCGACGTTGGCACCGATAACGGCGAACTCCTTGCCGACCCAAACTACCTCGGTCGCCGAACGCCGCGACTGCGCGGAGCGGAGTACGACGCCTTCATTGAGGCATTCGTTCGTGGCGTGCAGACTGCCTTCCCTGGCTGCGTCATCCAGTGGGAAGACTTTAAGCAGCAGAACGCGATTCGAATCCTCGAGCGCTATCGCAATACCGTTCCATCATTCAACGACGACGTACAGGGAACGGGCGCCGTCGCGCTCGCCGGCATCATTGCGGCAGTCGTGGCTGGAGGTGGATCGGGGAGCGGCACGCTGAACGATCAACGCATTCTCTTCTATGGCGCCGGTGCCGCAACGCTCGGTATCGCGCGACTCTTGCGACACGCGCTTGCCGCGGCCGGCGTTGAGGGGAGCGCGCTCGATGCAGCGATCGTCGCACTCGACTCCAAGGGGATCGTTCACGAAGGGCGTGCCGAGCTGGGCGACGGAAAGAGTGAGCTCGCACTTTCCAACGCTGCGGTTGCAGCGCTTGGCGTTGGGAACCTACTAGAAGGATCGCTCACCGACGTGATCAGCCAGGTAAAACCAACGATCCTGATCGGCACGAGCGGTCAAGCTGGAGCGTTCACCGAATCGGCGATTCGTGCACTGGCGGCTGCGGCAGCGGCGCCGCTAATCTGGCCGCTCTCGAATCCAACCTCATGTGCCGAGGCGACGCCGAGCGACATCTTCGCCTGGAGCGATGGTCGCGCCGTGGTTGCAACCGGCTCACCATTTGATCCAGTCACGGTGAACGGCACAGCTCGAACGATCAGCCAGGCGAACAACGTATATATCTTCCCGGGTGTCGGCTTGGCCGCGATTGCTGGGAGGCTGAAAGCCATTCCAGACGAGGCGTTCATCGTGGCGGCGACGACGCTGGCAGCGCTGACGGCGCAGAGCGCCCCTGTTGGTGGAGCGCTTTATCCACCCCTTGCCGACCTGCGCTCCATTAGTCGCGCCATTGCGATCGCGGTCATCGAGGCGGGCGCGGTGGCAGGCTGGGCGTCGGCCGTCGACGGGGCACGCGCAGCCGACCTTGTGGATGGGGCGATGTGGAGCCCGACCTACCGTACCTACGTTCCCGCCTAAACTACCGAGAGCGAAAGGGGGAGTCATGCGAATCGGCGTCTTGCGCGAAACCGTTACGGGCGAGCGACGCGTTGCCCTCGTACCTGACGCCGTCGCCAAGCTTGTGGCAGCTGGCCACCAGGTCGTCGTGCAGCGCGGTGCTGGTGAGGCTGCCGGATTCCTCGACACCACCTACGAGAAGGCGGGCGCAACACTTGCCGCCGATGCCGCTGCACTGTGTGGTGGCAACCCCGAGATCGTCGTGAAGGTGCGCAAGCCGAGTAGCGCCGAAGCGGCACTACTACCGAAGGGCTCCACCCTTGTCGCCCTCTTGACCCCCGGCTCCAACGACGACCTGCTCCCAGCACTCAAGGAGCGCGGCCTCACCGCCCTTGCGCTCGAGCTGGTGCCACGCATCAGTCGCGCGCAGTCGATGGACGTGCTCTCGTCGCAGAGCGGCGTCGCGGGCTACAAGGCGGTGCTGGTTGGAGCGAGTGCGCTCGACAAGTTCCTGCCCATGTTGACCACGGCAGCCGGCAGCATCGCCCCCGCCAAGGCCTTTGTGTTGGGCGCCGGTGTTGCTGGCCTGCAGGCCATTGCTACGGCACGCCGCCTCGGCGCGGTCGTGAGCGCCTTCGACGTGCGATCCGCCGCCGGTGAGCAGGTGCGCTCGCTTGGCGCACAGTTCGTCGAGCCCGCGGCAAAGGCGGAGGGGACGGGCGGCTACGCCCGTGCGCAGACCGAGGACGAGGCCGCCCAGAACGCCGCGATCATCGCCGACCACATCAAGAGCCAGGACCTGGTGCTCACGACGGCGCTGATCCCGGGGCGCAAGGCGCCCGTGCTGGTCACCGATGCGATGCTTGCCACCATGCGACCAGGATCTGTTGTGCTTGACCTTGCCGCTGAGTCGGGCGGGAACGTCGAGGGTTCCGTTTCGGGAGAGACGGTGGTGCGCCACGGCGTGCAACTCATCGGCGTGGTCAACATCGCTGCGTCGGTTCCACTGCATGCCAGCCAGATGTTCTCCACCAACGTGCGCACACTCTTGACGCACCTGAGCGGCGAGAACGGTGCACTGAACGTGAATGCCGCCGACGAAATCACCGGCCCAATGCTGGTGGTGCATAACGGCACTGTGCCAGTGAAGGCATCATGACGGCGCTCTTGACCGCCCTCGGTGCCGCCGCCGCGTTCATCGCTGCGACAACCTCCGACGCCGCCGCTACGGCCACAGCATCAACGCTCGTCGACGGCCAGATCGTCGAGATCTACGTCTTCCTGCTCGCCGCGTTCACCGGTTTCCAGATCATCACCAAGGTGCCACCGCTCTTGCACACCCCGTTGATGGCGGCAACGAATGCCATCTCGGCGATCAGCCTCGTTGCCAGCATCGTGATCGCTGGTGCCGAGCGACCGTTCTTCATCAACATCATGGGGATGGTCGCCGTTGCCGCCGCAACGATCAACGTCGTCGGCGGCTTCGTGATCACCGACCGCATGTTGAAGATGTTCAAGAAGACGGAGGCGCCGAAGTGATCGACCAGCAGATCGGCGCACTCTTCGTGCAGATCGCCTATATCGGCGCATCTGCGGCATTCATTCTCGGCTTGCGTGGCCTAACGAAGCCCGATACTGCGCGCCGCGGCATGCAGCTTGCTGCGGTGGGCATGCTGCTTGCCATCATCGGCACCTTGCTCAACCATGAGATCGTTACCTACCAGTTCATCATCGTCGGCCTCGTCGTTGGTAGCGCGATCGGCTTACCGATGGGCCTGCTCGTGCCAATGACCGCCATGCCGCAACGCATCGCGATTAGCCACATGTTCGGCGCACTTGCGGTGACCCTCGTCGGCATCGCCGAGTTCCTGCACTACCGCGACATTTCGGGCGGCCCTGGCGTGGTGAAGATGATCGCCCTCGGCTTCGAGACGCTCTTCGGCGCGCTCACCATCACCGGCTCTTTCATGGCATTCGGCAAGTTGCAGGGCTTCGTCACTGGCCGACCAGTCACCTTCCCGGGGCAGAAGCTGATCAACGCCGCCGTCTTCTTGGGCGCCGTCGGGCTCTACGTGACGCTGGTCCTGACCCAGTCGGGTGGATCGACGGGAGACGCGGGGGTCATCATGTTCGCCGTGATGACGGTGCTCGCACTGATCATCGGCGTCACCCTGGTGCTGCCGATTGGCGGTGCTGACATGCCGGTAGTTGTCTCGCTGCTCAACTCATATGCGGGACTTGCTGCGAGCGCCACGGGATTCGCAATTGGCAACAACATCTTGATCGTGGCTGGCGCCCTCGACGGCGCCAGTGGCTTCATCCTTTCGATCCTCATGTCGAAGGCCATGAATCGCTCATTTGCCAATGTGCTGTTTGGGGCGTTCGGCGGCGAGAAGGCGGCCGTCTCTGCCAAGAGCGCTGAGGGCCTGACGACCCGCAGTATCACCGCGGAGGATGCGGCAATGCGCATCGGCTACGCGCGCAACGTGATCATCGTGCCGGGCTACGGCATGGCGGTGGCGCAGGCGCAACACGCCGTTCGTGAGCTTGCCGAGCTGATCGAGAAGCGCGGCGGCCGCGTGCGCTTCGCCATCCATCCGGTTGCTGGGCGCATGCCGGGCCACATGAACGTGCTGCTCGCCGAGGCAAACGTGCCGTACGACCACCTCTTCGACCTCGAAGAGATCAACGAAGAGTTCCACGCCTGCGACGTTGCGTTGGTGCTCGGCGCCAACGACGTAACGAACCCTGCCGCCAAGAACGACCCAGGCTCACCGATCTACGGCATGCCGATCCTCAACGTGCAGGATGCTGAGCAGGTCATCGTGGTCAAGCGCGGCATGGCGACCGGCTTCGCGGGCATTGAGAACGAACTCTTCTACCTCGACAAGACCTCGATGCTCTTCGGCGATGCTAAGAGTGTGCTCTCCCAGGTCGTCACCGAAGTGAAAGGGCTCTAGAGTCAACGGATGGAACTGAACCCCTACGCTCGAGCGGTCAGCACGGTCGCGCTGGCGGCGACCGCCTTCTTCACCCTTACGGCCTTCCAAACACTTCCCGCCGACGCCGTCTTGGCGATCCACTGGAACATCAACGGCATCGCTGATGGCTTCGCTGGACGGGAGGCGCTCCTGATCGTTCCCATCACTACGGCGCTGGTGGGCGGGCTGCTCTGGCTCGCGGTGCGCTTTGACCCGAAGCGCGCGAACATCGCCCGTAGCGCTGAGGCGCTTGGGATCGTCGTCGTTGCCCTCTCGCTACTGGTTGCCGTGGTGCAGTCGGCAATCATTAACTCTGGTTTCGGCGAGGCGGCACGGCTCGACCGAGCGGTACCGATTGTTGCTGGCACGCTGTTCGCCATCCTTGGATACGCCATGCCGAACATCCGCCAGAACTACACGATCGGCGTGCGTCTCCCTTGGACCCTCGAGAGCGAAGCTGCCTGGGATGCATCGCATCGATTCATTGGCGGAATCTGGATTCTGGTCGGCGCCGTCACGGCCCTCCTCGGGCTCCTGGCGCTCAGTGAGGCGGCAATCCTCACCCTCTTGATCGGCCTGACGCTCAGCATCGCGGGCACACTCTTTGTCGCCTACCGCGTCTGGAGTCGCGGCCAGAGATCGTCGCGCACCATCTCTCGTCGGTGACTACGGTCGACCTGCCATCACCTGAGGCGCTCTCCGCAGCGTCGTCACTCTTTACGTTTGCCCTCCTTGGCATTGGCGCTCTGATCGTTGGGAGCGCGATCGCCGCCGCTACCTGGGCGCGATCCCTGAGCGGGTGGGCATTCGGTAGCATCTCGTTCGTCTTAAGCCAAACAGCGCAGGTTGTCACGCTCTTCCTGTTCGGCCCGCTCGTCGCCGCGTTTGCCAGCGCCCCACTTCAAGAGGTGAGCCGCGCACTGATCCTCGCTACCGCCGCCCGTCGCGTTCGCGGTGAACGGCCGAGCACGGCGTTCGGATTCGGACACGGCGCCATCGACCTGCTTACGAGCTCGCTGATCCCAACACTTTCAGCCGTCATCATCCTCGACAAGATCAGCGATGGGAGCATCTTCGTTGGGCAGAGTAGCGAGGTCATTGATAAGGTTCACGCCGTCGCAATCTTCTTTACGAACCAAACATCTGCGTTTGTACTGGTATCGATTCTGCAGGGGGCGCTCATTCTTGGGCTCCACGCGCTGCTGACTGCAATCACCCTTCGCGCTGTGGTGCGCGGGGGTGGCGCGCGCACCATTGGTCGCGGCCTCCTCCTTCCAGTGGCGATTCACCTTCCGGTTGCGGTAGTGCGCACGCTCTTCCCTGCGGTAACGACACCGGTACTGCTCGGAGCGGTCGTGATTGCTGCTCTCGTGTACCGAAGGGGCGAGCAAACTATGGCGGAGTCACTACCGGCCCAGTAGGAGGGGCGGTTGGCCCTTCGGGTGGCACCGATGGTGCGTCACTTGGCGACTCACTCGCTGGCGGCGTAATGCTCGGACTCGGCAGCACATACCCATCTGGCGGTGTGAGTGAGCCGCATGTGGGACCAATTAACCGCTCGCCATCGTTTTGACGGTTCCACAAGAAGATTCGCGGAACCTGCGCACTACAGACGATCTCGTACGCAAGGCTCTTTCCAACGTAGCGCCAGTGCCACGCCTCCGCGCCGTAGCAACTGAGGGCAATCTGTGCCGCACCTGCCGGATACGAGCGAACGAAACCGAACCGGTACGCGTTCTGCTCAAGCCAGCGCGCGGTTGTGGAAGTTGGGAATTTGGGGTCGCTCCACGAGACGCCAGTGGCGCTTCCAAGGTCAACGGTGGTGCCGAGCTGGTGCTCCGAGTGTCCTGGAACCGCACTGTACTTGCGCGCCTCTTGTAGTCCAGCCTTGGCAACCCACTTTGCAAAGGTTGCAACCTGCGTTGAATACGATCGATACGCGGAGAGAATCGTTAGGGAAACCCGACCCAGCTTTGCTTCGGCGAACATCGCGCTCAGTGCATCGGCCGCCTCGCGCTTCAGCAAGTATCCGCCCTTCGGGCTGATCAGACCACGCCAGGTGATTGCGACAAGGTTGCTCGGCTTGTAGCTCGAGGAGAGCCGGTACATGGGATCAAGCAGCGAGGTCGCCCACTGGTTGGTACGAAAGTTCTTTGTGGTGACCGCACCCTTGATTCCGATCGACGTGCGTGTGATGACGATCTTGCGCTTGATGATCTCAGAGCAGGGGGTGATGGGAGGCACCTCAACCGCTTGTGGCGCAACTCCCGCCGCTACAACCCCACCCCCCGGCAGGGCGGCGCCAAGGGCTGACGTCACCAGGATGAGTGCGAGGAGAGGCCCTACACACGGCAAATTCCGAGGTCGTTGAGCACGGATCATGGAGGTAGTTTGGCGCATTCCAATGCTCAACAAAGAAAGCGCTAATGCGCGGGGCGCACTATGGGTGAGAACGAGGGAGATGCCCTCGAGGAGTTGGAAGGAGTAACCCATGGCACGAGTCGTAAAGCTCGCCCCGACAGAGCGGTCAGCGCCGAAGGTGAAGCAGGTGGTTTCGCCGTCGCGCTTTAGCGGCATTCGCAACAACTTGCCAACCGTTTTGGGCGCGGCGGCCCTTGTGGCAGCTGGCGCACTTGCCGGTACAGCCCTTGCCCATGGTGGGTTCGACGGCCGCGACGGCCGACACCCTGGCCCAGGGATGGAAGCCCGCATGGGTGACAATGGTGAACACAACGGCGGTGGAATGGGAGGCCCAGGTGGCGGCCGTGACGGTGACGGCCAGCAGGGTGCGGGTGAGCGCCAGGGTGGTCCAGAGTTTGTTGGCACCGTAGTAAGCGCATCCCCGACGGAGCTCTCGATCACGCTTGCTGATGGCACCTCACAGACCGTTTCCCTTGATGCTGCAAGCCAGTACTTCGCCCAGACAACCGGCACGGTCGCTGACATCACGGTTGGTTCCTATGTGCTTGTTGAGGAAGCCCTCCCTGTTGGGAATACGGCGCCAGAGGTAACTGGCGTTGCAGTGCTCGCGAACGGGCTCACTGACGCGCACGTTCACCTTGGCCGCCCAGCGAAGGTCACCGCGGTGAACGGCAGCGAGCTAACGCTCGAGGCACTCACGCCACGTGGAGCGCAGACCATCAAGGTCACAATCGGCACCAACACGTCGGTCAGCAAGATCGCAACCGCAACGAATGCCGACCTTACGGCTGGTAGCAGCGTAGTGATCGACCTTGGGCCAAAGATGCCCGCAGCAAAGTCGGTGCTCATCGTTAAGTAACGAACGCACCAAAGTTCCTCAAGGCGCCGCTGGTGGTCCTC
>Ga0209829_10002717_pt1 | contig 13278 bp, 23 predicted proteins | sample C_140205_EF_Meta_FD_187311 | JGI IMG/M metagenome (GOLD analysis project Ga0209829, IMG submission 187311) | Freshwater microbial communities from Lake Croche, Canada to study carbon cycling - C_140205_EF_MetaG (SPAdes) (version 2) | ecosystem: Environmental > Aquatic > Freshwater > Lake...
TGGCGACGTGTGGCGTGGCTTAGTCGGCATTGCCGGGAGCTGGGTGGCAGTCATCTCCTCGGTGCACGAGGACATTGATAGCATAGCGAAAACGGCTGGAATGATCCTCGGCTGTCTCGCGTCGCTGGCAATGCTTATTTCTCTCTGCCAACGCATTATCAGCAATTGGCAGAGGGAAAATGACAGTAAAAATGACATCGACGACCTAAAGGACATCAAAGAAAAACTCGACGAATAAACCTATGAACACCAAAAACTTAGCTGGCTACGGCTCAATTATTATGAGTCTGCTCACCGCCCTCGCCGCCGCTCCATACTCCCTCGGCGAGGTGGCTACAATCATCCCGCCAGAATGGAAACAACGGGTGTTCATTGCAGGAGCAATTGCAACCCTGCTCCTGCGAATTATTCGAGACAACACGACCCCAACAAACCCAACCCAACCAACACCATGAACCCAAAAACTCTCATCCTGTTACCCTCCCTCTTCATCCTCTCGTCCTGCTCCACCGAGTGGATGCAGAGCAATGTAACCAAAGCAGTTCTGTCCGAGATTGGAACGATGGTCTTCAACGCTGCTGTTCAATCGTTTACCTCTGATAGCAAGGTAGACTTTGGTCATTCAATGGCACAAGGCTTGTGGCAGAATCCACAGGTGACCGCAGGATCGATCAAACGCATTGCCGATGCATGGAGTGCTGATCACCTCCCAAAACTCTCTACAGAGGCTTACAAGGCGTATGCGTATGCCAACCCACAGAACTCTAAACAGCAAGCGCAAGTAACAGATGCAATTGCCAGCGCGATTAGTAATGCGGCGCAAAACAAATTCTAATGAAACTTGCACAACGATTAGTTGACCTAGCCTTGAAAGAGGTTGGGACAGAAGAAGTTCGCAACACAAATTGTGGGCCTCGCGTCAACGAATACAAATCGGCAACGTGGCTCCCTCCGGATCAGGCGTGGCCGTGGTGCGCGGCGTTTATCGACTGGCTCGTTATGCGAGCGATGGAGGAGGAAAGCGAGCGAAAATTTACCTTTGAGCGACCCCGCACCGCCGGGGCTTGGGATCTTGAAAATTGGTCGATGAAGCAAGACGGCTCGACGTGGACAAAACTCAACCCGCAGGCAGGCGACATAGCCGCCGGGGACATCGTAATTTTTACTTTTTCGCACGTTGGGCTGGCGGTCGACTCGCCCGCGAAGGGGCTTGTGGCTACGGTGGAGGGAAACTCCCAGGCCGGAACGACTTCACGCGATGGTGGTGGAGTTTTTAAACACAACCGAAAACTTTCGCTAATTAAAACAAGAATTCGTTTTACCGTGTAATTCATGACTGCAAAACAAGCATCTCATCGAAGGGAAAAAGAGCGCGTTAAAATGCGCTTACTGACCGAGCCGGATAGTGAATGGTCTTTGAATTTTAAGACCAAGAGAAAGGCACAGCAGAAGCGTTGGATTGCAAGGAACCAGGATGCGAAAAACCGACACGGCAAGACGTATTACGACAAGCACAAGGTAAAATTAATCGCTAAAAACGTCGCATTAAAGAGGCAAAAAAAGATTGAGAACGGATGGAGTCTTCGCAAACCACAAACAAAAGAAGAATCAAAAGCGCGAGTAAAGAAGTGGTGCTTTGATAACCGTGAAAGGCTCAACGCTAAACTGCGAGCCCGAAGAGCATCCGATCCCTCGTTTAAGATTAGTTGCAATCTTAGGAAACGCCTTTCAGCCTTGCTACGACTAGCATCTACCAAAAAGACATCACAAACGCTCGCTTTGCTTGGGTGTCCTCTTCCGTCGTTTATGTTTTATCTGGAAAGCAAATTTGAGGTTGGAATGACGTGGGCAAATTATGGAGAGTGGCACATCGACCACATTATGCCGTGTGCAATCTTCGACCTTACCCAGCTGGATCATCAAAAGAGGTGCTTTCACTTCTCCAATATGCAGCCTCTTTGGGCGGGGGATAACCGCAGGAAATCGGACTCCATTCCAGACTCCGCTGATACTCAAGGAAGCAGAGACGGAGGAGGAGTGTGGAAAAAGGAGCGAAAGATTTCCCTGATTAAAAGCCGCATCCGCTTCACCGTATGATCAGCGAAGGCTTAAAATCTTCTACTGCGTTTGCGCTAATCTGGGCCATTGCGGTGCTTGCGTTTGCGTGGATTTTAGGAAGATCAATCAAGGAATAATTTATGAAAAATGACGTATTTAATCGGCTCACTGCCGCGATCAAAAGCAACGGAGACATTGATCAGCATCTAGTCTTCCTCACGGGCGAGGCATCAAAATGCTCGTCAATCCTTGAGTGTGGTGTCCGAGGGATCGTCAGCACATGGGCATTCATTGCTGGACTGAGCATGAATCAGTTCGCAGGCAAGACGCTTCATTGCTGTGACATAGCGTACATTGGAGCGGATGCGCTTAACGAGGTGACCGGACATTGTGAAGCGTCTGAGATTGGATTTAACTTCTTTCATCAGAACGATCTGACGCTTCCAAACACTCGGTATGACATGATCTTTATTGATACCCTCCATTGCTACGGGCAACTCCGCCGGGAATTGGAGAAGTTTTCACAGAACACGGACGTTATCATCCTGCACGATACGCAGATTGATGGCGAGGTGGGAGAGCCAGTTAGGAATGGTTGGGATGTAGCTTCGTTGAGCGAGCAATTTGGATGGGACAAATCTGACTTTGAGCTTGGGTTAACTCCGGCGATTGATGAGTTTTTGATTACCAACCCAAACTGGCACATCGCCTACAAAACCGAGCATCAGAACGGTCTCACAATGCTGTGCAGAGCAACACCTTGCGAGAAATTGTAGCAATATTTCAATTAAATCTGAGTTGAACTTTTTTTGAATTTGTGTGATGATGGGCGGATGACACAAGTAATTGAAAAATTAAAAGCAAAACTGAGCGGCACATCTGGAAAACTCATCCGCGGATCGGTGAGTCGAACCTCAGAGGTTTTGGAGATTAGCCCAGGCACAGTAGCCAATTGGCTCAGTGGCAAGAGCAAACCAAATCGCCGATGGAAGAAAAGCATCGAAGAATTCATTGAGATGGATGTTGATTTGTCCGCAAAACGGACTGGGCCTTGTGGGCCTTGGAAAAAGTTCCCAGTGGCAAATGTGGTTGCGGGAGAGGATCTTACGCCAGAACCAGTACCAGCATTGCAAGCTAATGAAATAATTTAAAAAAATCCTTGTAGTGTTGATTGAGGTTGATAGATTGCTTGCACATGAAATTAATCAACCTCACTCCACACGTCATCACCATTCACGCTGGCGACAAAACCATCGTAATCAAGCCCTCGGGAATTGTTGCTCGCCTGATGGTCGAGCGCATCTCTCTTCCGACAATTGAGGTGGACGAAATCACCATCCCAATCGCGTCCACAGTCCTCCGAGATTTGATGGATATGCCTCCACCAACCGAGGGCATCTGGTATGTCGCCTCGGCATTGGTTGCACAGAAATGCGCTCAACTTGACCGAGAAGACACCTTTTCTCCCGGCGAATTGCTTCGCAACGAAGAAGGCGTTGTCGTTGGATGCAACGGTCTCTGCATCTACCTATGAGAATGAGATCTTACCCTTGGTTTCACGATGAGGCCGAGCGCGTTAAGCGCCAGCACATTCAGAAGATGAATCAGTTAAATCAACTCAGAGCATCCAAAATCCTAACAATCAAACTCAGCATTATCCTACTAATCATCATCGGCATTATTACCTACCAAATCACACACCTATGAGCAAAACCATTACCCTAAGCATTGATTGCAAGCTAATCGACAAAGCAAAACTTAAGCCATACACACGGAAGGACGGCACAGAAGCGTTGTTTTTAGCGATGACCTTGGTGGAGACGCCAAACTCGCCGTATGGTGAATGGATGGTTAAGCAGGACTCGACCAAGGAAGAGCGCGAGGCGAAGGTCAAACTGCCAATTCTTGGTAACGCCAAAACTTTAGGATGGAAGGCAGGAGCATGAACAAGAGCGACTCAATCGCGGCGTTGGCGGCGGCGCTTTCCAAGGCGCAGGGGCAGATGGGCGGCGCAAAGAAGGAGGTGTCCAACACTTTTTTCAAGAGCAAATATGCTGATCTTGCCTCAGTTTGGGAAGCTGCTCGCCTCCCACTCACGAATAATGGGCTGGCAGTCATTCAACTGCCAGGGCGTGACGCTCAAGGTCATTTCGTTGAGACTGTCCTTACTCACTCCTCGGGCGAATGGGTGAGTGGCATCTTCTACATCACGCCGCTCAAAGATGATCCGCAACAAATAATGAGCGCCACCACTTACGCGAGGAGAGGATCGCTGGCTAGTATTTTAGGCATCGCTCCAGAAGATGACGATGGCGAAGGCGCGATGGGCAGACCAGCACAGGCAGCAGCAGTTCGTCCGGCATCTAAGCCAGTTAAGGAAGGGCCATCTGAAGAGCAGCAGGACAAGTGGATCAATGACCACAATGCAAGGGTGGCAGCATCAAAGGTGGTGCAGACAAAGCAAGACCTTCGCAACATGGAAATCGACAACTCAGACATCCCATTCTAATGGAAAAATCACAACACGCTAAAGATGAGGACACGGCATGGGAACGCTGGAGGGTGAGAAACACCTTGCCAGATGGCAGTCAGGAGTTCTCTGACATCTCGCCGGAATGCATTCGCTTTGTTCGCTGGGAGAAAAATTGCATCAATCTGTTGCGAGAAGGAATTAATCCTCCGAGCAACGCCGAACGCGAGGCTTATCAGAAAGCGTATTACGCTCGTCAAGCGCAGATTCACAAGACCGACGAGACTCGGTAAACAATAGGAAAACGTCATCCATAACGGCGTGACATCAGGAGAGACTGCACACTTTACTTATGAAAAACGACAATATCAACCATCCCTCCCATTACACGGGCCACCCCAGTGGCATTGAGTGTATCGAAGTAGCCCAATACATGGGGTTTTGCTTGGGCAATGCTTTGAAGTACATCTGGAGAGATGGGCAAAAAGCAGGGGAGGATGTTAACGATGACCTTCGCAAGGCAATCTGGTACATCCAATGCGAGATTGATAGACGGATCGATGAGCAGAAGTTGGTTGATGAGTGCAGCACTACCGATTGGTCTTATGGGGATGCTCGACGGCAAGTTGAGCTAGGCGTTGAATACTGCCATGGCAAAAATGGCAAGACGCAAAATTATGAGACTGCTGTGGAGTGGTGGAAATTGGCGGCGGCACAGGGAGATGCAGAGGCACAATGGTTGCTTGGCAACGCTTATTTGTTTGGCCGAGGAGTAGAGAAAAACAAGGAGGAGGCAGAACGATTATGGAAACTTGCGGAACAAAATCGCAAGGCAAAACCTGATGATTTGGTCACGAAAACTGCTTCGTCACCAAACCTGACCGGGACGACCCTGGCATACGCACAGGCAGGCGATGCGCGTCTTCAAAATGAAATGGGCAATATGTGCTATAGCGGCGATGGTATGCCGGAGGACAAGGAGCAGGCGGTGGAGTGGTGGCAGAAAGCGGCGGAGCAGGGCAACTACGCGGCTCAGACCAGTCTGTCTCGTGCTTATCGTTACGGCGAAGGCGTTGCTAAGGATGAGAAGCTGGCAAACTACTGGCTCGAGAAAAGCTATCTCGCAACAAGCTAAGGGCGCACAATGACACCAGAACAACAACCAATCGCCAACAACCGTTATCGGCGTTGCCTCGCACGCCTTGTTCGTCGTCTTTGGCCGGAACCCGAGCGATGGGAACCAGTGGCACAAGGACTAGCGACAATCGACGGACTGCGCTACGAAATAAAGTCCGTGAGAATCGAGGGAACCTACGTCAAGGAGCGCAACCAGCACGGGCAGGAACGCTACCTCATCACCGAGCCAGATGGCACAACCTACACGCGAAATGCCTCTCAAGTTTCTCCGACGAACGCCGACTGCGCGAAGCTCTGGAAACCAACCCCAACCCAACCACAATGACAAGAGACGAATTAGACGAAATCCTCCACCAATGCTACTCGGTGGAAATCTTTCCAGAAGAAGCGGCGGAGTTGATCTGGGGCAAAGTCTTCGACGGAGAGACAGAGAAGATCCAGCCATTTGCAGAAAAAGCCTTGTTATACGAGGATTGGCTCAAGCAAGCGGACTTGCAACTAACTGAGGATCAATTATCGCCAAATCCAACCCAACCACAATGAAATCAGAACAACAACGGATCGCAATCGCGAAGGCGTGCGGGTAGACAGCCGAGCAGGACAGCAACGGATATTGGAGAGCCGTAAGTCACAAACACGGCAACGCCGTTGAGCTTTGGCTGAGTGAGCGGAATGTCTGGAGCGTTGGCATTCCAGACTACCTTGCCGACCTAAATGCCTGTCACGAAATGGAGAAGGTGCTATTCTGCGATAAATGGAAATGGCTCGCTTACGTCAATAATCTCAACGAAATGCCATCTCTTCAAGACGAGTGGCTTTGCGTCAGTATCCACGCCACAGCCAGCCAACGAGCCGAGGCTTTTCTCCGCACCCTCGACCTCTGGCAAGAAACCCCAACCCAACCACAATGACACCACAACCAATCTCCACCGCACCGAAAGGCACTCGGATTCTCCTCTACTGCCAGCGTAAAGCCACCGACGAGGGGTGGTGGGAAATCGGACAATTTTACGGGCAAATTGGCCGATGGATGAACGACGAGGACGAGCCAAAATTAGGGACAACACAGCCAACACTCTGGCTACCATTGCCACCAATCCCAACCCAACCAGTTACCGAGGAATCCTCGGCAACTTGAATAGTAAGGGAATCCTTTACTACTGATCAATGACCTCAATGACAACTATAACCACGGAAATTATAATCTACTCAGAGGACGGAGATAGCAAACATCCAGCCTCAATAACCCTAAAAATGGACGACTCAAAACCAGATTGTCCAGTTACATTTTTGGCTGATGACAAACCTGTTTTTTCACTTGGTTATCAAGAAATCTCAAAGTTTTGCGAGACACTGACATCCATGCAATCCGATAAATGAAAGACAAAATTGAAGGAAGAATCAATTGATGGCAACCTGTGAAATGTGCGGTCAAGTCTGGGCAGGTGCAACCCTGGGTAAGATGTTCCATTGCCGACCACTCAAGTCAGCAGTTGTCGTAGTAAAAAAGCGCGACATCGTGCGAAAGGAGAATGGACAGAGATGCGAGTGTGGAAACTTTGCCACTACATTTTCAGCGGGAAACGCCTCGGTAAGGATTTGCCAACGATGCCGGGACTGCGAGTCACAAGGGCATCGTGGGACTTCCGCAACTCCTTCAATTGGAGAGATTTACAATGTCCGGCTACCAAGGCGGGGAAAATAATTAAAAATTGCTTGCAGGACTGCGAATTAATTAATAAATTAAAGGCGATGAACAACCCTACCTACCTTCATGGACAATTTAAATGATCACGATCCCATTACAGTTATTGAGTTCTGCGCCGGATACGGAGGTCTTGGACTTGGCATCAAAGGCGTCCTTGGCGAAAGAATGCGGCTCATCGGACTTTGTGAACTTGAGGGGTTCGCCCAAGCTAATCTCATTAGTAAAATGGAAGCGGGACTCATGGAACAAGTTCCTATTTGGTCGAATCTGCTCACCTTCCCATACCGAAAGTTTCGAGGACTGGTGGATATCGCGGCTGCGGGAATCCCTTGTCAGCCGCACAGTCTTGCAGGAAAGCGGAGCGGAGGAGGCGATCAACGATTCCTCTTTGACGACTGGTTGTGTGGACTTGAGCAAATGCAACCAAGAGCAATTTTTATTGAGAACGTCGAAGGATTCCTCTCAAGCAAAATGCCAGATGGAACTCTTTGCGTCGAATGGACAATCAAAAGATTGGAAGCAATGGGGTATCAAACTGCGACAGGAATATTCTCAGCGCGTGAAGTCGGCGCACCTCACCAGAGAAAGCGAGTGTTTATCCTAGCCCACCGTGACGGCAAACGAGGACAGTTATCGGATTGGTGGAAACTCGCAGCAGAGTCATTGTCTGTCAGCGATGGCGAGACGCGGAGAGCTTGGCCTTCCCGCCCCGGCGAACCCCAGCACGGATGGGAGCCGCCTAGAGTCGTGGCTAACTCCGCGAGCCAACGAACCAACGGAGGACAGCAATTTCGTGGCGAGGAATGCGGACAGGGGGGAGCATTGCCACTCCAGTCTGACGACTCAGGCGAAAGCATGGGAAACGCCAACAGTATCGACAGGGGGACATCGACAATCGGACGGATCGATGACGCCGAAACTGGATCAGCAGGTGAAGCAGGAGGACAGCGGGAAGCACAGGCTAGGCGAGCAGGCGCAACACAACTCGGGAGGCAAATTAAATTCGCAATGGGTTTGCCTATTAATGAATCTTCCAATGGGGTGGGTGACTCCGAGTTGTCCAGTCTCAGTAATCAAGAATTGGCAGAAATTTATGAGTGGATGGAACGATGTGACAATCGCACCGACGAACTGCGCCTGCTCGGCAACGGAGTCGTGCCAGCAACCGCAACCCTAGCGTTTCAAACCCTGCTTGATGAACTCCTTGCCTTATGAAAATGACCGAACAACAGGTGCGTGAGCATCAATACAAGCACAAATTTCAATGTGCGCTGGATCAACCGATCAGCGTTGTCGAGCAACCGACGCTGGCTCAAGAACGCTGGCAAGCAGGTGAAGAACGTGAACTTAATGCCCTAGTCTGCACAGACCTGCGGCGCCGGGGCTACTATGTGCTGGTCAGCAGGACTGACAAAGAATCCACCATTCGCCGAGGTCATCCCGATTTGACTGTGATGCACCAAGGTAAGGTGTGTTGCATCGAACTCAAGGCGTCTGGAGGCAAACTGAGCAAACATCAGACCGAGTGCATTGATGAGTTGAATCAATCGGGAGTGCCAACGAAGGTCTGTTGGAACTTCGATGAGGCAGTCAAATTTGCAATCGTTTCCCTACTATGAGCAACCTAATCCGTATCACCTCCCCTCGCATAGAATGCATGGCCGATTCCTTTGGTTCACATGAGTATATAGTCAAACGAGATGGCAAGACATACCTTGTCCGCGCTCACTCGCTCACAGAAGCCCAAGAGACTGCTAGGGATTATGTTGAACCACCTCCGAGCAACGATCCTCCCGAACCTTTGCTCTGGGATTGAATGAGTAAGCCACCTCAATTGATTGACTCTAAAAGTGTCAATTATTGCGACTGTGGCACACGGGCCATTTATCGAATCGGCAATGCCAGAATCTGTGCTGGTTGCTGGCAAAAAGATCACTCGGACTCCCGGCGTGATAAGAGCAAAAAAACTGGCGACGGAAGAGGTTTGCCAGTTTATTTGGTGAATCTTCCCAAGGCATCTCGCGATGAAGTTTGACCGCTCAATTCGATACGCCCCAACGCTTTGCATAAGTTTTGGTGATTGGGATTTAACCCATCGAAACTATTGCTTAGAGGCAAGATTGATGATCGTGTTAAGTGTTGTGCCACAAGGATTTGTGGAATCCGCCGTGGCTTTCAGCATGAACTAATTCAAGAAAAGTGCTGGCGAACGAAAATAAATCATTGACATCCATTTGATCTGCTTGCAGATTACTCGCCTTATGACATACCAACAATTAATTGACCAAGAGTTCTGCCGAGTAATGCCAACCTTCGACATCCTGCAACAGCAGTTGCTGGTGTTGGCACAGTCTGTGCCACAGGAAAAACTGGATTTCAGTTTAAGCGTGGGCAAAGACTCAATCTTTGTGTTCGTTTACGCGAAGCACCTCGGCAGCATCCGCCAGCAGGCGACCATTGAGTTCTACCGCTGGCATTCCCCAACGCAGTGGATTGAGGCGCTCGGCATCATCCGCGACCGATGCATGACTCCTCCTGCCAAACCAGAGCCAAGCCACATGGAGATTTTGGTGGAGCAACTCCGCTCGGAGCGACTGGAGGTGATTCGCCTTCGCAATATCGTCAAATTTATGGAACAAGCATTATGATTGAAATCGAAAAACCAGCACCAAAAAAGCGTGGTCGCAAGCCGCGCAAGATCAAGCGAGTGGCATTGACCATTCGCGTCGAACCACACGTTGCCGAGGGATTTGAAACCCTCCGCTTTGAACTAGGACTGAGCCAATCAGAATTCATGGCGCACCTAGTAAAGATGGCGCTTATCTCATCGATTGGAGGAATGCCATGATTGATCTTACAGGCATGGTCATCCCTAAGCATTTGGAGGCGCTTTGGAATCGCCGATTTGAGGTCGAAGACACCCTTCGTTATGTGCAGGTACTTCGTAAAAGTATCGCGTCTTCTTGGAAGGACGATCCCCTCTATCTGCCAGTCAGTCTCGTCAATGTTGCCAGTAAGCTTGAATCGGTCTACCGAGATCTGCTATGTGCAGTGCCATATGCGGTCTGTCCCACCTGCCAAGGTGAGGCGACTCAAGCGTGTTTGATGTGCAAGAAGCGAGGATTCCTGTCGAAGACTCAGTGGAATGTCTGTGTGCCACAGGAGATGAAGGACATTAGGAAGGCAATGCAGTAATGGACTTCCTTAGACCATATCAAAAATTAGCGGCAGATTCGATCCTCAAGGAGTGGGAGACGAAGCAAAGCACGATGGTTGTGCTTCCAACGGGCGCAGGGAAGACCTGTCTATTCGCGGCAGTGATTCACAATCGACTGCCGGGTCGAGCATTGGTGCTGGCACATCGGGAGGAGTTGATCTTCCAAGCGAAAGACAAGATTGAGAAGTTTACGGGCTTGGACTGCGAGATTGAGATGGGCGAACTCACGGCATCAAAAAGTTTTTGGTCTACCATGCCTGTGGTCATCGCCACAGTGCAAACACTGGTATCGGGGAGGGTCAGACCTCGGATGGAGAAATTCAATCCAGCGGACTTCTCGACGATTGTCATAGACGAGTTTCATCACGCCACTGCCAAAACATTTATCAAAATCCTCGATTACTTCAAGTCGAACCCTGACATCAAGATCCTCGGCGTGACGGCAACGCCTGACCGGACTGACGAGGAGGCACTCGGTCAAGTGTGCAATAGCGTAGCGTTCAACTACACGCTGACTGAGGCAATCAATGATGGATGGCTTGTTCCGATTTCGTGCCAGATGGTCAGCATCGCGGGATTGGATTTTAGCGAGGTTCGCACTACTGCCGGAGATTTGAATGGTGCTGACCTCGCGGCGATCATGGAGGCAGAGACAGTCTGCCAAGGAGTATGCTCGGCGACGCTTCAGATCATTGGTAAGCGACAGACGATTGTCTTCACACCATCGGTCAAACACGCTGAGATGGCCTGCGCTATTTTCAATCGCCATCAGGATGGAATTGCCGAGTGGGTATCTGGCAAGACTGAGAAGGAAGCTCGCAGGAAGATCATGGACAATGTGGTGTCTGGCAAGACGCAAATTCTCTGCAATGTTGGAGTAGCCACCGAGGGATTTGACGCCCCAGGCGTTGAGGTGATCGTTATGGCTCGCCCAACAAAATCACGCGCCTTGTATGCTCAGATGGCAGGACGAGCAACTCGGCCACAAGCGGGGCTGGTCGATCAGTTTGACACGGCAAGTGAGCGTAAAAATGCAATCAGCAACAGCAAAAAGCCGGGGGCGTTGCTCATTGATTTCGTGGGAAACAGTGGTAGGCACAAACTGATCAGCGGACTTGATTTGCTTGGCGGGAAATACACCGAGGAGGAGCGCCGAGTTGCCAAGCAAATCGTTGCCGACGGGGATCTCCACGATATCGAGGATGCCCTTGATGATGCCCGAGACGCCATCATTGCCAAGGCGCAGGCGGAACGTGAGTTGCAGAAACGATTGGAGGAAGCTAGAAAGCGAAAACTGGTAGCAAAGGCCAAGTGGACATCGGCCTCAATTGATCCGTTTGATGCGTTCGATATTCGTCCAGCATCTCCAGTCGTCGAACAGAAAAATCCTCTGACCAGTAAGCAGAAGGATATTCTTCGCAAGCAGGGTATTGATCCAGATTCCATGACTACCTATCAGGCAAAGCAATTGCTGAATGAGCAGTTCCGGCGTTGGCAGAACGATCTGTGTTCGTTGAAGCAGTCCGTGCTGTTGAGCAAACATGGCTATGATGGAGCGCACACGAAGCGGGATGATGCTAGGAGAATCATTGATGCACTGGCAAAGAATCGCTGGAAGAGTCTCCCATCGGAGCATCCAATGTCTATTCGGCGAAGCGGAGCAAAGGCGCCACAGAAGCAACACCACACCAACCGCAGACCAGCATCGCCACAATACCAATCGCACACCATGCAACAACGGCAGCGCCAGCGAGAGGATGTGCCGTGGTAGAATTCGCCTTTGACTCCACACCATTGCCAACTGGTCAATGGGAGAAGGTCACTAAGGTTAACCCTTGTGGAATCTGCCACAAGGGTGATTGGTGTACCATCGGCGAGAAGGGGCGATGCTGTATGCGAGCCGAGAGTGATCGTCCGATGTCTAATGGCGGATGGTTTCACCGATTTTATGCGGACGCTCCGGCGTATGTCCACCGACCTCCGCCGCCAAAGAAGGTAGAACCAACCGAGGACTTTGGGAGGATGATGAACGACTGGAGAGCTAGTGCCTCGGAAAAAAAATTGGAGGGGATGGCAGATGCTCTTGGCGTAACGACACACGCTTTGTGGCTACTCGGGGCGACATGGTGTGAGGAGAAGAGGCTCATGGCATTTCCGATGTATGATGAGCGAAGTTGGGGCATTGACCAAGTCTGCGGAATTCGACTGCGAACAATGGACGGGAAAAAGTTTGCGGTCACAGGTTCAAAGTCTGGCGTCTTCTTTCCATTCCGCGCCCAACTGCTGATCGACGCTTCTCGGTTATTCATTTGCGAAGGGCCAACCGACACCGCCGCTTTGCTATCACTCGGCTTGTTCGGAATTGGGCGAGCATCGTGCCGAGGTGGGATACCCATCATTGAGGCTATCGTTGATCAGATTGCTCAAGAGGTGGTGATCGTGTGCGATAACGATTCGCCTGGACTTGAGGGAGCGGATCTACTGATGAAGTCTATTCGCAAGCCTGTGGTCAAATTGATTCCTCCCACAAAAGATATTCGCTCCTTCGTCCAGAAGGGGGCGACAAAAGCATTGATTGATTCGATGCTCAAAGACATGATCTGGAAGAGAAAATAACTTATGGATATTTTAAACACGCAGGAAATTATTAAGCAACCTGAAGGAGTAGAGGAGGATGTCTCTAGCGAC